>TARA_R100000365_G_scaffold3653_1_pt1 | contig 9665 bp, 8 predicted proteins | sample TARA_R100000365 | Tara Oceans TARA_R100000365 (sample SAMEA2620668) | marine metagenome | biome: marine biome (ENVO:00000447); feature: mesopelagic zone (ENVO:00000213); material: "saline water (ENVO:00002010), including plankton (ENVO:xxxxxxxx)" | depth 1000 m | reverse complement strand
TCCTATCGTTGTGGCCTACATTTCGACTTCGCTCAATGTGACAAAATGCACTTTTGAGACAGCCTCTTAGATTTAATAAGTGTATTTGACATAAACTCTCCGATTAATCTTCTGACTATCCGGAGCCAGTTTTATTTGGGATTGCTCGCTGGCTTGATCTGCCATGATTCTAAACATAGGACCTGGGCTAGGAGGAGAGTCCACACTTACATGGTAAACAGAAATATTTCTTATCCCTAAAGTTTCTGCAATAAGGAGAGCCCTGGATTGTGCATTTCTCAAAGCATCGGTCAATAAGGAATTCTCGAGTGATTTTTGAGCAGTTTCTGATACCTGAAAGCTTAAATTAAAACTCATATCTCCTGATTCTTGGATAGCCTCTGCTATTTTTTGCAAGTCTTCATTTTTACTTCCGGTGACAATCCTGAGTGTCTGTCTGGCAACATAACCACTGTCTCTGGAAACCCCACTTCGGTAAATTCTATTAATATCTACAGAGTAATTGTCTGCAATTAATTTATAGTCCTTAATCTTGGCTTTTTTGAGAAGGTCCGCTAAGCGTTGAGTTTTGTTATTGAGGATTTTGGTGGCATCACTAACTTTCATGCCTTTTTCTTCAAGCATAATATTAAAAACTGCCTCGTCAGGGGAAATAAGTCTTTCTGCAAATCCTTCAACCTCAATCAAAGGAACTTGCTGAATTTGTTGGGCGAATACTTGAAAGCCAAAAATGGCAGCAAGTAAGGTTAATGCTATCTTTTTCATAATATTTTCATGTGTTTATAATTTGATTTTTAAAGGTCACATGGAATCTCGCATATTTCCCTCTAACCATGGGGTCATTCCAGTGTGTTTCGGCTCCGATATGCTCGATTTCATTTAAGTAAAAATGGCTTAGTACAATAATTACTTCCAAAACGCGGTCCAAAATTCATATGCTACAGGAATTGCTCATTTAAAAGAAGTGTTTTGACAAATTTTAAGAAAGCCCTGATTTAATCATATTTCAATTTAGTTGAATTCTTTTAAGTCTAAGACTATTTAATACTACTGATACGGAACTGAAGGCCATCGCCGCTCCAGCAATCATTGGGTCTAATAAAAAACCATTGATGGGATAAAGTAATCCTGCGGCGATAGGTATTCCAATGAGATTATAAATAAAAGCCCAAAATAAATTCTGTCTAATTCCCATTACAGTCAGATGCGAAAGTTTAAAGGCCTGAGAGATTTTTTCCAAATCTGATGTAATCAACGTCATCTTGGCTACATCCATAGCAATATCTGAACCATGGCCCATAGCAATGCTGATATCCGCCTGGGCAAGAGCTTCCGAGTCGTTGATACCATCACCAACCATCGCAACCACCTTTCCCTGAGCCTGCAGATTTTTAACATATTCAGATTTATCAGATGGAAGTACCTCCGCGCGGATATTTGTGATAGAAAGTTCATTCCCAACAGCTTCGGCTGTTTGTAGGTTATCGCCCGTTAGCATGTGAACTTCTATCCCTGATTTTTGGAGTTGATGGATTGCGGATTTTGAACTGGCTTTGATTTGATCTTTTATTCCAATGATGGCCAAAACTTGATTGGAATTCGCAAAATAAACCACAGTTTGAGCTTGATCTTTCCAAGAATTAGCTTCTGATTTCAAATCGCCATCCAAAACAATATTATTGTTTTCTATCAAGCGCTGGTTTCCGACATAATAGGTTTCTCCATTATGAATAGCTTTTATTCCGAGCCCAGTAATACTTTCAAACTGAGCGATTTTAGTACCCTGAATTTCTTGGGTTTTTAAATAGTTGACAATAGACCCCGCAAGTGGGTGCTCAGATTGAGATTCAATAGCGAAGAGCAATGATAAATTTTCCTCTGTGACATCCTCTGAACGAAGCCATTTGATATCGGTAACGCTAGGTTTTCCTTCTGTAATTGTCCCAGTTTTATCCAATACCAAGGTGTTAACCCGATGTCCAATTTCAAGACTTTCTGCATCTCGGATAAGAATATTGTTCTCTGCTCCTTTACCCATCCCAACCATGATGGCTGTAGGAGTGGCCAATCCTAAAGCACACGGACAAGCTATGACCAGAACAGCAATAGAAGTTAATAAAGCATGGGTAAAGGCTTCATCACCTCCAACTAGCATCCATATGGTAAATGTTAGCATGGAGATCGCAATGACTGTTGGGACAAACACTCCTGCAATTTTATCTACCAGCTTTTGAATAGGTGCTTTACTTCCCTGAGCTTCCTGTACCCTTTTGATGATTTGGGCTAAGAGAGTGTCAGAGCCTACTTTTTCAGCAATAAACTGGAAGCTTCCTTTTTGATTGATGGTTCCTGCAAAGATTTTATCGCCCGTTTTTTTGGAAATCGGAATGGGTTCTCCACTGATCATACTTTCATCAATGTAGGACTCACCAGATGTTAATTGCCCATCTACGGGTACTTTTTCGCCAGGTTTAACCAATAAAATATCTCCCTCCTGCATCTCTTCTATGCCTAGTTCTACCTCGTTTCCATCTTTAACAAGGTGAACTGTTTTGGGTTGGAGACCCATAAGTTTTTTCAAAGCGGAAGATGTACTGGATTTGGCTTTCTCCTCTAGCATTTTTCCAAACGAAATAAAGGTGATAATCACCACTGCTGCCTCATAGTAAACATGGGCTTCCAAGCCTCTTGAAGTCCAGAATTGAGGATAAATAGTATTGAAAAATGAAAAAAGGAAAGCTATACCGGTACTTAATGCGACAAGCGTATCCATATTAGCCTTGCGATGCTTTGCCTGCTTATAGGCATTGATAAAAAATGTCTGGCCAAAGTAAAATAGAACTGGTACAGAAAGAGCCATGCTAATCCATTTTCCTGGTTCCCAGGACATAAAAAACATACCCAAAATGAAGACAGGAATACTCAGGATGGCGGATCCTATGGTTTGTCTTTTGGCCTTCTGGTATTTTTTATCCTGTTCCTCGTCTACGGATTTCTGGAGATTTTCAGAATCCAAAATTAATCCATAACCGACTGCTAAAAGCGCTTCATGCAATCCCTGAGGGCTGACTTCATCTGAATACTTTACTTGGACCGTGTTTGTGGCAAAATTTACCAAAGCTGATTGTACACCTTCAGTATGTGAAAGGATAGTTTCAACACTGGAAGCACATCCCGCACAGGTCATGCCCGTAACTGGGAAGGTTGATTGATGAATTACCGTATTTTTCATGCTTCAAATGTCAGATAATAGTTAAAAAAACAGCTTACAAAATTTTGGCAGTTTTTATCAAAATTTTGACCTAGTTGCCTTTTCTAGTTAAATGCTATCCAAGGAAACCCTCGAGATTTTCCTGGAATTTTTAAATTCACTGGGTGTCATGCCTGTCTCCTTTTTAAATTGGGCAGAAAGGTATGAGGAACTACTATAATCCAACTGATAGGCAATTTCAGAGAGATTCAGTTCTTCATAGGAAAGAAGTTCTTTCACTTTTTCAATTTTCTGTTTTGAAATATATTTTTCTATGGTAATTCCTTCTACTGAGGAGAAAAGCCTACTCAGATAACTGTAATCATGTTGTAATCCGCTGGAAATTAATTGAGAGAAATTTACTTTTCTTTCTCCCTCTGCCTGATGAATTTCTTTGATGATTATAGCTTTGATTTTAGAAATTAGGATGGATTTGGGTTCCTCCAATAATTCAAAACCTAATCCTGACAAATCACCAGCTAGCTGATTTTTTGACGATGTTGAGATTTCTGAATCTAAAGTGACAGTTCCTAACTGAATGCTACTGAATGGGATATTATGCTCTTGCAACAGACTTTTAACTGCCTCAATGCACCTGTGGCAAACCATGTTTTTAATTCTTAATTCCATTTTATCTAGAATTCTTGATCCTTTAACAATCAGGAAGCTGTTAATAATTCCAGAATGAGGTAGAAAAGGGAAGGGCAAAGTAAACAGCCTAAGCCTGTATAGAAGGTGGCTGAAACTGCTCCATAAGGAACAAGTTTAGGATCTGTTGCTGCTAGACCTGCAGTCACTCCACTTGAAGTCCCCATTACTCCTCCATATGCTATAGCCGCAGTAGGGTTATCAAGCCCGATTCTTTTGGCAAAAATGGGAGTCAAAACAGTGACAGCGATAGTTTTTACAACTCCCGTTGCAATGCTCAGGGCAATTACTTCGGAACTGGCTCCCAAGGCTCCTCCCGTGACTGGTCCAACAATATAGGTACATGCCCCGGCACCAATTGTACATAAACTGACAGCATCTCGGTATCCAAAGGTCCAGGCAATGAGTACTCCTGCAATAAAAAATACCAATGTACCGGTGATAAGAGATGCAAGGCCAATCCAACCGCTCTTTTTGATTAGAAAGAAACTGGCACCCATGACTGTAGCAACGATAGTAAAGTCTCTAAACATTGAGCCTCCCAGAAAACCAACTCCTTTAAAAAGCTCTAGGTCAGCAAGACCCTTGTTTCCATTTGTAATCAAACCTCCCAAATATCCTAAGCCCAATCCAGCAAAAATTGCTATTGCAGAGCCAGGTATTCTACGCTTGAAAATTGCTCGACTTAACCAATCCGAAATAAAATAAAGGAGCCCAATCAGTAAAAATGCTAAAATCAGCCCATTTTGATCGATTACTTTAAATAGTTCCTGCATCGGTTCTAGGCTTGAAGTTTTCAATCAAAAGCTTGAATGCAAAAAAGGCTAGAATCACTGGAATTACTCCAGCTAAAATGGCCAATATTCCTGATGATAAGGCTGATTTCACGTTGAGGCTAGCTGCCATGGCAATTACCACAGGTATATAAAGCTTTCCCCAGAAATTAATACCAAAGTTCATTTCTGAATCCAGAAGATTCCTTTTTGTTAACCATTCTTTGCAGAGCAATAAAATAATCATGGCAAAGCCGACTCCCCCTACATTTGCATCTATACCCAAAATAGAACCCAATATTTCTCCTGCCCACTGGCCCATCAAAAATGAAAATGCGAGTAAAGCTAATCCGTAAATCATATCAGAAGAGTTTTTTAAGTTCGTTTTTGGTCACTTTACCCATGGCATTTCTTGGCAAATCTTCGAGCTGTATATAGTTTCTTGGGATTTTATAAGCGGGGAGTCGTTCTTTCAGCCAGGATATTAGTTCTTCTTTTTGGATAGCCTCTGAGCAAACAATTCCAGCTGCTACCAACTCTCCCCATTCCTCATCCGGAATACCTATTACTCCACAATCTTTGATTAGAGGATGTTTACGAAGCACTTCCTCTATTTCCAGAGCTGATATTTTATAACCACCGGATTTGATGATATCCACGGAATCTCTCCCCAGTAATTTATAATATCCATCTTCGATGGTAGCTATATCTCCGGTCTTGAACCAACCATCTGAGGTAAAGGCTTTATTTGTTGCTTCTGGTTTCCTCCAGTATTCTTTAAAAACGCAGGGGCTTTTTACCTGTATTTCTCCCGAGTCGCCTAGTTCTATCTCTTTATTGTTTTCATCCACAATCCTTATTTGAACCTCCGGTAGCGGGAAGCCAACATGACCGGCTCTTCTTTCTCCCAGGTAAGGATTACTTAGGGCCATTCCGATTTCAGTCATTCCGTAACGTTCCAGCAAATAATGCCCCGATAGGCTTTTCCATTTTTCCATAACTGAGACAGGTAGAGCGGCTGATCCTGAAACCATCAGACGGAAACCCTTCATTTTCTCCTTCAATTCTTTTTGATCCGATTCTGAGAATGATTCAATTGCTTGAATGAGTTTGAAATACACTGTAGGTACAGCCATGAAAACATTAATTCTTGTCTGAATAAATGCTTTCAAGACCTCTTCTACTGAAAATGGATGAATAAACTGAATACAGGCACCTGACCACATGCAGCAACCTAAAACATTGATGATTCCATGTACATGGTGAAGTGGTAAAATCCCCAGAGTATAATCGTTTTGACTCCAATGCCAAGCCTTTACCAATGTTGAAATTTGTGCTTCAATATTAGCATGAGTAGTTAGCACGCCTTTAGGAAGACTGGTGGTGCCGGAAGTGTACAGGATCATAGCACCTCGTGTCAAGGAGATTTCAGGGAGATTTGTGCTATGGGATTTATTTTCGGTTAAAGACTCAATATTTAAACTTCGAATGTTTCCTTTTTCTACAATCGGAGTTAAGATTTCCTGATATTCATTTCCAAAAAGCAAAATTTCTGCTTCTGTATCATCCATTACATACTGCAAGGAGGGAAGAGGGTAGCTGATGCAAAGCGGAACAGCAATACCACCAGCCATCCATATAGCCCATTGGGTTTTGACATAATCAAACCCAGGTGAAACCATAAATGCCACGCGTGTCTGATTCAAATCAGGTTGTCCTTGAAGTAGGATGCCGGCTAAATTTTGGGCCTCTGTCAATAACTCTTGGTAATTATAAGAGCCTTTAGCGTCAATGATGGCGATGTTGCTGCTAAATCTCTCAGCGTTTTGGAATAGGGTGAGCATTTGAGAAAATTCTTTTTTCCAATATAGGAAGTACTTTACTGATGAAAGAAACTTTAAACACCCTAAACTTCCGCCATTGGAAAAATCAGGCATAAAAAAAGCTCCGATTAATACCGGAGCTTCAATTAATAAGTGCTGATGTTATTTTTTAACAGCAGGTTTCGGACCTTCTTGCTTGCTTACTTTATCACCGTCCTTCAGTTCTTTGCTCACCACGAAATATGGACCTGAAATGACTTGATCTCCTTCCTGTAAACCTTCCAATACCTCAATGTTTTGGAAATCAGAAATACCAGTCTTGATTGTCTTCATTTTCGCCTCTCCATCTTGCATCACAAATACCAATTCACGCATTTTGGTAGAACCGTCCGCCAAAGTATCCAATTGATCTTCTCTTGTGGTAACTGCAGAAAGCGGAAGAGATAACACGTTTTCTTTTTGATTGGTGATGATCTCCACAGCGGCTGTCATCCCTGGTCTAAACGGATATTTGTTTCCAGCTGCGACCAAATCAGCATAAGAACTATTGAGAATTCTGATTTTCACTTCGAATTCCGTAACTGCATCTGCTGAAGGTTTGGTATTCGCTGTGTTTGCAATGCTAGTTACTATTCCTTTGAATTTTTTTCCTGAGAAAGAATAGGCATCTACTTCAATAATGGTCGTATCACCCTTGCTCAATCGAACAATATCATTCTCATTTACATCTACCCTTACTTCCATTCTGGAAAGGTCAGCTATGGTTAGCATTTCAGTACCCGCCATTTGTTGTGTTCCAACAACACGCTCACCTTTTTCTACCAAAAGATTGGATACAATTCCGCTTACCGGGGAATAAACGTTGGTTAATCGTAAATTTTCAGCCGCTTCGTTTACAGTAGCTTGAGAACTTTTCACAACAAATTCTGCAGCCACTACGCTTTGCTTTGCTGCTTCTAAGTCTTTTTGTGCTGTGATGTAATTCGCCTGAGCCTGCTCAAATTCGGAGTCTGAGATAGCCTTTTGCTCATAAAGTTTCTTTTGTCTGTTGTATTCCAGTTCACTTCTGGTATACTGTGCTTCTGCTCTCTGAAGACTTGCTTTAGCCTGTGCCAAATTGGCTAATTGCTGGTTCAAGTTTGCACGGCTTCTATCTAGTGCTGAAACAAAATTATCAGGTCTGATTTTCACTAGAAGTTTACCGATTTCTACAGAATCACCTTCAGCGACATTAAGTTCTATAATTTCACCGGCAACATCCGGGCTAAGGTTTACTTCAATTTCCGGCTGGATTTCTCCGGAGGCACTTACCTTCTCAATGATGGAATTTTTTCCAACTGAAGCTACTTCTACATTGGTGACTTTTTCCCCACCAATCCATCCTGCCGCACGGCCGATGATTGCAAAAACGATGATAACACCTACTATTCCAAGTAGGTAGTAAAGGAGTTTATTTGATTTTTTATTAGCCATGGCTTAGTTAAGGTTGATAGGGTTTCCTAGATAGAAATCAAGGACTTTTACTCTGAAAATATAGGTGTATTTAGCGTTCAATAAATCGGCCTGAGCATTGAAGTAATTGGCTTGAGCCACTTGAAAATCAACTGAATTAATAGCGCCTAGATCAAATCTTTGCTGTGCTATTCTAAATGATTCCTCCAAGCTTTTCACTCTAGTCACAGAAGCAGAGTAGGATTGCTGAGCAGCCAAAGCTGAAGTGTATGCTGATTCAATATCCTGTCTCAATTGATTTTTAACTTCTATTTCAGTTACTTCAGCAAGTTGCCTCTGTACTCTTGCTCGCTGAAGAGATGCTTTATTGCTTAATTGAGAAAAGATGGGAATGTTCAATTGCAAATTCACAGACTGAGAAAGGTTGTTTTCTATCTGAGTGGTGAATGCATCGAGTTCTCTCCCAGGGATTCCTCTGTCCACATAGTTAGAGAAAACATTGGCTCCAATGCCTAAGGTTGGTAAAAAAGCTCCTCTTGCTGCTTTTACTCCATATTCTGCACTTTCAATATTTTTCTCAGCTGCTTTTAATTCTGGCATAATTGCTAAGGCACTTTCATAAATCTGAGAAGGATTTTCAGTTGCCATTAGAGATTCGTTGATTTCGAATTTAGGTTCAATTACCTCGAATTCATCCGTGAAAGGAATTTGCATCGCTTGGGCCAGATTTAACTTTGCTATCCTAAGCGAATTTTTTGCATTGATTACTTCCAGTTCATTAGTAGCATTTTGAGCTTGTAAATCCAATTGATCTGAAAGGGGAAGAGAACCAGCCTCTACCAAACGAGTGGTTCTTGCCAGCTGATCCTTTGTTGTTTTCAATTGATTTTCAGCAATATTCACTTGCTCTCGGTTGAAGACAACATTCACAAACAAATTGATCACATTCAGGGTGATATCATTTTTGGTTGCTTCAATATTGTACAAACCCGCCTCGATGTCAGCTTGTGCCTGATTGATTGAGCTGTTGATTCTTCCTCCAGCAAAAATACTGACATTGGAGTTGGCGAATAAGTTGATGTTACCGATCCTTTGGGTTTCAAAGAGGTTTGTAACCGGGTTGATGGATCTACCCCATCTATATCCTGAGCTAGCGCCTGTCTGGAATGAAGGATATCTACTTCCTTTGTTTTGAAGAAGGGTAGCTTCATTGCTGAGTTGGTTCAGTTCTGATCTTTTGAGGGAGAGGTTGTTCTCTAAAGCAATTTGAACAGCTGTTTCCAGATCATAGGCTCCGGAGACATCTTGGCTCATTGCAGAAAAATAACAACCAATAACCCAAATAATACTAAGTATAAACTTTTTCATGTGGTGAGTTAAAGGTCAATATCTGGTATGTAAATTAATTCTTTTATCCAGGGGAGTGATTTCAGGTATTCAATAGTGATTGGGTTGATTCCGGAATCCATTTCAATTACATGGCAGGCCAGGTCGTTTTTGCCTTTTCTCGACACCGACATAGTAGCAATATTGGCTTTTTCCTGAGCTATAACCGAAGAGATGAAAGCAATAGCTCCTGATACATCTTGCGCTTTGATGATCAATGTGTGCATCTGAGCAGAGAAATTGGCAACAAAACCATCCACCTCAGCAATATTAATCACGCCTCCTCCTAAACTTTCTCCAACTACTTCTACTTTCTTTTCTCCTTTAGTTAAA
>TARA_R100000365_G_C2748158_1_pt1 | contig 9742 bp, 3 predicted proteins | sample TARA_R100000365 | Tara Oceans TARA_R100000365 (sample SAMEA2620668) | marine metagenome | biome: marine biome (ENVO:00000447); feature: mesopelagic zone (ENVO:00000213); material: "saline water (ENVO:00002010), including plankton (ENVO:xxxxxxxx)" | depth 1000 m | reverse complement strand
GGCATTGCGCGCCGGCAGGAAGCCGAACACGAACCCGGTCAGGAAAGCTGTTGAAAAGGCGAGGATCGCGGGCATGGGCGTTACGGCAATGCTGGTGCCGAGATTGGCGAGAATTGCACAGATCGCGAAGCCCGTAAGAATACCGATCACACCGCCCAGCGCGCAGACCACGACGGCCTCCACAATGAATTGGACAAGAATATCAGACCGACGCGCCCCCGTTGCCATGCGCACACCGATCTCGCGCGTACGTTCTGATACGCTGACAAGCATGATGTTCATCACACCGATACCGCCGACGAGCAATGAGATAGAGGCAACCGCGCCTAGCAGGATCGAGAACGAATTCTGTGTCTCCTGAACGGACTCCAGGATCGATGCCGTATTCCGTATCCGAAAATCTTGTGTTCCGTGTCGTTGAAGCAGCAGCTCGTTTGCTTCAGTCTCCGTCGTCGAGATTACGTCCGTGTCTTCCACAGCGATGGTTATACTCGACAGGTAGGAACTGCCGAACACGCGCATCATCCCGGTTGTGATGGGAATAAGCGCGATATCATCCTGGTCACGGCCGAACGAGCTGGCGCCTTCCTCTTCAAGCACGCCGGCGACCTCAAATGGTGCGCCCGCAAGAAAGACATACTCACCGACGGCTTCCGAGACATTGGCAAACAATTCCCCCGCGGTCGTTGTGCCCAGCACAACCACACCTACGCGTCGGTCGACATCTTCTGCCGTGAAGAAAGAGCCGTATTCAATATTGCGGGTGTTGGCGAGCAACCAGTCTTCCGAAACACCCTCCACGGAGCCACGATGGTCATTGCTTCCTCGCCGCAATGTTGCAGATCCGGACCGCGATGGCACCGCAGCCAGGACATTGTTCAATTCGCCCAATCTCTCAGCATCTTCGAGTGAAAGGGTTGCAATGGCGTCACCGCGCATTCGCGCGCCCCGGTCACCCCCCGGCTGAACGAAGAGCAGGTTCGCACCCATGTCCTCGAACCGGGCCATAACCTCGCGCTGGCTACCTTGCCCGACCGCCAGCATTGCGACCACCGCCGCAACGCCGATCACCACGCCCAGCAAGGTCAGTGCGGTGCGAAACAGGTTCGCGCGCAATGACCGGAAGGCCGTCTTGATGGATTCCGTAAGCTGAAGAAAGAAGGAGGGGGAGGATTTCACGGCGCGTTGCTCAAACGACTCCAGAGACCGTTCTACTGAACCGGAATCGGAAATGATTTTGCCGTCGCGAATTTCAATCGTGCGGTCTGCGCGTTCAGCGACTTCCTGGTCATGGGTAATCAGGATGACTGTGCGGCCGGAGCGATGCAGCTCTTCCAGCAATTCCAGAAGTTCTTCACTCGTGCCGGAATCGAGCGCTCCCGTCGGCTCATCCGCAAGGATGACTTCGGCATCATTCATCAGAGCTCGGGCAACAGCCACACGTTGCTGCTGTCCCCCGGACAATTGACCGGGGCGACTTTTCTCGCGCCCGCCAAGGCCAAGCCTACCGAGCAATTCCTGTGCGCGGGCCTTCCGTTCCGATTGGCGAACCCCGGCATAGACCGCAGGTATCTCCACGTTCTCCGATGCGCTGACATTGGCGAGGAGATTATAGCGCTGAAACACAAAGCCGAATGTCCGCCTGCGCAAGGAGGCCAGTGCATCGGCGTCCATCTCGGACACATCCTGCCCATGAATGCGGTAGGTTCCGGAAGTCGGGTGGTCGAGACAACCAAGCAAGTTCATCAAAGTCGACTTACCGGAACCCGACTGTCCGACAATTGCAATGAACTCGCCTTCGCGAATGGTCAGGTCGACGCCATCAAGGGCGCGGACCTCTGCGTCACCCCGTCCGTAGACGCGCTTTATGTCCTGCAAATGCAGCAAGGGTTCTGACATGATCTGGCGTCCTAAACCGGGGGTGGACCCATAGGCCGTGGCCGGTCATTTCCGGCACGCTCGGTCGCCTGTTTCGGACGAATGCTCACTTGCCCGGTCACGACCTCATCACCCTCAGACAAGCCGAACAATATCTCGGCACTTGTACGCGTCTGAAGACCAACCAAAACAGGCTGAGGGACAGCTTCGCCATTCGCATCCATTTTCAGAACCATACCCATTTCTGCGTCGGGATATTGCGCGCGTGCCTCACGGATAGCCTGGCCTCTGCCGTCGCCAACACGATCACCCTGGGCGGCTCCGCGTTCAGGTTGCGCAGGACGCCTGGCTTGTGCGCTCTCCGGGCGCTCGGGACGTGACTGCAAGGCCGTTACCGGGATCAGGACGGCATCTTCGGCCTGCCCCAGAATGAAGAAGACCTGAGCGGTCATATCACTTCGCAAAATTCCGTCGGGGTTCTCAATATCGAGCAGCGCCTTGTAGAGCACGACGTCATTGACAACTTCGGGCGTGGGAAGGACCTGACGAACTTCGGTTTGCCACTTGTGATCAGAATCGCCCAGCGTGGTGAACCAAGCTTGCTGCCCCTTTGATACGCGCAACACATCTGCTTCGGAGACATCAGCCTCCACGGTCATTATACCGAGATCCGCGATGGTCATGATGACGGGTGCGGTCTGGTTCGCATTGAGGGTCTGGCCCTCGGATGCACTGAGCGAGACGACTGTACCAGCCATCGGAGCGTAAATCTTTGTAAATTCCAGATTGGCTTCATCGGCACGGAGGCTGGAGGTCTGCTGCGCGATCTGCGCATTGATGGCGTCGAGCTTCCCTTCCGCGATCTCCAATTCCGATACCGTGGCCTCATAGTCAGCGCGCGCAATGGCATCGGCCTCAAACAGCATATTGGCGCGTTCAGCCTCGGCCCTTGCAAGTTTCAGAGAAGCCGCCTGTTGACGTTTCGAGGCATATAGCGAGTTTAACTGAGCTTGTTGGGCTTCGACCGTGTTCTGTGCAATCGTGGCATCGATCTGCGCAAGGAGTTGGCCCTTCTCGACCTCGTCGCCGACATCAACGAACAACTCTTCCAATTGACCCGAGACCTGTGCGCCAACCTCAACCATCTCCTTTGGCGCAAGAGTACCTGCTGCCGAGATCGTAACTTCAATATCACCCGTGCGTGCGGCCGATGTTTCATAAGTCGGCGTTGTGGAGTTCGCCAAGTTTGACTTCGCAAACCATACGGCACCGCCTGCTGCCAATACGACAATAATCGCGATGATCCAGCGGGATCGTTTCCCAAAAACTCTCATTCTTGTCTCTTTCCAGCAATTCTGGCTGTGAACATGTTCCCGGGTTAAACGACCCAAGTTTCAAATTCCGTCGCGAAGACCGGCATTTTATTGCACTTTCCAGCAAACCCGGCTCAAGCCCGCTCCTTCACCACAGCTTTGTCACCAGAATGTTGCAGATCATTTGCTTGCGCATGAATCCTGAAAGCGGAAGACGACAGCAATGTCCCGCCAATTATGTCAGGCTGACACACTCTCGCTGACAAGCCGCACATTTCGGCAAAGTTCAGACAAGACGCTCCCGTAACGCATTGGGACAGGTCGATCTGGAGCGCGCCAACATGAACATTTTTTCATTAAATAACAATCATTTAAGGATGCACGCTTCCGGTCCACAGGCATCCGCTCCTGAGGTGGTTGCACGTGGACTGATTATTGTTCTGGGTATGGCTACGGCCCTCCCTGCATGGGCCGTCGAAATCGAGGAATCCACCGTCGCCCCCGTCGAGACCTCCACCGCGAATGACGGACAGCCCGACGACATTACAATCACTGAAGATGGGGAAATTGATCTCAGCGACCTGCCAGGTACCACCGCGATTACGGTCGACTCCGACAATACCATCACCAATGATGGCGAAATTCTCGCAGAAGACACCGACTACGTCACCGCTATTGCTGTCCGAACGGGTACGACGACAGGCATCACCCACACGGGTTCCATCGAATTGTCGGAAGACTATGACCGGGAAGACGAAGACGATGATGACGATGTGGACGGGCCACTCGCCATCGGGACGAACCGCGTGGGCATCGACGTCGAGAATGGTGGCACGATCACAGGTAATATCCTGCTCGATCATGGCTCCACGCTATACATAGAAGGCAATGATTCAGCGGGCGTACGCATCGGATCCGCGCTCGATGGCGATTACACGCAACAGGGCACAATTTCGGTTATCGGCGACAACGCCCTGGGTCTGAGCCTCGAAGATGACGTCGCCAGTGATGTATTGATCAGCGGCGCCATTACGGTTCAGGGTGAGAATGCGTCAGCTGTCACGATTGATGGGGATGTCTCCGGCAATGTGACGATTGAGAGTTCAATCAGCTCGACCGGCTTCACCAGCACCAGTTCTTCCAACTATATCGCGCCCGTCTATATCGATGACGATACTGAAGCGGTGGAGGATCGCCGCGATGCCGACGACCTTTACGACAATGCGAACGGCGTCCGCATCACGGGCAGTCTCGGACAAGGCCTGTTGATCAATGGCGCGGTCGACGACTTCACATCCGAAGAGGATGAGGATGACGAAACAAAGGATACGGTCGACGATTTCGATGAGAATCGAACTGCTGGAAGAATCTACAGTTATGGTTCAGCCCCGGCGCTCGCCATCGAAGCCAACGCTGGCGAAAACGTAGTCTTCTCGAGCGTCGTAGAAACCGTTCGCGATACCACCGATGATGATGATGACGATGACGTAGATGAAGTACTCGCCACGTTTTCTTTTGATCAGGGCCTCATCAATCGTGGGACGATTTATGCCAGTGGCGTGAATATCGGATTCGATGCGACGGCGCTCTCCATATCCGGATCAGAAGACGGAACCGGAACGGTTACAATTGATGGCGGCATCCTGAATTCCGGCACAATTCAAGGAACCGCCTACGAGGCTTCCGCCGTAGGCCTTCTGCTCGGCAACGGCACAGCAATCGGCACTCTCGAAAACTCCGGATCCATCGCCGCAACGACCTATACGTTAACGGACGACACCGCCAAAGCGTTGTTCATTTCCAATGGAAGTACGCTGGAAGCGATCCTGAATAGTGGATCCATCACCGCTTCATCAAATGGCTATGGTGGCGCAGCAACGGCGATCACCGATGAAAGTGATACGCTAAGATACATAACCAATACCGGCGCGATATCAGGCCTACTCATTTCAGACGGACGGGAAGATTCGGAAACAGGATCGTCCATCGCCATTGACCTGTCCGCACAAACGGCTGGCGCAACCATTATCCAGTATCAGGAAACTCCCACTGAAGATGTGAACGGCGATGACGAAATCGATGAAGACGATGTGACCGAACCTACAATCTATGGCGACGTCCGGTTCGGAACCGGCGATGACATACTGCAAATTCTGGACGGGGGTCTGGCAGGCGACATCTACTTTGGTGCCGGCGCCGCAACTTTTGACCTATCGGATGCCGAGTTTCTGGGAGACACCTATTTCGAGGGCGACACACTCAGCCTGTATATCGAGGAGAGTGAGATCGAGGGAGATTTCGACTTCGGCTCTGCGAGTGGAACGATCGACTTCCTGTCTTCATCGTTGCTCACGGGTAATCTGACGAGCGATGCTTACAGACTGGCCGCGACAATTTCAGATTCTGAAATTGTTCTGCTTGAAGACACGTCCTTGCAGCTTGCCTCCCTCTCCGTCACGGATGGTTCAACACTTGAATTCGAAATTGATCCTCAGAACCTGCGGACCACAGCCTTTCTGTCAGTTTCGGGAACCGCAGCACTGGGCAGCGATACTCTGGTACGCCCAACACTTACGTCATTCATCGACGGTGATTTTGCCGTCACACTGATCGAAGCGGGTACACTGATATACGACGAGGAAACCGCTGAGTTATCGACCGAAAATATACCGTGGATATACAACGTATCACTGGAGACAGAGACGTCTGATACAGACAAACTCAATCTCGACTTTCGCCTCAAGACTGCCGAGGAACTCAGTCTCGACACGAACCAGTCCCGCGCCCTCTCCGCTATACTCAATGTTGCCACAAGTGACGATGATGTCGGATCTGCCATCACGCAGCTTTCGACCGAACATGACTTTCTAGAGGCCTACAATTTGCTGCTGCCTCAGCGCACTGATGCCGCAACGCGCTATCTGGAATCCCAGTCGAATGCCGCTTTTGGCGCGTTGAGAAGCCATCTGGAGTTCACCCGTAGCTCCAGTGAATCCGGAAATGGTGCATGGGTGCAGGAAACCTATTCCCATGTCAGCTATGATGGGTCTGACGATGGGCCGGGATATGATGGCCGCGGCCTTGGCATCGCTCTGGGGTATGATCGCTCGCTGCTAGGCATAGATGCAATCGGCATCATGGGTACGATGAGCGACGGCAAGTTTGAGGAAAAAACTGGCGGCGAAAATCCTGTGACCATGAAAAGTCTGGGTGTCGGGGTGTATGCGACGGAGCAGATCGGGCGCGTAAACCTTCAGGCCGTTGGCCAGATCGCGAAGGTCGACCATTCCAGCTATAGAGAAATCGAGTTCGACGAGTATGTTTCAGAGGTCAGCGGCACATGGGACGGGATGACCACCGCGGCTTCACTCCTGGCATCTACCGAATTCGGGTCCGGGGCGTTCAGGATGACGCCATCAATTGGTCTGGACTACTTCAAACTTGATCAGGACGGATATTCAGAAACGGCATCAAACGGATTGAACCTATGGGTCAGCGACGCCAGCACAGACCGTGTAACCGCTGATGCCGGAATTGGCTTTGCCTATGTCTGGCGGGAAGGCGCAGACTCGTCTCGCACGGGTCCGGCCTATACCAGTTACAACAATTCCAATCGCTACCGTCCCATGGTTCGGGCTGGATTGGATATTGGCTATCGCTCCACGTTGTCTTCGACACCTTACGAAGTCGACGCTGGATTTGTCGGCTATGAGGACCGTTTTACACTCAGCGCCACCGAGGTGTTTGAAGATGCCGCCACGGTGGGACTCTCGCTACTGGCGGGGTCCGAACTCCTGAAAATTCGGTTTGGCGTGGATGGTGAGTTTTCAACCGACTCAACCGCCCTGACGGCCAACGCCGCCGTCAAACTCCGCTTCTGATCTCTCAGACACCATTTCTCTCTTCTGGACGCCGACTTCATGAGCCACAAAAACAAAACACTCGCGCTCTCCCTGATCCTCTCTGCGCTCGCCGCTTCGCTGCAACCGACGGCGCTTGCGCAGGTGGGCGCAGAAGACAGCACAGGAAACATCGAAGCCATCATTATCAATGGCAACCAGCGGATCGAAGACCGAACCGTGATGTCCTACCTTCTAGTCGAACCTGGCTCACCTTTTGACGCGAACCGTATCGACCTTTCCCTCAAATCCCTCTTCGCAACCGGCCTCTTTGCTGATGCAAATTTTGACCGGGTCGGGAACCAGCTCATCATTACATTGGTCGAAAACCCAATTGTAAATCGGGTCATGATTGAAGGCAGCAAATCGCTCGGGGAAGAAAAGATCCGCGAAGAAATCCAGATATCGCCGCGCGGCGTATTCACCGCCGCTCGCGTGCAAGCAGACGTACAGCGCGTGATGGAACTCTACCGCCAATCCGGCCGGTTCGCGGCGAAAGTCACGCCCGAATATGTGCCGCTCGATCAGAACCGTGTGGATGTGGTCTTCTCGATTACAGAGGGACCTGTGTCTGGTGTACGAGCGATCAACTTCCTGGGAAATGAAACGTATTCAGACGACCGTCTTCGGTCGGAGATTGTCACCCGTCAGTCACGTTGGTGGCAGTTCTTCTCATCAAACGACAATTATGACCCAGGTCGCTTGGAATATGACCGCGAATTGCTTCGTCAGTTTTACCAGAACAAGGGGTATTACGACTTCCGCGTAGAGTCGGCCGTGGCAGAACTAACGCCTGATCAGAAGGATTTCTACATTACCTATACAATCGACGAGGGCGAGATTTATCGCTTCGGCGAGATCAATGTCGAAACCGAGCTGGAAAAGCTCAACACGGACGCCTTGAAAGCGTCACTGGTAGCGCGATCCGGTGACCTGTTCCGAGGCGACACAATTGAAAACTCAATTGATGGCCTGACCTATGTCGCCGGGATCGGAGGTTATGCCTTTATTGATGTGCGCCCTGAAATCTCCGCCGATCTCGAAACGCATACGGTCAACGTGACCTTTCATGTCAATGAAGGTCCGCGTGTTTACATCAACCGCATCAATATTGTCGGTAATACCCAAACGCTCGATCGCGTGATCCGGCGGGAATTGCGCGTGACTGAAGGTGATGCCTTCAACCGCATCTTGCTGGATCGCTCGCGCAACCGCGCACGGGCCCTTGGCTACTTCAAAGACGTCGAAGTTACTGAGGTTCCCACCGCGGACCCTGACCAAATTGACGTGAATGTAAAAGTCACTGAGCAGCCCACTGGCGAGATGAGTTTCTCAGCTGGCTTCTCATCCTCAGAATCTTTCCTCGTAGATGTCAGCGTGGCACAGCGCAATGTGCTCGGGCGCGGGCAATCCGCGTCTGCTCGTCTGTCCACATCCAGCCTCCAGCAAATTGTGGACTTGCAGTATACGGAGCCACGTTTCCTAGACCGTGACATGTCCGCAGGTGTGAGTGCGTTTGCTACCCGCCTCGATTATTCTGACACCGATCTTGGCGGCTATACGACTGAATCTGTAGGTGTCAGCGGGCAGCTAGGTTTCCCCTTGTCAGACCGGCTGCAACTTGGCTTGAAATATACGTTGCAAAACGACAAAATCGACGTCGTCGATCAGAGCATCGTGATTGCCTCGGACAGCGGCGAACGCCTGACAACCGAATACACTGTAGATGACAATGACACCCCGGGAGACACAAGCGATGATGTCGTGGGTGTCGCCTTTCTCACCGCTGATGACGTACCATTGCCTGATGGATCGCTGATCGTGGACGTATGCGATGCGCGCTATCTCAACAGATACTCGCTTTGCTCAAGTGAACGATCAGAAATCTCCTCGATCGTCGGGTACAATCTCCTCTTGGACATGAAGAATGACCCTATTGACCCCACTGGCGGGTTCGACCTGCTGTTTGGTCAAGACGTTGCTGGCCTGGGCGGGGACGTGAACTTCATTCGCACCAACGCATCGATGAATATCTACCAAGGTATTGCGAAGGGCATAACGGCCAGTTTGCGTCTTTCGGGTGGATACATCGAACCCTATGGCACGAGCGACGCGGAATCCGAATACGGACAAACCACTCCTCAAGGCGTACGTATCAATAATCGCTTTTTCAAGGGCGGCAACAGCTTCCGCGGGTTTGATACGGCAGGTCTCGGGCCGCGCATTGTGCAAATCATCCAAAATGATGACGGCACAGAAACAGTGAAGCGTCTCAACGCCCTGGGCGGCAACGCGTTCTACCAATCCAGCCTCGACATCTCGATGCCAAACTATCTGCCGGAAGAATACGGCATCAAGACGGGTCTGTTCCTGGAAGCCGGCGCGGTTGGCTTGTTGAGCGACATAGACAAGAGCGACCCGGTCGAGTTCACGGATACTTTTGGCCGTGATGCCGTCCAGTTGATTGAAGACGACTTGTCCTTGCGCGCATCTACAGGCCTCAGCGTCTATTGGACATCCCCTTTCGGCCCAATTCGCTTCGACTTCAGCCATATCCTCAAGAGCGAAGAGTACGACCGCACGGAGTCCTTCCGTTTCAGCACTTCCACCCGGTTCTGATAGCGTGTCAGCCAGCGGCCTTCAGAGGCAAGG
>TARA_R100000365_G_scaffold3650_1_pt1 | contig 9759 bp, 8 predicted proteins | sample TARA_R100000365 | Tara Oceans TARA_R100000365 (sample SAMEA2620668) | marine metagenome | biome: marine biome (ENVO:00000447); feature: mesopelagic zone (ENVO:00000213); material: "saline water (ENVO:00002010), including plankton (ENVO:xxxxxxxx)" | depth 1000 m | reverse complement strand
ACAATCCAGCCGCTACCGTGGACTAATTTTGCACCGCCGTTCTCAGCCTCGCCCATGCCCGCAGCGCCATTGCCGAGTGGGTCGATGATTTCAATACCACAAGGCCACATTCCTCGCTCGGCTATCGGACTCCGGCAGCCTACGCCGAGGCCCTCGCCGCAACCGGCTCCAGCGCTCCGCAACGTGAAGGCTCCGCGCCTCCGCCGGTTGCTCACCCCGCGCCATATGGCGTATCAGAAACGGTCGAGGCTCCAATCGCTGCTGGATGAAAAGTCCGTGGCAGGTCAGTCGAAGCCTTAATCGCGAGTTGCATCCGGTAGAAGTGGTTCTCGGGTTCGGATGTTTCGATGCCCTCGATGCGATCTATGAGGCGGTTGGCGCAGTCTTTTGCCATGACTTCCTCGTTGAATGTGACCGAGGTCACCCGAGGACGTGTGAACTCCTGCAGCGAGTCTCCGAAGGTGGCGAGGGAAACGTTGTCGGGCACATTGAGCCCGTGATCGTGGAGGGCCGCCAGTGCGCCAACAGCGATGGCATCATTGAAGCATACCACCGCTGAAAAGCCTCGGGCTTCAGCAATCGCTGCCTGCAGGGCCTGATAACCGGCGTCGGGGGAGTAGTTTGAGGTGCGCTGCGCGATGAGCCGGGCTTGGGGGCCGCGGTCGCTGAGGCCTGACAACAAGCCTTGCTGACGGAGTTCCGAGGAGCGTGACTGGTCGGGCGCGAGGAACAGGACCTGTTGGTGGCCGATCTGGGAAAGGTAGCGGCCGAGCTGTTCGCCAGCCTCCCTCTCGTCCCAGAGGTAGCAATCGCGGCCCGCAATCGGCCAAGACCCCGCAATGCCTGCGGCGTGAATGCCGCGACGCGCGAGACGATCGATATCCTCGGCCAGACGTACGATACTCCAGCTCATGGTCAGGAAGGCACCGTCGACCCTCAGCTCAACGATTTTCTTGAGAGCCGACTGCACGTCATCTGGCGTTCCAGACGCATCGACCAGCACCATGGAATAGCCTCGCTTGTTGGCGACGCGGGTGACGTGATCGAATATGCGCAGGAAGCCGGCATTGCCGATATCCGGTGTGAGATAGGCGAGCGTCCGGCTGGTCTTCCGGTTCAGAGACCTTGCCTGCTGGTTGGGATGAAAATCGAGCTGCTCTGACGCCTGTTCCACCCTTTTGCGGAGTTCGGGCGAGACGGGTTTGTTGGCATTCATCACAGCCGAAACGGTCGAGATGGACACGCCCGCGACCCGCGCGACATCCTTGATGGTGGGCAGTTTCTTTTTCATCTCAGACTTGATCCGCTGCTAGCGCTGATCGATCGGTCATTGCCAACTCAATTCAGACCGCCATCCTTGACACTCGGGGTGATCAGTACTCCGGACGCATCCCGGGCAGAAAGGGCAAAAGCCCAGCCGCCCCAGCTGCGGGCAAATGTATTTGTAAGAATAACTTGAATGGAATTGTCGCCGGTCTTGAGCTCGGCCTCAATAGTGGCCGTATCAAAGTAGGCATGCTTCCCCAATTCTATAGGTTCGCCGCCATTGATGCGAATATAGGCTTCGTCGTCGTAAGAACAGCGAATAGTGACCGGGCCGTCCTCTCCCATATGGAGATTGGTGAAGGCGGTGGCGACCGAGTTAAAGCCGGGAGCCACGCCCAGCGCCTTGGGACGGTACATGTGGAAGAAGTCCACAAAACCGCCGGTTTCGCGCCAGCGTTTCCAGAACGGCTTCGTCTGCGGATGATCAGCGGGCACATCCTTGGTCCAGTGGGAATCGGCGTCCCAATCCACATCGGGAACCAAGCTGGTGTCAGGTGACATGCTGAAGAGCTGATCGAGGCTCGATTGCTTGAGCGGCATGGCACCGCACAGCCACCATTCGCCCACGCCTTCGTGGCGAATGTCGTGCTCGTGGGCCGGCAGCGGCTGATCGGGAAGGATGGACTGATCCTTGGGAATTTCGAAGAAGTCCCGGTGTTCGCCTTCCTGATACCAATAGGCCACAGAGGAAATGTCGTTGCCGATGCAACCGAAGCGGAATTGGAAGGATTCTTCGAACTCGTATCGCTCGGAGACATAGAAGCGGAAGGCGTTCATCTTGACGAAGGGCTGCGGCTTGCCGCGATCGACATAGGTGTAGAGCGGCATTCCCGAATAGAGGTGGGATTCGGCATTGTGGATGACGCCGCCATAGCCGACGCCGAAAGCATCCTCGCCGCCCGCGCCGTGGATATAGGACGGTGTCTCCGTCTTGCCGTCGATATAGATCTGCTCGGCACCGGCATGTGACCAGCGCTCGGACGTGTCGTGCTGGCAAAGGCTATAGGAATAGCCCATGAAGCGGCCGCGCCCGACGGCATCCATGATGAGATATTCTTCACCATAGGCGGGGGCGGGAAATGCCCGGCGCCACTTTGCGTGGAAGCGCATGTCTTCTTCGAGCGGTTCGTCAAAGCGGCTCCAGTCGATGAAGATGAAGGCGCCGCCCTCCTCATCACCGGCTTCCAGCTCGATCCGCGCGGACTTGGCGAAAGGCATCGGGAAATAGCAGCTGTAACCGGTCTGGTGCTTGACCGAGAAGAAGGCGTTGTTGACCGGATAATAGATCTCACCAAAGCCGACACCGAAAAAGTCCGCGATGGGCGCTTCAACGCTGGGCGACTCCTCGCCGTCCCAGTAGATTTTGAGGATCAGCTGGCGCCCGAGATTGGGCTTGCGGTGCAGAACAATGTTGAAGCAGGTGATGCAGCCTGGCCCCTCAAATTCTGCGACCTGCAGGGTCTCCCGCGGCTTAAGCGAATGCACATAGGACAATTTGGCCGGACGGGACTTCTTCGGCAGGTTCAGCAAGTCGTTGATCATTATCGTCTCTTCTCAGGTGAATATGTCGAGGCGCCTAAGCCCCGGTCAGGTTGAGCTTTTCAGCATGATGGCAGGCGACCCTTCCCGGTTTTCCGGGAACAGGGCGAAGTAGTGGTTTCTGGCTGGCGCACAGGTCGGTGGCATGCGCACACCGGGTGCGGAAATGGCAGCCGCTGGGCGGGTTGGCGGGATTGGGCGGATCGCCCTTGAGCACGATGCGGGAGCGGCCGGTCGCTGCATGGTGACCTGGCACTGCCGACAATAGAGCTTCGGTGTAGGGATGCTGCGGGGAAGCGCAGACCCGATAAGCGGGCCCCTCCTCAACAATCTTGCCGAGATACATGACAATGATGCGATCACTGACATGACGCACGATCTTGAGGTCGTGACTGATGAACAGGAAGGAGAGGTCGCGCTCCCGCTGCAAGTTTAGGAACAGATTGACGATCTGCGCCTGGACCGAAACGTCGAGCGCCGACACGGCCTCATCGGCAATAACGAGCCTGGGATTGAGGGCAATGGCACGGGCAAGCGCGATACGCTGTCTTTGCCCGCCGGAAAAGGCGTGCGGATATCGCTCCATACTGCGTTCGGGCAGCCCCACCGCTTCGAGCAGCTGGCCCACGCGTTCCGTCAGTTTCCGGCCGCGAAGCCCCTCCATCAGACGCAATGGCTCCCCTATGGAAAAGCGGATCGGCTTGCGCGGATTGAGAGAGGACACCGGATCCTGAAAGACCATGCTCATCTCGCGCCGAAACGGCATCAGCGCGCGATTTTTCAAGGTGGAGATATCCACCATTTCGCCGTCGCGGGCGAACTGGACCGAGCCGCTGGTCGGTTCGTAGATGCGAATGATCGTGCGACCGAGCGTGGATTTTCCGCAGCCGCTCTCTCCGACAACACCGACTGTTTCACCTGCATTGATCTCGAGGTCGACGCCATCGACGGCACGTAAGGCATAACCGCCTTTCCCGCCAAAATGCTTTGAAAGGTCCGTCACGCGGAGCAGTGGGGTGGTTGATGCCAAGTCGTTCATTCTGCTCCCCAGCTTTCGTCATACATCCAGCAATAGACCTCGCGGTCCCCGACCTCGATGGGAGGAGGCGTTTGGGCGCACTGCGGACGCGCATGCGCGCAGCGGGCTGCAAAGACGCAGCCCACCGGCTCGCTGGATAGTTCCGGTATGTTGCCGGGCAGCGCGTTGAGGCGTGATTTGCTCTCGGAGTCAAAGCTCGGCGTGGCGGCAAGCAGGGCCTGAGTGTAGGGATGCTTGGGATCGGCGATCACGTCGGCGGTGCGGCCATTTTCGACGACTTTGCCCAGATACATGACCAGCAGCCAGTCGGCGACTTCCTCGACCAGGCCCAGATCGTGGGTGATGAAGATCACCGACATGCCGAGCCGCCGCTGGACGGATTTGAGCAGTTCGACGATCTGCGCCTGAATGGTGACATCGAGCGCCGTTGTGGGCTCATCTGCGATCAGTAGATCGGGTTCGGATGCCAGGGCGATGGCAATCATCACGCGTTGGCGCATCCCTCCGGACAATTGGTGCGGGTGCTTGTGGATCGTCTCTTCCGGCGCGGAGATGCCGACAAGACGAAGCAGGTCAATCGCGCGCGCATCCTGTTGCTTGCGGTTCGGGAAATCCGCTCTGTCCAACGCTTCGCGGATCTGCCAGCCAATGGAGAACATCGGGTGCAGCGACTTCATCGGCTCCTGAAAGATCACGGAGACAGTATGCGCGCGAATATCGCGCAGCAGGCGACCGGATGCCTTTTGGTGGATGGTGTCCACCTCTCGGCCCTTGTGTGCGACAAGGATTTCGCCTTCGAACCTGGTCTGACTGCCGTGAATGAGGCGCGGGATGGATTGCGCTGTCACGCTTTTTCCCGAGCCGCTCTCTCCCACAATTCCGAGCGTTTCGCCGCGCGCCAGCGAGAAGCTGACCCCGTTTACGGCGTAAACCGTGCGGCGGGCAAGCGCGAACGAGACCTTGAGATCGCGTACGGAAACGACGGGGGCAGCTGCCTGAGAAGTGCTCATGTCCGCCCTCCCGGATCCGTGGCGTCACGCAGCCCGTCTCCGACGAAATTGAAGGCAAGGACCGCCAGAATGATCGGCACTGCCGCCGACACGACCACCCAAGGCTGAGTGGCGACGACGTTGATATCCTGACTAGTCTGAAGAAGCGTGCCCCAGCTGACCATAGGGGGTCGGATACCGAGACCAAGGAAGCTGAGTGCGGTTTCGCCGAGGATCATATTTGGAATGGCCAGCGTCAGCGCCACGATGATGTAGCTGAAATTGCCCGGCAGCAGGTGCTGGATGACGATCCACCATGTGCCCCCGCCATTGATGCGGGCGGCTTCGATATATTCCTCGTTTTTCAGCGAAAGCGTGATGCCGCGCACCACCCGCGCCAGGGACGCCCAACCAATAAACGAGATGATGATACTCATCACGAAGAAGACGTTGAGCGGCGACCAGGTGCTCGGCACGGCAGCGCTGAAGGCCATCCAGAGGGGAATGGTGGGAAAGCTCAAGAGCACTTCGATCAGGCGCTGAATCGTGTTGTCGACCCAGCCACCAGCGAGGCCGGAAACGATGCCGGCTATGGTGCCGATGATCATGGAGATGGCAACACCGATAAGCCCGATGAGCAGCGACACGCGGCCACCATGGATGGTGCGGGACAGCATGTCCCTGCCCTGATTGTCCGTGCCCAGGAAGTGACCCGTCCCGTCCGAGAAGCCGAACAGTTTGTGTCGCAGCTCAAGTCCGAACATTTTGTAGGGCGCGGTCTCGGGGAAGATTTGAAGCGAGTGGCGGACGCTGGTGTCGGTGACATATTCACGTTTGAACGTGCGCGGGTTGGTGCGCTGCTCCATGGCGTAGACGAACGGGGTGTGCCATTGGCCCTCCTCGTCCACCAGTCGCAGGCCCTGTGGAGGGACGCTGATCGCGGTCATGAAACGTTCGGTCGGGCCATAAGGGGCTGTGAACTCCGCAGGCACGGCGATGAGATAAAACAGGGCGATGACCGTAAGGGCGATCACCGCCAGCCGGTTCCGCATGAAGCGGATACGGATCAGCTGGCCGTGGGAGAGAGCCTGCTCGTGCGCCTGTTCCTCACCTGTCGTTTCGACGGACCGCATATCACGACTCAGATCGACACTCATTTCGAGATCCTCGGATCAAGCAGGCTGATAATGATGTCGGCCACAAAATTTGCGAGCACCAGAACGGCGGTCATGATCAACAGGATGGTGGCCGCCAGATACATGTCCTGAGCCAGCAGGGCTTCGAGCAGCAACGGTCCGAGTGTGTTGAGCTGGAGAACGATTGAGGTGACGATCTCGCCGCCAATGATGGTGGGCAGAGCCAGTGCGGTCGCGGAGACAACGGGATTGACCGCCACGCGCATGGCATGAAGCAGCACGACCGCGCTCTCGGCCACGCCTTTTGAGCGTGCCGTTGCGATATAGGGTTCGGGGAGCACTTCGAGCATGCGGGCGCGTACGACGCGGATCATGCCGGCGGCATTGGCCGAACCGATGATGATCACGGGCAGCCACAGATGGGCGACGAAATCCCAGACACGCGCGAGATCCCATGGCGCAAAGACATATTCGGGCGATTGCAGTCCGAATTGCGGAGCCACACCGAAGAAGGTGATGGAGACATACATGAAGACGATGGCCAGCAGGAAGTTGGGCACCGCGAGGAAAAAGAAAACCAGAAGGGTGAGCGTGTTGTCCCAGATCGAATAGGGAAACACCGCTGCGATGGTGCCGATGCCCATTCCGACGATCAGCGTGAAAATGGTTGTGGCAAGGGCGAGGCTGAGACTGTTGGCGAGCCTGTCTCCGAGCAGTTCGGCCACGGGTTGTCTCAAGGCCAGAGAATAACCGAGGTCGCCCCTGACCAGACCGCTGATCCAGGTGAAGTAGCGGGTGTAAACCGGTTGGCTGAGCGCGAAGCGCTCTTCGATATAGCGCAGTTCGCCTTCGATCTGCTCCGCAGACACGTCGGACGCCTGCAGCTGTGCACGATAGCTGCTGAGATAGCTGCCCTGGGGCAGCTCGATGGCGGCAAAACTGATGATCGAAGCCAGAACAAGCGTCACGAACATGCCGAGAAACTTGGAAGGCAGGTACCAGGTCATGGAGTCAACTCTTCTTCGAAACGGTTTTGGACGCGCGGAGTTTAGGCCGCGCGCCCTTGGGAGGTTTAGTCTTGTTCGAAGTAGAATGCCCGGACCGGGAACTCCTCGTCACCAGATCCCAGAATGATGCTGGCCTGATCGGGGGTTTCGGAGCCCGGGGTGTTCATCAGATTGGCGTTGGCGATCCAGATCTTGGGCAGATCCTGAACGACACCGATGGCATACATCTGGTCGGCCATCAGGCGGCGGAAATCGTCAACGGCCTGATTGAACTCTTCACTGAACGGAACCGACTGCTCGTATGCGATGTGAGCACGAACCAGTTCGGCCATGGTGGGATCCATGTCAGCCGCTGTGCCTGTGCGCATTTCTTCGAGCATGGCTTCGACCTGCGGAAGAGCCCACACACGAGCGCCATAACCGTACTGCATGCCATAGGTGGGCAGGCCGCCGGTCGCCGGACGCAGGAACGCATCCATTTCGCCGCTGATTTCACGTTCGGCGCGCACGGGGTGGGTCAGAGAGACTACATTGGTGCGAATGCCGACATCCTGCCAGCCTTCAGAGGTTGCCTCTACGGTTTCCAGTCCGCCTTCCAGCCATCCCTGAACATAGGACAGTGAGAAGGTGAGCGGGGACCCGTCAGGATATGTCCGGAAGCCTTCGGAATCGCGATTGTCGAGGCCGATGGAATCCAGCAGCGCGTTGGCGCGGTCGGGATCATATTCAGCGTAAAGGCCGTCGATTTCAGGATCGAACTCATTCACGTTCGAGAAGCCATGACCGATCCGCCCCAGACCCAATGCTGCGGTTTCGTTGATAACATCACGATTGATGGCCAGAGACAGTGCACGACGGAAGTCCGCGTTGCGGATCAGTTCGCGCTTTTTCTCATCCGGATTGTTGTATCCGAACAGGATGCCCTGCAGCGAACCGATGGGCTGCAACGTGAAGGTCAGCTTGATGCCCGCGCTTTCGGCGGCATCCATATAGAGCGGCACGTCGAGAACAGTACCGATGCGGCGGTTGAAGTCGATTTCCCCGGCCAGTATCCGAAGCTTGATCTGCTCGGGATTGGCTTCGTTCATCAGGTAGCTGGTGACATCATCGACATAGGGGAGCTGGTTCCCTTCAGCGTCGACCGACCAGTAGTAGGGATTGCGCTCCATTTCGAGCAGCACGTTTTCCTCGTAGCGAACCGGACGCCACGGATAGAGGACCGGAACATTGGCGGCATCGACGCGGAAAGTTTTGGGCGGTGCCACGTTCATGCGGTCGAGCAACTCGCGGAATGCCTGCTGTGGGTCGCCATCGACCTCGGTGTAGCTGGGGTGGAACTGGCTCCAATAGTGCTTGGCGCGGAACGCGAAGCCCTGCTCGCCGTCAGAGAAACCACGTGTGAGGAACAGGAAACTGGGGTTCGGCTGGTCGAACTCGACGCGAATGGTGAGATCGTCGACCTTGACGATCTTGTCGCGTTTGGTGTCGTAACCGGGAACCGGCAGCGGCTCCTCGTTGAACTCGGAATGGATGATGTCATCCCACCAGAACATGATGTCATCGGCAGTAAACAGTTCGCCATCCGACCAACGGACGCCCTCACGCATGTGGAACGTGATGGCGGTAAAGTCGTCATTCCACTCGAACGACTCAGCCAGATCGGGAACGAAGCCTTCGCGGTCCGCGGTGATGCGGGCAAAACCGACCTGCGCAAGTGAGTGAACGAAGCGCTCGGTCGCGACATGGATCGTACCACCATATTCGCCAACCAGCGGCTCCCACTCGTTGTCGCCCCAGACCAGCGGATTCTCCGGCAGACGTTCATCAACCGGCGGCAGGTCGCCGGCCGCAACTGCGTCGGCGAGCTCTGTGGGCTCGTTGAAACCAAAGGCGGCGCAAGTCGACATGATGAGCGCGATGCCGGACACGCCCAGCAGGGCTTTTGCCTTTGTGCTGTGCATAAATTTCGTCATTCTCCCCTCCATTTGCGAAACGTTTCGCTATCTAAGTACATCTCAGAAACTGTCGTATCGTCAACATATTTCTGGAGAAAATGATCACTCGCATCTAAACTACTGATTGAAATCAGCGAAACATTTCGCAATTAGATAGCACTCCACCTAGATTGGTCCAGAGTTGGGGCCACTATGACTGAAGATCGAGGATTTGACGCCCCAGCTCCAGCGCCCTGTCGTCATCATCCGAGCGGCTCATCACACGCTTGAGCAGTTCGCCCTGGCGGTGGTCAGGCACCCGACCGTAGCTCATCAACGTCGTGAGGACCTCCTCATGACCAAGGTTCTGCGACCATGCCTTGAACTCTTCAGGAGTTTTGCATTTCTTCATACCGATGCGCACGAGCATTTTGCGCAAAGAGTGTGGCTTGTAGCCGGGGAGTTCGACACGAGCAAACGCGCCTTTGAACAACTTTCGTATCGGCTGCGCATTGGACCAACACTCGCGAGTCAACTGCGTGTTGCCGCGGATCTGGTCAAGATCAAGACTGGTGACCTAATAACGGGACCAGAGACTCGAACGCTAGCGACGGTCGTTCAACAGAAGACCGGACGTCCCGTTCGTTTGGAACTGACCAGGACGTGCGTGCCAGCCTACTGGCTCGGTTTGAGAGACGCGGAGGCACCGTCGACAACCAGTCTTTCCCAAGTCGGGTCGACCATTCGCACCACATGAGCACTAGGCAATATGCTCGTTTGGTCGACGAG
>TARA_R100000365_G_C2748162_1_pt1 | contig 9759 bp, 6 predicted proteins | sample TARA_R100000365 | Tara Oceans TARA_R100000365 (sample SAMEA2620668) | marine metagenome | biome: marine biome (ENVO:00000447); feature: mesopelagic zone (ENVO:00000213); material: "saline water (ENVO:00002010), including plankton (ENVO:xxxxxxxx)" | depth 1000 m | reverse complement strand
CATGGCGATGCCTTCGCCGCCGCCGATGCAGAGGCTGGCCATGCCTTTCTTGACGCCGCGATCTTCCATGGCGGCGAGCAGCGTGACGATCAGGCGGGCCCCGGAGGCACCAATTGGGTGGCCCATGGCACAGGCGCCGCCATTCACGTTCAGCTTGTCATGGGAAATGCCCATTTCCTTCATGGCGATCATCGGAACGACCGCGAAGGCTTCGTTGATTTCCCAGAGGTCGACATCGTCAATGCTCCAGCCAGCCTTTTCGAGGGCCTTCTTCATGGCCGGCACAGGGGCCGTGGTGAAGTATTCCGGCTCATGCGCGTGGCTGGAGGCGGACACGATCTTCGCCAGTGGGGTCAGGCCGCGCTTCTTGGCTTCGGATTCGCGCATCAGCACGACAGCTGCTGCGCCATCGGAAATCGCGGAAGCGTTGGCCGCCGTCACGGTGCCGTCCTTGCTGAAGGCAGGGCGCAGGCTCGGGATTTTTTCCGGCATCGCCGTGCGGGGCAGCTCATCCGTATCGACAACGGTTTCGCCCTTGCGGGTTTTGATCGTGACGGGAGCGATTTCGCGCTTGAACTTGCCTTCCTTCGTGGCCGTCTGGGCGCGGCTCAGCGTTTCTAGGGCATAGGCGTCCTGCTGCTCGCGGGTGAACTGGTATTCGCCGGCAATCATGTCGGCAAACTCACCCATGGGGCCGCCTTTGTAGGCATCCGACAGGCCATCCAGCGCCATATGGTCCTGAGCAGCCATGGTGCCGTATTTGTGGCCCTTGCGCACATTCATCAGGTGCGGCGCATTGGTCATGGATTCCATGCCGCCTGCGATGACGATGCTGGCTTCCCCGGCGAGGATCGCGTTGCGGCCCATCACGGCAGCCTGCATGCCCGAGCCACACATCTTGTTGATCGTGGTGGCTTCCAGGCCCTTGTCCTGGCCTGCCTTGAAGCCTGCCTGGCGGGCAGGGGCCTGACCCTGGCCAGCGGGAAGGCAGTTGCCCATGATGATCTCATTGGCTTCGCCAACGGATAGTTTGGCTTCGTTGACAGCTTTCTCGATCGCGATGGCGCCGAGTTCGCTGGCAGTCAGGCTGGCAAGGTCGCCGAGTAGGCCGCCCATGGGGGTACGGCCCATACCGACGATGACGACGGGATCTTGTTCTGACATGGAGTTTCCTTCCGCTAAGGTTTTTGCAGTTGCGAACACAAAGCGCTTCCACCGGGGAGTCGTCAAGACCGTGCTTAGGTCGTAACCGGCCTGTCGGGCCCCCTGTGAAGGCCCGTCATGGCGCAGGACAGAGCGCGTCAGCCGCCGAGGGCTGCGTCAATATCCGCCAGCAAGTCCGGGTCAGACGGCTTGGTGGCGGAAGGGTAGGCCTTCAGGGGCGCTCCGCCGCCGGAGACCAGCACTTTGTGGAAGTTCCACTTCGGCTGCGCGCCATCGCCCAGCTTGTCGACGGCGTTCAGATAGAAGGGGTGCTCGTCCGCGCCTGTGACCGCGTATTTCTTGGTCAGCGGGAAAGTGACGCCATAATTGATCTGGCAGAAGGTTTTGACTTCAGCCTCTGTGCCGGGCTCCTGTCCGCCAAAATCATTGGACGGGACGCCCACGATGATCAGGCCGTCCTTTTTCTTTGATTCATAGAGCGCTTGCAGGCCTTCATATTGCGGTGTGTATCCGCATTTGGAGGCGGTGTTCACGACGAGGATGGCCTTCGCGCCAAGGGAGGTCAGGTCCAGCGGCTTGCCGTCGATTGAAGTGAATTCGGTGGCGCGCATGGCGGTCTCCTGTTCAGGGGCGGGGGAGGGGCCCTCGGCACTGGCCGGCAGGGTGATAAGTGCGCCCAGGCAGACGGGCGCAATCGCGGCAATGATCAGGGAACGTGGCATGGGTCATCTCCTCCAGCTTTCGATGGAAACTAAGCGTACCGCGAAACTTGTCACGTGCTTTTCCGGCCATATGCCGTGAATGTGAAGCTGGCCGCAGCTAGAAGGCCCGGCGAGATATATACCCTCCGGGCCGATCAGCGCCCTATTTCTTCTTGCTGGCCTTCTTGCGGGAGGCCTTGTCGTCGGCTTTCGGTGGCATCACTTCGAACGTCATCTGGAGATTGACGCGATACTTGTCGATCTTGCCGTTCTTGATGGTGGTATACATCTCGTTCACATAGGCAGAGGCTAGGCCTTTGACCGTCGCATCGAACCGGGTGATGGCTGTCTGAATGGCATCCTCGAACGATTTGGTGGATTCAGCGAGGATCTGCTCGGATTTCATGATGGCCATTTGGGTCTCCCTTTCTTTCTGATGGGAGGCCATACAACCTTGAAATGCGGGAAAAGCCAAGGAAGTTGTCCTTGGGGAAAGTTTCGCTGACCGGATTTGAGAGCCGGAGAAACTAGCGCCGGATCAGGGAGAATCCCGCTTCAGAGCCTTCCTGCCATACCACACGGGCCTGGCCTTCGAGGCCGACAGCGCCAGCATTCAGGGTCACGGTTGCAGGCAGGCGTTCATTGGTGGGGAAGCGCAGACGCACGCCTGTATCCGAGTGATCCAGCACAATGCCGCGGCGCTTGTAGCCGGAATCATAGGTCACATAGGCTTCACGATAGACCATGGCGCGGGCAGGGCGCGGCCTCTCCACATGTGTGGCAACCATTTGCTCCACGCGCTCGGTCGTGGGCGCGCGAGTCTCAGACTTTCGACTTCCGAAGAGGCGGTCCAGAATTGCCATATTGGGTTAGGGTCCTTTGCTTGGTGTACTCTATGCAACCCCCATACCAATTATGGACCTTAGCAAGACATTCTTAACGCGCGATAAAAAAGCGGCGCCGTTAAGCGCCGCTTTCTGTAACATGGATTACTATTTCTGGGTGATTACCAGATGCGTACACGCTCATCCGGCGGCAGGTACAATGCGTCGTCCGGCTGAACATCAAAGGCCTTGTACCACTCGTCCAGGTTGCGAACGATGCCGTTCACACGGTAGTTCGGCGGAGAGTGCGGATCGCTTGCCATCTGGTTGCGCGTCGCCTCTTCGCGATACTTGGCACGCCAGACCTGTGCCCAGGACATGAAGAAACGCTGGTCGCCGGTCAGCCCGTCAATGATGGGGGCTTCCTCACCGTTCAGGGACATCTTGTAGGCACGATAGGCGAGGGACAGACCGCCCAAATCGCCAATGTTCTCCCCCAGCGTCAGGCGGCCATTCACACAGGTCTCGCCGTCATCCAGCGGGCAATAAGCCGAATATTGTTCGGCCAGGGCATCACCCAGCTGGCGGAAGGCGGCCAGGTCTTCTTCCGTCCACCAGTTCTCCAGCACACCGTCTCCAGTGTATTTGGCGCCCTGGTCATCAAAGCCGTGGCCCATTTCGTGACCGATGACGCCGCCAATGGCGCCATAGTTCACAGCCGGGTCAGCCGAGATGTTGAAGAAGGGCGGCTGCAGGATCGCGGCCGGGAAGACGATCTCGTTATAGGCCGGGTTGTAATAGGCGTTGATCGTCTGCGGGGTCATGAACCATTCGGTCTTGTCGACCGGCTTGCCCAGTTTCGAGATATTGTCCTCAAGCGCCCATTTGCCAGCATTGATCTGGTTCTCCAGTGCGTTGTTGCCCACGACAAGCGTGTCATAGGTCTCGAACTTGTCCGGATAGCCGATCTTCGGGTTGAAGGCGTCAAGTTTCTCTTCTGCCTTCACCTTTGTGGCTTCGCTCATCCAGCCAAGGTCCTGCAGGTTTGCAGCCATGGCCTTGCGCAGGTTTTTGACCAGGTCGTCCATCTCCGCCTTGTTTTCCGGCGGGAAGTAACGCTCGACAAAGACCTTGCCGATGGCTTCACCCAGAACGCCCTGAGTGGCGGACACAGCCCGCTTCCAACGCTCGCGCTGTTCCGGCTGGCCGCGCAGGGCGGTGCCATAGAAGGCAAAGTCGGCATCATCAATTTCCTGCGGCAGAACGCTGCTGTAATTGGACAGGAAGTGCGCCGTCAGATAGGCCTTCCAGATATCCAGCGGCGTATCGCTGATGATCTGGAACATGGCCGGGAAGCCGCCGCCGAGCTTTTCAGCTTGCTCAGGGGTGATGCCGGCCGCTTCGAGTTCCTCTGGAGTCGGCGGAATTTCTGCGACAAGGAATTCCTTCTGGTCACCCACGCCGAGCGTGTCGAGCGCGCGAACCACCGGGAAGCTGCCGGACATGGCGACCAGATCATCCTTTGACACCTTGTTGTAGGTGATTTCCGGGTTGCGGGAGAGGGCAGGGTCCCAGTCTGCCTTGGCAAGCTCTGTTTCCAGATCGAGCACTTTCTGGGCTTCTGCCGGGGCATCTTCATAGCCGGCTTCGCTCAACAGGAAGGTCAGCAGCTCCAGATAGTTGGCGCGCAGCTCAACAGATTTGTCGTCCGTCTTGAGATAATAGTCGCGGTTTGGCATGCCGAGGCCGCCCATGCCCATCTGGAAGATGTTCGTATTCGGATCCTTGTCGTCGGAGAAGACAAAGCCGTTGATGGGAGAGCTGAAGCCCGGTGAGCTGAACAGAACGGCCAGATCATCCAGATTCTTCATGGACTGGATCTTGTCCAGATAGGGCTGGGCCGGCGCCAGGCCTGCGGCGTTAATCGTGTCCGTGTCCATATAGGCATTATAGTAAGCGCCGATCTTGCCTTCCGGCGTATCAAGTGCGGGCTTTGCAGCGGCCAGATCGTCAATGATCTTCAGAACGCGCTGTTCGGACTTTTCCGCCAGCAGGTCAAAAGAGCCATAACGGGATTTGTCAGCCGGGATTTCAAAGGAATCGAGCCATTTGCCATTGGCCCAGGCGTAGAAATTATCGCCCGGCTTCACGGCAGGATTCTGAAGGGTCAGATCGATGCCCCAAGGACCCCAATAGTCTGCGGCGGTCAGTTCCAGGCCATCTGCGGTGACATATTTGCCGTCTGCATTTGGCGTCGGACGCGTGGTGGCCGGAGTTTCTGCAGGCGGCGCTTGCACGGCTTCAACCGCTTCTACCGTCTGAACGGTCTCATCGGTTTGCGCTGTTGTGCAGGCAGCCAGTAGCGCCGCAGTTGCGACACCAAGCATGAGTTTTTTCATTAGGTCTCTCCCAGACTTTTCGATGCGCACCAGCCGGTCCAGAAGGGGCGGGTTAATACACATCAATTGAAATTAATTTACTCCGCAGGAGCCGCAGGGCCAAGCCCGCCACTGTGGCTGGTGCCGATCAATTCTTCTTCATCAATTGTTACTTCGCCGCTATAGGTCTCACCGATCTGGCGGAAGGGTTTGCCACCCCAGGTCCACCGGAAGATACGGCCGATCTCCACGCCCACGGCATACATTGCCGGAACCATCAGCAGGGACACGAACAGGGCGAAGGCCACCGCTGCACCCAGTGACACGACCATCGGCTTGAGGAACTGCGCCTGTACGGATTTCTCCGCAATCAGGGGCAGGATACCGACAAAGGTTGTCACGGAGGTCAGCAGGATCGGGCGGAAACGCGACACACCACCATCTACCAGGGCCTGCACGGCGCCTGCGCCTTCATCCCGCCTGCGGTTCACATAATCGATCAGAACGAGGTTATCGTTGATCACAACGCCTGCTGCGGCGGCAATACCGAAGAAGGAGAACATCGCCATGGGCGTATTGAAGATCCACAGGCCGAAAACCGCGCCGCAATAGGCGAAGGGCAGGGCCATCATCAACAGGATGGGCTGGGCATAGGACCGGAAGGCCACGGCCAGCAGGATATACATTGTACCGATGGCGATCAGGATCAGACGGCCGATCTCTGCGAAGAATTTCTGCTCTTCCTCAAAGCCGCCGGCCTCTCCGCGCTGTACGTCCGGAAACTGTTTCTGGAAGTCGGGCCAGAAATCCTGCTCCATGGCGCTCATGATCTGGCCACGGCCACCTTCGCCCATGACTTCGGCATAGACCGAGACAGAGCGGGTGCGGTTGCGGCGAATGATCCGGTTGATGCCGGGGGCATATTCGAAATTGGCTACCTGCGTGATCGGGATCTCACGACCATCTGGCGTGCGTACTTTCAGGGCGCTGAGGCTGTCGAGGTTCTCCCGCGCGCTTTCCGGCAGGCGCACCATGACGCGCACATCTTCCCCGTCGCGGGGCAGGCGCTGTACCTCTTCCCCGAAATAGGCCTGGCGCACCTGCTGGGACACCTCTGCCAGCGTTATACCAAGAGTCTCGGCCCCCGGCTTCATCGAGATACGGATTTCTTCTGCCGCGGAGGACAGATTGTCTCCGATGTCATAGGCATTATTGTACGTGGAGAGATGCTCTTTCACCACGGCGGCCGCTTCACGCAGGCGCTCCAGATTTGGATGGTTCAGGGCAAAGCGCACGCCGCTTTGTTCGTCATTGAAGGTGAAATCGAACGTGACTTCTTCTGCATCCTGAATGTCGCCGACATTGCTGCGCAGGAATTCTGAGACTTCCTTGGACCTCAAGCCAACAGGGCGCTCTTCCGGCGGGATGATGCTGATCCAGGATCGAACACTGGTGCCTGAGGCAACCACGGAGGCATCCGTGATGATGTCGCCTTCGATATTCGGGAATTCCTGATGGGCTTCCTGTTTGGTCTTCTGGATACCTGCCTGCAACTGGTCGCGTACCTGAATCAGGCGCTCATAGGGCGTGCCCTCCGGCATGCTGATCTCGACCTGGATCATGTCCGCTTCGATTTCCGGCATGAATTTGAACGGAACAATCCCCATGCCCGATACCTGGGTGGCCAGATAGAACAGGCAGAAGAACAGGGCCACGGTTGCATAGCGGAAGCGGATCGCCAGCTCGAGAACGGGCTTGTAGATATTGTTGGCGAACCAGAGAAGGCTGTCGGCAATGCTGTGCTGCATGCGCAGCAGCTTGCCGGACGGGCCGTCGAATTTCTGCTTCTTCATGTGCGACAGGTGGCTCGGCAGGATCAGCATACATTCGATCACCGAGAAGATCAGTGCAGCCACCACAACGAATGTGATCTGCTGGGTAAACATGCGGGTCGGGCCCGTAATGAATGCCCAGGGCAGGAAGGCGATGATTGTGGTGAGAACCCCGAAGATCACGGGCTTCAGAACCATTTGCGTGCCGATGATGGCCGCATCGAGGCCTTCGCTCCGGCCGCTTTCGATTTCCCTGTGTATGTTCTCGCCCACGACGATTGCGTCGTCCACGATCACGCCGATCACCAGCAGCACAGCAAAGGTCGACAGGATGTTCCAGGAGACCCCGAAATAGGGGAGCAGCATGATGCCGCCAGCAAAGGCGGTGATGATGCCTGCCGTCACCCACAGCGCCACAGTCGGGCGCAGGAACAGGATCAGCACCAGCATCACCAGCACAGCGCCCTGCAGGGCAGACTGCGTGATCAGGTCCATACGGTCCTGAAAGCCTTCGGAATCGTCCCACAGCACATCTACCTTCACCGCCTGGGGCAAAATGCCATTGGCCGGGTCGTTGGCCTTCTTCACATATTCATGGAAGCTTTTGGTATAATCCAGGATGTGCATTGTGTCCGGGGAGGGGATCATGACGAACACGGTCGGCTCACCATTGAAGGTCGCCTGGAATTTGTCTGTCACGAAGCCATCATCGATCGAAGCGACATCATCCACGCGGATCGTGCCGTCTTCGGTCGTCTGGCGGATGATGATGTTGCCAAACTGTTTGGCGGTGTCTGCCAGTTGACGGGCCGTAATCGCCACATCCCCTGAAGAGGATTCGATGCGTCCACCGGAAGAGTTCAGAGAGGATTGGCGAATGGCATTGGCCACATCGCTGAAGCTGATCCCGAAGCGACGCAGGGCCTCTTCGGAGACCTCGATATTGACCTGTTCATCGATGACGCCATTCAGTTCGGCCAGCTCTCCGCCGCGAATATTTGCGATGTCATCGCGTACCTTGTCGCCAAGGCGTTTAAGCGTGCGCTCATCGACATTGCCGTGGATCGCAAGGCCCATAAACGAGTTGCGCTGCTCCCAGCGCGTGACCTGTGGCTGGAACGCCGCCTGTGGCATGTTGTTGATCTGGTCGACGCGCAGTTTCACATCGTCCAGAAACTTGTCCATGTCGATGTCGTCGCGGCCCTTGATGTTGACCACCCCGAAGCCTTCATTGGCGATGGACGTAATCCGGTCCAGGCCGTTGATGTCGGCGACCGCTTCCTCGATCCGTGTAACGATCTGTTCCTCAACATCCTGAGGCGAGGCACCGTTCCAGGCAACAGACACAGATGCTCCGGTCACGTTCACAACCGGGAACATCTCCTGTTCCATCTTGGTGTAGCCAAAGACGCCGCCCACAAAGGCAACGATCATCAGCAGGTTTGCTGCGACCGCGTTACGCGCGAACCAGGCGACGATGCCGTTCATTGGGCGACTCCCTTGTCTCCGTCGCCAGCCTGAGCCAGTTCGGCGGTTTCATCCGTCTTCGATGTGTCTTCGGAGGATTTGCGCTCATAAACCTTGATGGAGCCGTCTTCCATGCGCTGCATAACGGTGATGTTCATGCCATCGAACGGCGCCTGGATCGGACTCACAATGGCCAGTTCGCCTGGTTCCAGACCGGAGGAGACATACGCGCCATCCGGGTCGGAATAGATCAGGTTAACCTGGCGAATCGACAGCTTGCCCTCATTCGGCAGGCCGATGAAGATGCGGTCATCGCCGCGCAGGGATGCGCGGGGGGCGATCAGTACATCCTTGATCGTTTCGCCCTTGATGGCAGCCGTCACGAACAGGCCAGGTGCCATCGGCGCATCGCCATCGGCGCCCGCGCCATAAGGGTCTTTCAGTTCCGCGATCACATTGATCTGGCGGGTCTGTGTGCTGACGGCCGCGGCTGTGCGGACAACCTGGCCATGCCATTCCCGTTCAATTCCGCCGACCACGGCCCGGAAAGTAACTTCCGGACCCGGATTTTCCTTGGTGGAGGCGAACGCCAGCGGCAGGCCCAGACGGCCCATTTCCGTGTCGTTCAGGGGCATGGCCACCTCAACCACATCATTGGCAAAGATATTGCCCAGGGACTGGCCGGTTGCGACCACCTGGCCAATGTCTACATTGCGCTCGCGCACGCGGCCATCGAACGGGGCGTAGATCGCCGTCCGGTCGAGGGCCAGTTCGGCATCCTTCAGCTGCGCGCGCGCCGCTTCCAGCGCAGCGCGGGCTTCCGCCAGCTGAGGCTCGCGCCGGGCAAGAGGGGAGGCGTCTTCAATGCCAAGGTCCAGAATGTCCTGACGGGCCAGTTCGGCTTCGGCTTCTTCGCGGGCAAGGGCTTGCTGCGCTGTCGCAACGGTAGACTGTGCACGGACGACGGCCAGTTCATAGTCGGCGGCTTCGACCCGCACCAGAAGCTGGCCTTTCTTGATGAAACCTCCATCAATGAAGTCCGGGGAGACATAAGAGATACGGCCGGATGTTTGCGGAGCGACGACGATCTCCCGGCGCGGCTTCACTTCGCCCTGGGCGTCGACAACAAGCTCCAGATCGCCACGGCGCACAGGTTCTGCGAACACGTTCAGCCCGGCGCTGGGTTCAGCGGCCTTTTCCGGTTCCGGCTTGAGAGCTGTCAGTGCAACGACCCCGCCGACCCCAACGACGGCAACGATGCCAAGTGGCAACAAGACTGAAAGAATGCGTCCCATTTTATTTATCTCCTGTCGCTATTCTGCGACGTCTTCCTGCGAGGTTTGGGTGACATTGGCAGCGGCGCTCACGGGCAAGCCGCCACCAAGGGCGAGAT
>TARA_R100000365_G_C2748166_1_pt1 | contig 9773 bp, 5 predicted proteins | sample TARA_R100000365 | Tara Oceans TARA_R100000365 (sample SAMEA2620668) | marine metagenome | biome: marine biome (ENVO:00000447); feature: mesopelagic zone (ENVO:00000213); material: "saline water (ENVO:00002010), including plankton (ENVO:xxxxxxxx)" | depth 1000 m | reverse complement strand
CGGCGGCAAGGGTCGACGAGCAGGGACTCGTCGACCGGATCACCCAAGTTCCCGAGGGTCCTGTGGAGCTTCCCGCGATCGTCGACATCGATCTCCCCACGTGGTCGAGCATTCCCGCGGGCATGCTCGCGGTCGAGGCACGGGTCGAGGACTACATCGTCGACCCGCTTCTCGGATTCGTCAACGAACGTAGAGGCGATGCCCGCGTTCCGCTCCCGCGGCTGGTGCCCGAGCGGCAGTTCCGGCTGGCGCGCCGAATCGTCGACTACGCCATCCTGTGCGATGGGATCCCGCTCGGCGCTGTCGAAGTGAAGCTCTCGCTGCGGCGACCCGTCGGCGGCGAGTGGATGACGTCACCGGACTTCCGCCAGGTGCGCGCCTATATGGACGAAATGGACGTTCCGGGTCTGCTCGTAGATTCGCGGTCGGTCTGGCTCGTTCCACGCGGCGCCGAAGCTCCGTCATACGCCTTCGAGCGAGCGAGCATGACGGATGCCGACATCACCGCGATCGTCGACCTCATCTTCGACCAAGCCTACGAGGTGTTCGGCGGCACAGCCGGCATCGTCGGGCGGTAGGGCTAGGCGGCAACCCGCGACACGGGACCACTCCGGGGACGGCGGCCAGGTCGAGGTATTCGGCCAGATGCCGCGGCATTGGTGCGTACTTCTCTTGACCGCCTTGTATGCATAGAGCCAGTTGTGGGCGCCACCGTCGCGCTATGCTCCCTCTCACTGGGGGCAAGAAGCGAATGAAGGCGTACGTCGGAGTCACGGACATCGAGTGGTACCGGCAGCTGAGCGCGGAATCACTCGCTCACGACGAGGTCAACTTCTGGTTTCCCAGTCCCACACAGGGGTTTCGAGCCTTGCGTGCTGGGGAGCCGTTCCTCTTCAAAACGCACCTAGATCGCACCGTGCCCGGACTAAGCAACCGCATCGTCGGTGTAGGACTCTTCTCGGGCTTCGCCCGCATGCACGTGAGCCAGGCGTGGAGCCTGCTCGGTACGGAGAACGGCGTGCGCTCCGTCGACGAGCTGCGAGCGCGCATTGAGCGCTATCGGCGCAAGCCGTTCGAGCCACTCGAGGATCCAGAGATCGGATGTGTACTTCTCAACTCCGTGCAGTTCTTCCCGCAGGACCAGCTGCTGGCGGCGCCGAACGACTTCGCCATGAATATCGTGCGCGGACGCACATACAGCATCGGGGAGGTCGGCGGCGGCCACTCCGTCGTTGAGGCCGTTCTGAAGCACCGCGCCAGAAGCGAGTTGACGGATGCGGCGACCCACGTCATCTACGGCCACACTCGCGGCGAACCAATCGTCACTATCCCGCGCATTGGGCAGCAAGCGTTCAAGGCCGTCATAGAAGAGAACTTTCATCACCGCTGCGCCGTAACGGGCGACCGAGTCCGTCCCGTTCTGCAAGCGGCGCACGTGCTTCCTGTGTCGGAGGGCGGCGAACACCGGGTCGACAATGGGCTTCTCCTTCGGTCAGACGTTCACACGCTCTTTGACCATGGCTATGTCGGCGTAGACGAAAAGTACCGGCTGCGGGTGAGTCCGGCGTTGCGAGAGCGCTTCGGTAACGGTGACTGGTTCTACGCGCGAGAAGGGACTGAGATTGCCGTGCCAGACCGTCCCGCTGACCGCCCGAATCGTCGGTTCCTCGAGTGGCACATGGAGGAGCGATTTCTCAGAAAGACGGTCTGAGTCGGTAGGGCAGTTCCTTTGCCCTACCGCCCAGCGAACACGGCAAACCGCTCCGCCAGCCGCTCCCGATCGGGCTTGGCCTTGGGAGATGCCGGCATCCGGATCAGGCGTCCATGCATGTCTTGAAGCCCATGGCGAAGCATCGGCCCATCGACCTCATCGAGTAGCTCGCGGTCGATCCGCACCTCACCGTCGGGAGTGATGCCCATGAGCGAGCGGTCGTAGGCGGCGTGATGGATCTTGCACATCGCAAGCCCGTTGGTCACGTGCGGGATGCCGTGTTCAGCGGCATCCGGAACGATGTGCGCTGCATCCAGCAACTCCGGATGCTTGAGATCGCACACCGTGCACGCCGATGCGTACGCGTGCAGCACGCGGGCGCGGAAGATCGGCTGATGCAGCCGAGTGCGCACTACTGTCTCGGCGTAGGACCGCTGCGCGTCGGTGTAGCTTGCGGGATCCCCGAGGAACTGCAGGCTCTGCTCGAGAGGGAACCGCACCGCCCGCGCAACCGGATCGTTTTCAGCGATCACGATCGGGTAGTAGGGAAAGTAATACCCCTGGCGCACCGCTCGGAAGTACACGACGGGGTCGCCGTTCGCCCACGCTCGCACCAGCTTGGTGTTATCGCCGCCGTCGCCCTGCCGATACGAGTAAGTGACCCAGCCGTCATCGGACTCCGCGTCGTCATACGGATTGGCGCTTCCGACAGTACGGATGGTGAGCGTCGACGAAAAGGCGGCAGGGTTGCGGATGCCCCGCTGCGGATCCAGGAGCGGCATTCGCTCGCCTTGGTAGGTGTAGGAGCGCAGCACGGTGTGGTGGATTTCGTAGCCACCGCGCCCGATGAACTGCTCATCGAGCCAACGGAACACGTCCGCGCGGATCGCCTGCTCTGCCTCCCGACTCAGCACGTTCGTAACACTAGGCGTACCGCGTCACCGCGTCACGGATCTCTCCTGCGTGCTCGTAGATCTCGTCGAGCGACTCGATCGGATGCCGCGTCCCTTCCCTGTTCTCGTCGAGAAGGCCGAGATACTTCCGGCGACCATTGAAGTGCAGTCGAGCGACGGGCTCGCGGTTGTTGTTGTCAAGCAACACGGCGAAGAGAACCCACGCAGACCATGGTCTTGGCTGCGTCATGGAACAAGAACCGGACTGTGAAGATCGCGAATGGCCACTCCACGGTGTGCTCCCAACGGGCGACTCGTTCTCCGTCTACCTCGCCGATTATCCTGAGCTTTCTGCGACACGTGTCACCCGAGCGTGTCGATGAGCCAAGCTTCTCCGACAATCGGAATACCGTAGTCCCGCGCCTTCCGCGCTTTCCCGGAGAGTGAGTCAGGGTCGGCTGCGACGACGAGCCGAACGTTCTTTGTGACCGCCGACCACGGCTCGAAGCCGCTTCGCCGAAGGTGCTCTTCCCACTCTGAGCGTGGCCGGCTCATGTCGCCCGTGAGAACGATACGGTCCCCGGCAACCAGCGTGAACGCGCGGTTCTCCGATGCTGATGTGGCGGCAACTTCGGGTGAACTCACCGGCACGCCCTGAGCAAGAACCTCGTCGACTGCTCGATCTGGAAGCTCGAGGATTCGAGCGACGGTCACGAGGTCGGCATGTTCGACTTCGGTGATGACGCCGTCTCCCCAGGCGACCGCCGCCAGTGCGTTGAAGTAGCGCAGATGAAGCTCGCGAACCGTCGACCGCCCCATGCCAAGACGTTCCGTCAGCTCTACCAGGGCATCCTTTTCGTGCTCCGCCAGATAGCGATCGAGCAAGCACATCTCAACCAGCGCCATGTACTCGGCTTGCTCGTCGGAGTTAGACACGTCCGGCACGCGATCGATGATCCGCTCGACGAAGCTGGCGGATGCCGCGGCCGACGATTCGCGTGGCAGCCAGGGCGAGCGGTATCCAGGCATGGGCATCAGGGGAGTGGTAGCCGCATGGAGCGAGTCCCAATCCGCATCCGTCGGCGAGTTCAGGAAGGCGCCGAGAAGCTCGGCGGTCGCCCAGGCGTCAACCGACGCGCGGTGAGCGCCGGTGAGTTCGATGTCGAATGCCGCACAGCAGTCGGCGAGTCGGCACCCGCCGGAGAGCATCCGACGCGCGAGGCGCATGGTGCACACGTGCGGCGGGTCGACGACATAGCTGCACCGCCCGAGCTCCGCTCGCAGGAAGCGCATATCGAAAGAGGCGTTGTGCGCGACAATCACGCGTTCGGAGAGTAGATCCATGAGCTCACCGGCGATGTCGTCGAATATTGGCGCGCGCAACACTTCCCTCGCGCTGATGCGATGGATGTCGGTGCGTCCGACATCCCGCCCGGGGTTGATGAGTGTCTCCCATCGGCCCGTGATCGTGCCGTCCGGGTCGGAATGGACCACCGCGACCTCGATCGCCCGATCATGCTTCTCGGGGATGAACCCCGTCGTCTCAAAGTCGATAGTCGCAAACCCCCGCGACCGTCCGCGTACCCCCGTGAGTGTCATGTGCGCGACTCTAGCGGGAGGAACCGACAGGCGTCGCCCGGCGGCACGGTGCTTATCCACCGAGCGCGGCTCACAATGATGGCGGGCACGTCTGACAGGATCGCGCCATGGGAATCTTCAGGAATCTCTTCGGTGGCAAGAGCGGGTCGGACGTGATCGCGGTTAAGTCCTCCGCGCCCGAACGCAGCAAGAGACAGATTCGGATCGAGGTCTCAACGTCCCTCGGGGGCGAGCAAGACCTCGTCAAACTCAGCGGCACAACGACGTTCGCGAGGGACGCGATAACCCGACTCGCGCAGCGTCATTCGATCGACAAGGGCGGATACCTTGAGGTGCAGGGCAGTCTTCAACGAGAGCCCGAGAACCCTGCCGACCCGATGGCGGTCGCTGTGCATGTCGAAGGCGAGAAGGTGGGATACCTCCCGGGCTACGTTGCCCGCGATCTCCGTCTCTCTTCGAGCGGAGCACGGTCGGTTCGTGTGCAGATCTTCACTGAGCTGCTTCCGAAGGGCTTGCGCGCAGAAGCCTGGGCGTGGCTTGGAGCAGGAGCGCCGAGATGGCAGTGGACGTCGGAGAAGCGACCTCCGCTCTCTTCCGCGGCAAAGGCCGCGGCGCACCAAGCCGACGTCAACAGTTTGATCGCGGACGCGTTGGCAGGAGGCGGACAGCGCGCGAACCAGTTTGAGGTGGGCATGGTCAACGGCGTCCATTACCTGCAGCTTGTGGAACCCATTAAGCAGCTCAAACGCGAGGACCGCCTCGACGAAGCGCTCACGCTATGTCTCGCTGCTATCGAAGGCGCTGAAGCAGCTCGTGACGGACGTGAACCGGCTCCCTGGTATACCGAACAAGCGGCGATCATCTACCGCAAGCTCGGTCGCCGAGAAGAGGAGGTGGCTGTCCTGCGGCGCTGGCTTGCGGTCTGCCCGCCCGAACACCGAGAGGGCAGCCGCATCAAGGCGAGGTTAGACAAGATCGAGGCATAAAAGCGGTCGGAACACCATCGGCTACTGCACGATTGCGACATAGCGACCGCGACCATCCTGAGCCACACGCCCCGTGGCGAGTGCCCGCGCCAATGCCTCAGAGAGACGGGCGGAGATGCCCTCGGTGAGGCGCTTGCCGCCGAAGAGGGCGAGCGACTCGCGCTTGATTTCCTCTTCTGACATCCCGCCCGCGAGCTCCGTCACAACGACCATGGCATTCGCAATCTCGTCTATCGGTGTCTGGTCGAGAGGTCGTCCCTCGCCCGGTTCGCTGTGACGTGCGACCCGCCACGATTCTGGATCGGTACCCTCCGGCCATACGCACAAGGGGTCGGAGCTGCGCAGCAGCTCCGTCGGCACACACCGAAGAATCGACTCGGCGCGCTTCGCCGACACCTTGGAGAGGCCGAACGACTCCGCGACGAGTTTCGCCAGGCGCATCTTGTCAATCGGGCCTTCCGCCGTCAGCGCGTCTTGGATGGCGCGACGAACGCGCGCCACGGCCGCGGGGCGAGGAAGCTCGTCCAGTGTCTGGGTCGTCCCGTGTCCGGTGGGATGCCAGGGTGTGAAAACGCGCAGATTCGGATGATTCAGTTCAGCGCCTTCTGCCGGCGAAATTTCTGCGGCAGGCGCAGAGCTTCTGACCGGAGGATTCTCGTCCGGAAGGAAGCGGGAAGCCCCGGAGATCCGCCCCGACTCCGACGTGATGGTGACGGGAACCTCGGGTACCTGCCGCATCTCAACCAGCCGAGCGCGGGCGGCCTCAACAGCGGCAGCCAGCCGCTCAAGTGTCTGCTCGCGCTCCTGCAACCACTCCGGCATCCACACGCGTTCGACCCCGGGCCACTTCATGAGCTTCCCAAGCACCTCGATTGGCAACCCATCGCGATCGGCGACGGTGCGGCGTGCGCGCCATAGATCGCCGTCCAGGAGGACGGCGAGAAGCGGCTGATCCGGTTCGTCAGCTGCAGCGATCGACAAGTCGACACGGAAGTCCGAGAGGCCGACGTCTGTAGACACCGCGAATCCACGCATACGCAACTCGGCGGCGATGTCATCGCGGTGGCGATCGACGATCCGCAGACGGTTCGGGCTGTCGGAAGCTGCTTCGACACCGGATGCCGCGAGCTCGAGGTACCCCTTCAGATGCTTGATCCCGACTGATGTGGTCTGCTCCGCGCGAAGCTCCGACGGATCGAAGCTCGCAAAGAGCACAACCTCACGACGCGCCCGCGTGATCGCTACGTTCAGGCGCCGTTCTCCGCCGGCACGCGTCAGCGGGCCGAAGTTCAGTGGCACCACGCCACGCTCGTTCGCGCTGAACGCGACCGAGAAGAGGATCAGGTCGCGCTCATCGCCTTGTACGTTCTCGAGGTTCTTCACGAACAGACCGTCGCGCTCGTCCAATGCCTGCGCGATCCGCTCGTCCGGGGCTTCGCGAAGCAGAGTCTCGATGAGCGTCCGCTGCTGGCTGTTGAATGTAATGACCCCGAGCGATGGGGTGCGACCGGGGCTGTCCGCGAAGCGCTGCGAAACGTCGCGGACGATCGCCTCCGCCTCGACGAGGTTTGTCCGCAGGTCGCGGCCCTTCCCCGAACGATTGAAGTGACCGTTTACCCGGACGAGAGAGACACCATGGCCGACATCTGCTGCGGCTCCTGCGGAGGGCCATGGAGCGGGGAACGACGATAGGCGGCTGTCGTAGTACGCATGGTTGCTGAAGGCGATGAGCGTCTCGTCCTGACTGCGGTAGTGCCAGGACAGCCATCTCTGCGGAACCCGGGACTGCACGCACTCGGTGAGGATCGACTCTTCATCGGCGACAGCGCCCGGCGCGGTGTCCTCGTCATCGCCGACAGCTTCGGCGAAGCTTGTCGGCGGCATCTGCTTGCTGTCGCCGACGACCACGACCGAGCCTGCACGTCCCATGGCGCCGACGGCATCGGCGACGCGGATCTGCGAAGCCTCGTCGAAGACAACGACGTCGAACAGTGCCTCGTTGGCGGGCAGGAATCGCGACACGGACTCTGGACTCATGAGCGCGCAGGGTGCGAGCTGCGTAATGATGTCGCCGTAGTTCTCGAAGAGCGCGCGTACGCTCATCCCGCCGCGCTGCCGGGTGAGCTGGCGCTTCAGCTCACCCATGGCACCGCCGTCGTATGCGGGATTGATCCGGCGTCTAGCGATGATCTCCGCCGGAACCCACCGCGGTAGTTCGTCACGTATAGCTGCGGCACTGCCGGTGAAGCGCTGAATGGTACGCCCGTGGGCGGCGACGTCGAACGCCATCAGGGCCTGCGATTCGCTGCGCTCGACCACGGACGTCGCTGCGATCCCCTTGTCGAACGCCAGCGCCGCCAGATCAGCCGGAACACGCCCCGTCATGAGCGACTCGCGGGCGTCGGCCATGGCGACCGCGCGGAGAGGTTCGAGCGCGGACACGAAGGCGTACCAACGCTCAAGGGTCACCGGCGTAGTCGTCTCAAGGTGGCGTGCTGCGCGAGTTTCCTCCCACGTCTGGATGACGCTGCGCGCTGACGCCCAGTGGTTGAGGAGCGCGATGCCGGTCTCCTCAGTCGCACTGATGGCCGTGGCGAGCGCGCGCCACGCGGTGGCGAGTCTCGTGATCTGCGTCGACAGAGCTTGGTCAGCTGTGCTCTGCGCGTAGTAAGAGCGGAGTACGTGACGCCAGTCCGCATCCGTCGTGGAGGGCGCGAGCGCACGACCGACCCACACCGCCCACTCGAGAGTCGTTGTCGCGGTCTTGGCGCCGTCCGCGAGGTACGGATTCCAGCCGGGTGTGACGACCGTGATCGGCAGGGTCGACAGTGCCTGGCGAAGACCGCCCATCGCACCGCTCGCAGCAGCAATCTCGCCGATCAGAGGCGTGACCGAACGGCCGGGAATCGTCTTCGGCTCGACCTTGAGCGCCGTCCCGAACTGCGCCAGAACCGCGCGCTGTCGCTTCTTCCGGCCGAAGAAGCCTGAGGCATCCGCAGCCGCTGCCGCTGCCTGTATGGGTGAGATGTCGGTGGCCAGAACCTCAGGACCCACCTGAGCGAACCAGTTGCGTGCCGGCGTCGCGGCGGCGAGCTGCTGCTGGAGGGCCGGTATCTCTCCGCTCAATACTCGCTGGTGAACCGCGTCGACCGCGTCTAGCGGATGCCGTGGTGCGCGCGCCAGCGAAGCCCATTCGTCGAGATCTTTCGGCCCCCGCACAGTGCGGAGTAGGTCTGCGATTCCGGGAAGCGTGTTGAGATCTGTGAGCGCTGCGTCGAAATCCTGCGCAGCACGATGGATCCCGATCGCGGCGGACTGGTCTTGGTGCTGGGGGTCGATGAATCCCCACGGGTGGAGTGGCGCAGGGTGAGCGAGATCGGCCGTCTCTGGCAACGAGCGCAGGATGGCGCGGAGAGCATCGATCTGCTCTGCCGCCTGGCCGGAGACCAGAGTTGCCGGGACCTCGAGTGCATCGACGTCCTCGGCGGAAGCGAGAAACTGCGACCGTGCGCTGTAGAGCGAAAGCCCCGCGGAGTTGGTGTCGTGGAGACGCTCCGCGTACCGCCGGAGCGTCCCTCGGCTGGATGCTGCTGTCTCCGTGTTCGTTTTCAGGGAGGCTCCATCGGGATGGGCCGCGGCATCGATTGCCTCACGGATCTGCGCGCGAACGGCATTCGGGCGCGCGCCTTTATCGTGAAGATCGAGTGCGAAGGGGGAGAGGCCGACGGCGTCGAGGCGCTGCTTGACGACATCCAGCGCGGCGCGCTTCTCAGCGACAAACAGCACCCGCTTGCCCTGAGCAAGCGTGTTGGCGACGATGTTTGTGATCGTCTGGGACTTGCCTGTTCCGGGAGGACCTTCGAGGACGAAGGTGCGCCCCGCTGCGGCGTCGGCGACGGCATCGAGTTGGGATGAGTCGGCGGGCACGGGCACGGCGTTGCCGAGTGCGTCGAGATCGATCGATTCGACTGGCGCGACCGGGTCCGAGAACGCCGAGGTCGGGGTGTGAATGAGGTGGGTAACGAGGGAGTTTTCCGCCAGGCTCTCCCAGTGCTCGTCCAAGTCTTTCCAGAGGCGGTACTTAGCGAACTGGAAGATCGCGAGATCGACAGTGTCTTCCACATGGAATGCGAGGCGCTCTTTGGCGAGTGCCTGCCGGGTTGCCGCGAACGCTGCGGGCAGGTCGATGCCTGAGTCATCCTTCGTCGGGTTAGCGAGCCCGGGGATCTCCAGCCCGAATGTCTGGCGGAGCTTCTCGAGTAGGCAATAGTTCGGTGTCGACTCGCCGGCATCGTCCAGGGAGATGCGGAAGCTCTGCCCATGGCCAGCCGCTTCGAGGCTGACGGGGACGAGCACGAGAGGGGAGCGAAGCTCACGGTCGTTGAACGTCCACCGCAGCATGCCGAAGGCGAGGTAGAGGTTATTAGCTCCGGTCTCCTCGACGATCGTCTTGGCCTTATATGCGAGGGCGCGCAGACGGTTGGTATAGGTGGCCTCAGTGATTCCGATGAAGGCCGACTTCCGCTCGGTCAACTGTGCCGCGAGTGTCGCGGCGGGAAGCTGGGCAGCCGACTGGAGGCCGCG
>TARA_R100000365_G_C2748170_1_pt1 | contig 9799 bp, 6 predicted proteins | sample TARA_R100000365 | Tara Oceans TARA_R100000365 (sample SAMEA2620668) | marine metagenome | biome: marine biome (ENVO:00000447); feature: mesopelagic zone (ENVO:00000213); material: "saline water (ENVO:00002010), including plankton (ENVO:xxxxxxxx)" | depth 1000 m | reverse complement strand
CGTGACGTTGCGAGAGGCAGGGAACCTCCGGAGGAAAACTGTGGACGGAGTTGAGCAGTACGGGAACCGGCGACGGTGGGTCGAGAGGCTCGTGTCCGCGTGGGATCACGGGTTCGCCGCTGAGCCGGTCGTTGCTGTCAAAGCGGATGACCCGCTGATCGGGTTGTCGCCGGAGCCAACGAGACGCACTCGAACACCGCTCACAGCGAAGGAAGTGGACGCTATGCGAACAGCCCGCGACGAAGGCGTCAGCGTGACCGCGCTGGCCAAGCTGTTCGGGGTGCATCGGGCGACGGTGTGGGCGAAGTGCCACCAGCCTTGATCAGGAAGGCCCTTCGGGGGGCGATGCATCCGCTTGTCCGTTGCCGAGTCCAGGCCTAAAGCGAGGAACCTACGTCCTGGCGATCTGCGCTCCCGCTATCTATTCTGACGAGTCTTTAAATGAGCACCGTAATCAGCGCGCACTTCGTCGTACCGCGCATCAGCTACGGATGCGAGGTAGGTCACCGCGTCGCCCGACCAGACGTGGGAGGCGCCGTTGCTGTGCTTCCACGCATACTTCGTGTCGTCACGCAGTGACTCCTTCCACCAGATCGCCTGGAGGTCATAGGTCGTCAGTTTTCGACCCAGGTGCTTCTTGTTTACCTTTTCGAGGAGCTCAGTTGCACTGTGAGGGTGCGTCTGGTTCGGATCGGTCTTCCGCACGGCCACTTGTCCATCGGCGGTGGGCGAAACGGCAACGACGAGATCCGCGCTGGTCATCTTCTTCACCGACTGCATGTGGATGTCGTAGACCGTCGCAACGCGTGCCATATCGCTTCCGGCTGCCTGCGCGTCATCCATGAGCGTGCGCAGCTCCTTGATGAACTCCTCGACTTCCGCCACCATCGTGGCGTTCTTATCGACCTTCATGAACTGAACGGCGTCGGCGGGCGCTGTTGCACCGAGCGGCAGCAACTGCCACGTCATCGAGTCCGCCAAGTCCTTCTTGAACTTGGCGAGCATGAAGTCGCGGTAGTTGAGGACGTTCTGTTGCAGGAATGGGTAGATGACCGCACCCAGCCCCTGCGCGTTGTAGAGATGGATCGCGCGATCGCGGTATTCCGTCAGAGCCTTGATGTTGGCGGTCATCGCCGGCCCGTCGACTCCGGCTGGCCAGAGGTTGCGCGCGCCGATCCGTCCCAATGCATCATCGATCGCGATCGAACGGTACCGTTCGCCGCGCTGCTTCGGGTAGAAGATCGAGTGGTTCTTCTGCCGCAGTGTTGCCTTGAGTGCCAGCTCCCATGCGTTCACGATGAGCATCACGGTGACCTCATCACGGTACGTCATCTGCGGTTTGTTGTAGACCTCGACCGCGGCAAGCATAGCCGCCAGCGAGTTGTCGACGAGACGCTTGATCGAGACATAGGGCGCGCTCATGCCGGGGCCTCCTCCTCGTCCGAATTGTCACCGTCAGCGAGGTCAAGGATTCGTTCCCAGACGGGTGTGAAGTCGGCGACATCGTCGGCCAACGCAATCTCAAACGAGCCTTCGAATACCTGGTTGAAGCCGCGCGCGGTGATCTGCCACGTCCCTCGAACTGGAGCGACCCCACTGCGTGCGTGAAGCGCCAGCACGATCTCTTCCTCATCGAACTGCTCATCAGCACGCGGGCGCAGATCTCCAACATCGAGTGTCAGGTCGATCGATCCCGAGTTCGTCCAGGTGAGGCGCGACGACGCCAAGCCACCGATTGACCCGAAGTCGTAGTTCAGCGGGATCTGGCCAAGCTGGCTCAGGATTCGGTTGGGCTGCAGCCCCCAGGCTCGCGGCGGTTCCGGAAGCCCCAGCTCTGACAAGGACGGGAGCCCACGTTCCAGCTCCCGGTAGTCCACACCCCGAATGTCTCCCTCAAGATGAATCTGTACTTGAAGGTCGTGGAAGAAGGTGCTGGTCTTGTTCACGATTCGGACGACGGCCGAGGGGCGGGCATAGCCGACCAACCGATCTACCGCCTCGGGCCATACTTCCCGGAAGCAATCTTCCCAGTGCTCAATCTCGGCGACGTACTCTTCCTCCGAACGGTCCTCGGGTTCCTGGGCGAAGCCGGGGAATGTACGGAGCGTGCTGGATGCGCTGAGGCCAGCGAGCGCCGCCCCAATCCCGACTGGCCCGTCAGACGCAGGCGCAGGTCGAGGAAGTGCGCTCATCAGGTTCTGTCGCACGCGCGCGAGGTGGATCTCGAGCGTTGACGCTTCATCCAGTGCGATGGGGCGGATGGCGCCGACGATCGATACGTCGAAGTCGACAGCCGCCGTAGGCGTGGCGCGTCCCCGCTCCACGAGAAGGTCGTATTCAGCGGAGGTGACCTCTCGCGTTTCACCGTCGGCGCGGATGTAGATGCGCCCGTCTGCGAGTCCTTCGCCGTTCGCGCGGCAAGGAAATGCAGATTGGCCGAGCCTTGGCGGCTCGACGACGACCACAAGCACCTCATTGGTCGAGCTGGCCACCGGAACCCGCACGATGTCCCATCGCGGTCCTGCCGGGCCGAGGAACGGCTCGATGACCTTCGACAGCTCGAGCATCTCGATGGGCGGCACGCCCTCAGCGCCATTGGCGGTGATCCCGATGATCATCACGGCACAGCCTTCAAACGCCGCGGCCGCCTTGTCCGGCATGCGGTTCGCCGCCCCGAGGATGAACTTCGCGATCTTTGCCTTGTTCGACTTCGACACCAAGTCGGACGGGCCTTTGAGTTCCAGGTAGTGACGCTCTGCGAGATCCCCGATACTTGCCACCGCTTCGACCAGTTTGCTCGCGGCCAGCACACCTCTGGGTGCGTATGAGATATCCAGCTCGTCGAGCATGCGCGGGCGCTCCATCCGGCTACAGCAACCGCTCGCGCGCCGCGGTCGACACGCGGCGGAGTCGGGCGTAGTTCAGCAGGTCGGTCACGGTGGCGTTCTTCTTCTGCCACTCAGTGACAACCGACTCACCGAGGAGCACGTACGCCCACTCGCGGCTGTCGCGCTCCTCCTCCGGCAGCTCGTTGATCTGCTCGCACCAGGCCAGGGCGGCCTTCTGTTTGCGCTGCACGTTCTCATCGCTCAGCGCAGACTGCGCCTTGGTCTCGACGACGAACACAGTGTCAGGTGTGCGGAGAAGGAAGTCCGGCGAGTACTGCGCAGGCATCCCATCGGCCTTTAGATAGGGACGGCGGAGGAAGTCGTGCCGGTACTCGTGCACCTTTGCAAGCGCCTCAATGCCGGAGTCCTTGTCAGCCCAGCGGATGAAGCGGCGCTCCAGACCGCCACCTTGCGACGGGATCGGCAGCCTCGGATAGATGCACTTGTTGACGTCTTCGGCGGTGCTGCCGCGCACGGGAATCGTGGTGACTTCCGAGAGGGATCGATGATGTACTTCTGCCGACGAAACGACTTGGCTCTCCTGCAGCTCGACGAGCTTGGTTGCGAACGTCCCGGCGATGCTGTGCGCCACATCATCAAGCAGCAGCACACGCCAGTTCTCTTCGGCGAGCGGATCGTATTCCTGGCCGAAGAGACGATGACGGATGTAGCTGTCGAGCCAGCCGGCGAGCAGCGGGCGGTATGCCTGCAGGATCGGATACTTGGCATCCTGGTTGTACTTGCTCTGGCTCTTGGTCATCGTGCGCCCGAGAGCCTCGGTGATCCGCGTCGTCATGCGCGACAGGTAGTCGTTGTAGCCGGTTGCGGTCAGCACGCCACCGTCCACGCGGTAGTCGCCGTACTGCGTGCCCGTCTGCGCATCGTGCGATACGAAGCGGTCGCCCTTACCGACTGTCTTGAGCATGGCGGCAAGCGGATAGGGGCAGGGGGAAAGCTCGAGCGGATCAACGCTCGGCTGGCGCAGTTCCTCGTCGGCATCGCGCAGGATGATCGGGATCTCGAAGTCGTACGCTTGGTAGCCGGGGCGCAGGTCGACGTGCTCGAGGTCGCCGGTCGCGCCAGTCCCATCTGACTCGTCACCCGTTTCAACCATGAGTCCGCCGCTGAGGAGCTCATCGTAGAAGTCGCTGAACGCCGGGTGCTCGACGATGAACAGCACGTCGAAGTAGTTCGTCGGCTCCAGCCCCTTGCTGATCCGCTCACGCGTTTCCGCCTTGAGCTCGTCGATCGACGGGTCACCGCGCCACATCAAGCGCAGGCCGCGCCCGATTGTCTGCTCAAGCAGGATCGAGGCTTGGGACGAGCGCAGCGGCACGATGACCGCGATGTTGCTGACGTCGAAGCCTTCTCGGAGCATCAGAACGGAGACAATGACCTTGGGTTGCTTGTGCCGGTCGACATCGAACAGCTTCTCGCGGATCGGCTCCCAGTCCTTGGCACCGAGTTCAGCCTTACGACCCGAGTCCACCCGCAGAATGTCGTCCTCCGACAGGCCGGTGCTCTGCAAGTACTCGACGACGTGAGGCGTGACGTTCGTGTCCTCGCAGACCACGAGCAGCTTCGGATGTTTGTCGGGGTCTGCGTCCGTGAACTGCGCTTCGAGGATCTGCAGCTTCTTCAGGCCGGCCTGGAGCATGACCCGCTGGCCGTTGGAGAGTCCGGTCACGCGCTTCTGCTCGTCGCGTTCGGCCTTGAAGTCCAAGGGCAGTGCCGCGATCTCCTTGCGCTTATCGAGTGCGAGCGACTTCACCAACCCGGCGCGCATCGCGGACTTCAGGTCGAAGTCGACAACGATATGCGGGAAGTAGGCTTTGCCCTTGGAGCGACCGGAGCCGACCTCGTTATACGGGGTGGCGGAGAAGTCGATCTGGACGAAGCGATGCCCCTTGGTCGACGCGATCTCGCTCAGGCTTCGCTGCCACTCGACATCGGTGACTTCATCTGCTTTCCGCACCTCGTGGATGTGGTGAGCCTCGTCGTTGAACACGACCAGGTCAGACAGGTCCTTCAGCGCCTCCAGCGGGCCACCGCGCAGGAAGCGCCGGTCGAGCGTGTCGAGGGCGTTCCCTGCGTTGGTGCCAGGAGTGAGTGGGAAAAAGCTCTCGACCGCGGCCTTCGGATCGATCTCAGCTCCCGGGGCTTCAACCTCGGCTTCATCCTCGAGAAAGTCAGGGTCTTCCTTACCCGCCAGCAGATGCCAGTTCGTAATGGCGATCAAGCCTGAGCCCGTGACCTTGCGGCCGATCTCCGTCTTGGTCACCACCGACGACTGCAAGAACGAAAAGACCTGCGTGCGGTAGGTGTCCGGCACGAACAGCCCCTGCTGCCGGTAGATGTCGCTGGTGGTGAAGTCGCGTTCGCCGTCACGCTCCTTGCCCATGAACGAGTCAAGAAGCCGTTCGTACACAATGAGCCCCGGCGCGACCAGCAGGAAGTTGCTCGAGAAGCGAGGGTCCTGCGGCGCGGCCAGCTTGTTGAGGTGCTGCCAGACGAGCAGCGCGTTCAACACCCACGTCTTCCCCGTACCCGTTGCCATCTTCGCCGCGTATTTCGGGTAGTCATGCCGCGACCGCGTCACTTCGCCCAGTACACCGCCCTCGAGCATCGCCTCGCGCGCGACCTCCTCATACAGGTCGCGGAGCCGCGTCGTTCGGAGTACCTCGTGAGCAAAAATAGTGTTCAGGATCGCTGCGCGCTGGCCGACGTGGAAGTTCAGTTCGCGCAGGTCGCAGTAGTCCTGCTGGAACCAGAAGCGCAGCAGCTCGGCGGTGACTGGAGTCACCTGGTCGAGCAGTTTCGATCCCGACCCATCCACGATGCCGGGAATGAGCGGGTCGACGACGGCGGCGAGCCCTCGGGCAAGCGGGAAGTCAGCAAAGCCACTCATGAGCGCACCTCCACACCTGAAATGACAACCTCCGACTCGAAGCCGAAGACGTCGACGGCGCGCACGCATACGGTGCGCGGGCCGTCGACGCGCGGCAGGTCGAGCGCGGCTTTCGTCACCACGCGCAGTTCATCACCGTCGTTGTCGGTGTTGCCGCGATAGTCCTGCCAGACCGAACGGAAGACCTCACCGTCATAGTCGGGATCGACCGCCCAGTACTCAATGAGCGCCAGCGGCTCTGAGTTCATGACGTTCTGGAGCTTCGTGCGGTTGGCCGGATCCAGGTTGATCGCATCGGGCGACAGCAGCACGTAGTTCTGCAGGTTCACCGCAATCGACTCGCGCTCCCCGTTCGCGGTGCGCCCGACGACCTCTGCTTGAAGGTACTGGAGGCTGGAGAATCTCACTTCGGATGCGAGCTTCTCTGCACCCTTCTTCTTGAGCCGATCGAGCAGATCCGGCGGAATGACCAGCACCTCAAGGTTGGAGTCGTTCAGGTCGCTGATGTCCTGCCCGATGCCCGCCGAGAAGTTCCAGCCGAGCACGATCACCTTGTCGAAGCCGCCCATCTTGACTTCGCGGTAGCCCTGCGCACGCTTCAGTGTCGAGATCGTCGTCAGACGGGAAGGGCTGTCGGCATAGACGAGGGTGCGCGTCCCCGGGATCCGTCCAAGGCTGCCGTTGACGTTCTCCTCCGCAGACAGCGGCAGCGCGCCGTAGAGGTCGAGCACCACCTTGGCGAGGTCGCCGACACGGAACGAGCGTCCCAGGGTCGAACGCGCCTGCTCGATCTGGTAGTCGCCGATGGCTTGATAGAGGAACGGTTTCGCATCGATATCGAGAAGACGCTTCCGCATCACCATCGCTGAAGGCTTGCCGAGATCGGTCGTTACCCACCGTCGTCCGAGTGTCTCTGCGACGGCTGCAAAGACTCCCGATCCCCCGAAGAAGTCGGCGACGATAGCCCCCTCGGACGAAGAACCCTGAATGATTCTTTCGATGAGGGGCCACGGCTTCTCGGTGGCATAGCCCACACGCTTCTTGCCGTCTACCGGATAGCGCCCGGCGATAGCCATGACCCACCAGTCCTCAGGAATCTTTCCCTCAGCAAGCGCATAGTCATCGGCAACGAAGCCCGACCCTGCGAGCCCGGTCTTGAAGTTCCCCTTGGTCTTGTCGCTATGAGCCTCACGGATGAGATCATCGTTGAAGATCCAATTGTCAGACTTTGAGTACCAGAAGACGGTGTCGTGCTTTCGGTTGTATTGGCGCATTCCAGGGCTGCCAGGGCCGTGATACGCCCAGACAATCTCATTGCGTAGGTTCTGCTTGCCGAAGACCTCGTCGAGCAATAGCTTCACGTAGTGTCCGACATGCCAGTCGAGGTGGACGTAGATCGAACCATTCTTCGAGAGAAGCTCCCGCATCAGTACAAGTCGCGGCATGATCATCGCAAGGTATGAAGCCGTTCCATCCGACCATGTGTCCGAGTAGGCGAACTGCTCCAGCACCGTCGGTTTCTGGTCGATCGTCGTGCCAGGCAGCGTGATCTTCGTTCGGTAGTCCGCCTTGGAGTCGAACGGCGGGTCGATGTAGATCAGGTCGATCTTGCCGCGCAGACTCGGCGTGTCCTCATCGCCCGCGAGTAGCGCGGCCATCGCGAGCAGGTTGTCGCCGTAGATCAGACGGTTCGGTTCGGCGTTCGAACCATCCCCGTCGTTGCCCCAGAAGTTGAGCCCAGCGTGATCCTTTGCCGGAATCACCAGCTCACGGGTCTGCAGACTGACGCGGTTGCGTCCCTCCAGCTGTTCCAGGATCTGTGCCGCTTGACGTTTGCCTGCGGCAACGATGCCTGGCAACTGCTCGAGTAGGGACTTGCTCATGCTGCGGGACGCTCCTTGCAGGGTGATGCTGGATTAAGGACTTCTCATGGTTGTGTCTCACGCTATCGGTGAGCGCGGACACTACGTGGTTCGGGACGGAAAACGAATGACGTTGGCGGCCGGACTTCCACGTCGAGGCGGTGGCGGAGCCATCGCCGTGAGGTAGGCACGCGGGAGTGCCACCCTCGCTTCGACCTCGCTGACCGCTGTCCCCGCAGGGATCGCGATGTCCAGTATCCGCCCCATGAGCACTGGGTACTCCGCCACGATCTCGACGGGTTCGTTCTGCCGCCATCCGCGCGCGCTCAGCTGCACGAACAGCGACCGCTGACGCTTCGCATCGATGATCCCGAGCGAAGCCGCCCGCATGATCAAGGCCTGAATCGAGACGCCGTACTTCGCCTTGACGCGTGCCAGCTGGTTCAGGGTGATCTGTGAGTGTAGCTCCTGGCGTGCTGCCGTTTCCGGCATCAGCAAGGCGCCGGCGAAACGGTGCGCTTCACCTTCGGCGTCCTCGGAGGTGCGCCGTGAATGCAGCAGCACGTGGCCGAGTTCGTGGCTCAACGTGAACCGGTCGCGATCGGGCGAGGCTCCTGGGAAGTAGCCAACGAGCGGCACACCATGATCGTCAGCATGCGAGATGCCGAAGTGCCCCTGACCAACGACCGCGACGTCGTCAGTGGGGTCGAGTAGCACCGGTACCACGACGACGCCGAGCCGTTCAATGCCACGCATCACATTCGGGATGGGAGATACGTCGTCCAATCCCATGAGCACGCGCGTCTTCAGCGCCACCCGCTCGATGGCGTCACTGTCCAGCACACCGCTATCTGGCTCGCTGAGGTACGGCAGCGACTTCGTCTTAAGCCCGCTCTGTGCGGCCGTCTCTTGCGCGATCCGTGAGGCCTCGCGGAAGTACTGCACCGCCTTCTTGGTGGTCTTGGCCTTGGTGGACTTGAGCTTGCGGAACTGGAGCGTTGTGCTCTCAATGTCCGGCGCCGCGACATTGAAGAACTCGACGGGCAGTCCCGTCGCAGCGGCGATGCGCTCTGCTTGCTCGCTCGTGAACGGACGTGCCCCGCTCGCAATTTCGGATAGATAGCTTTGGCTGATCCCTGCGGATGCAGCGATGTTCTGAAGGGTTTGTCCTATGAGATCGCGTGCCGCAAGGATCCGCTCACGACGAGGTGCCGGATCCATCGCGGGTTCCTCGCTGGAAGCGACCGTACGGGTCGATCAGACCGAGTCCGTCGAGGTCGTCATCATCAGACGGCACGAAACGGAGGGACGAGAGGTCACCCTCGCTCGGCAGGAGCGGCATCCGCAGATCGATCTGCTCGGCGCGTCCCCGCTTCCAAGGAGCCAGAGTGTGAACGAGCTCAAACTCAATCTCACCCGTCTTCTCGTCCAGCGTCCAGGCAATGATGAAGCCGTGCTCGTCGAGCAGCGCCTGCTGGCCGGCGAGGGAGACCACCGAAGGGTTCGAGTAGAACGCCTGACGTGCCTGGTTCGGCCCGGCGATCGGCACCAGGCCTTCGGATGTGGTCGCCAGGAGGCGTGCCGACCACAGGTCGCGCGACAGGTGGAGCTGCTTCTTGCTCGCCTTGGGATCAAGCACCCAGTCCCCAATGTCGGCGATACCGAGCAGACTGTGGGTGCAGCCCACGATGTTGTGCATGTACTGCGTGCGGTACGTGACGGTGCTCATGTCACCGAGCTTCATCATGTCGTTCGCTCGGCTGACGCCCTTGGGCATCACCGAGTGAAGGGCTGCGCCGACGGGCGCAAAGACCCGGGCGATCTCCTCAGCGGTCGATGTATCCACGAGAGCGATAATATCGCAGATGATGTTACTTCCCGCAAGCACGTCGCGCGCGGCGTGTCTTCGATAGCTTCGACTGCACTTACCCCCAGGCGCGGCCGCTGACACCCCGCCGAGGCAGGATTGTCGCGATGCGCCGAAACTGACGTCGATCATCGACCTCCACCAACTTCCCTCACCTCACCGCTCCAACTGACGAGCCATCACACGTCTGACAAATGAGGTTCCGAACTAGTCTGTACGTAATTACCGGAGACGGGCGTTCGGAGGTCGATGTGGTGCAAACGCGGCGGCGCGG
>TARA_R100000365_G_scaffold1589_1_pt1 | contig 9853 bp, 12 predicted proteins | sample TARA_R100000365 | Tara Oceans TARA_R100000365 (sample SAMEA2620668) | marine metagenome | biome: marine biome (ENVO:00000447); feature: mesopelagic zone (ENVO:00000213); material: "saline water (ENVO:00002010), including plankton (ENVO:xxxxxxxx)" | depth 1000 m | reverse complement strand
ACCTCCATGGACTTGCATGGCAATGTGTCAATGCGATTGGCAGAAAACTCAGATTTGATTACCTGCTATAGAATGGCTCCACATGAGGATGCTTTGGAATCAAAGCAACGTGCTGTAGAAAATTTGCTAGAACGGTTAGAGTCAGGGAAAGGCAAACCAGCATACAAAGCTTGGATTCCTGTTCCGATTTTATTGCCCGGAGAAAAAACCAGCACTCGCATAGACCCCGGCAAATCTTTATACGCGAAGGTGGACCCGATCACACAAGAAAAAGGGGTCATTGACGCAGCCATTTGGATAGGTTATGCTTGGGCAGACGAACCCAGAAATCATGCTGTGGTGATGGTGACAGGAGATGATAAAAACCAAGTGAAAGAAAGTGCCGAATTCCTCGCCAACAGTTTTTGGGCAGTAAGAAATGAATTTGAGTTTGTCGCTCCAGTTGCTTATTTGGATGAGAGCTTGGAAATGGCACTAAAAAGCGAAAAGAAGCCATTTGTCATTTCGGACATGGGAGATAATCCTACAGCTGGAGGAGCCGGAGATGTAACTTGGACCTTGAATGAGTTACTGAAAAGACCTGAGTTCAAAAGTGAATCCGGACCCGAACTTATCTATGCTTCTATTCCAGGACCTGATTTGGTTGCTAAAGCCAAAGAAGTTGGAATTGGAAATCAAGTGGAAGGTTATGCCGGTGCGATGGTTGATGACAGATTTGCTCCACCACTATTATTGAAAGGTAAAGTTTTAGCCATCAAGGAGGGAGACTCTGATGCCAAGACAGAAGTGGTGGTTCAGATAGGGTCAATCAAAGTGATTGTCACTGAAAAACGGAAACCCTATCACCATGTCAAAGACTTTACTGATTTGAATCTGGATCCGGAAAACACGGATATTTTGGTAGTGAAAATTGGGTATTTGGTACCGGAACTCTATGACTTAAGAGGAGACTGGATTATGGCTTTGACTCCGGGAGGGGTAGATCAAGATCTGGGAAGATTAGGCTATCAGCGAATCAATCGACCGATGTTCCCCTTAGACAAGGATATGGCTGATCCGGATTTATCTGTGAGATGGGTAAAGGAATCTGGGAAGTAAAACTGAAATATTTAGGATTAAAAATACTTGGGGCTTAGATCTACCTTGTTCTTTTGTACAGGGTTCAGAGTTCATTTTCCCGCCTCTATGCTCTTTCAAAAGGAAAGAAATTTCTTTTCCCTCTTTAAAAAGGGCTTTGTAATTCATTTCAGACTTCTGATTTTAGCCTTTCATACTTCTATTTTCAGATTTCTGATTTTAGCTTTCAGATTTATAACTTTAGATTTTAGCCTTCAAAAAGCTTCTCCGAAAGTGAAATAAAACTGAAAAGGTTCTCCCGGGGAATGAGCCAAATCAAGCCGGAGGTTTAGTCTTTTTCGTTTGTTAAGCTGAAACCTCCCCCCTGCTCCATAGGTGAATTTACTCTGATTTAGCACAAAGGGATTTTCTTGTGAAAATGCATTTCCCAGACCACTGAAGGCCGTTATCCCCCATCTAGGGGCGAATTTATATCGATACTCAGCCTGCAAAACCACAACTTGTTTTTCTCTGTACTTCCCTTCAAAAAGACCTCGCATCAATCTGTTTCCTCCAAGCATTGGCAAGGCAAAGAATGGGACATCTCCAAAAGTCATTTCTGTGAGGCCTTGGGTGGCAATGATTTGATTCTTTCCTATGGGTATTATTTTTCGATAATCTGCAAAGATTCTCGCATAGGGGAATTCCCCTCCCAAAGCTTTTCCATATCCTTGGATGCTTGCTTCAAAATAAGCTCCATTTACAGGATAGAGTTGATTATCCCGAGAGTCAAAAAGCACCACAGGGCCCAAACCTGAATTTCTTCCTCCCTCGTTACCCAATATCCCATTATCTTCCAATTGGCCTGACTCTTCTTTTTGATAAATATCCATTGCATCAAATCGCAATCCTCCACCTAAATACCAATTGGAGCCCAAGGCCCAAGCATAATTTATTCTTACCCGAGGAAACTTTGCCGAATATACCTCCTCGTTTTCCTGGCTGACATTCATCCCCTGACCAAAGTAGAAATACACATAATCGTACCAGCCTATTTCTCCGTAGATCAAGTTCTTATTTCCTGGAGTGAAGATTCTTCCGCTTAGATAGCTTAAAAATTGTTTCCTCAAAGAATAAGCAATTCCGGCAGCTAATTGACTTTCGTAGGTACTTATTGAGTCTCCCAAATTGAAATTACTCACGGCTCCGACACCAAAAACCCATCGAGTCTCAGGGGTGTAATAGACCAATGGCAAAACAGACAAGGTCCAATCTTTTGACTTCTCCTGAACTAAGGTTTGAGAAAATGCTTTCTGGGTGAAAACAAAAAATATAAGAAATAGGAGAAAGGTCTTTTGAGAACTATTCATAATTGAATCTACGAGGATATTTACACCTTCCGATGAAACAGTTTAGGAAAAGCTATTATTGAAGCTTTTTATTGTCTTTGTGCCTCGTATTATCTCTGATATTTTTCTTTTCAAAATTTCTTTTTAATGCTTTTGTCAAATCTACCCCTGTCTGATTTGCTAGGCAGATCAAAACCCAAAGCACATCCGCCATTTCATCTCCCAAGTCCTTTCCTTTATCAGATTCTTTGAAAGACTGTTCCCCATAAGTTCGTGACATTATCCTAGCCAGCTCGCCAACTTCTTCCATGAGGATAGTCATATTGGTCAACTCGTTGAAGTAACGAACTCCCACCGTTTTTATCCAATGATCGACCAGTTCTTGAGCTTCTGCTATAGTTATTTCTTTTTTATCTGAGTCCATTATTGTTCTTTCATTTTATTCTCATCTAAGTAACTAAGAAAAAACGGAAGGGATTGGCTACTTTTCAGAAAAAATCATCGAATGAAAGCATTGGTCTACGAGCAGTTTCAAAGCTTACCCAAAATCCAAAAAGTATCCGATCCATCACCTGAGCTCAATGGTGTAGTTATCAAGGTCAAAGCTACAGGACTATGCAGATCGGATTGGCATGGCTGGATGGGTCATGATTCAGATATTGTTTTGCCACATGTTCCCGGACATGAATTTGCTGGAGAAATAGTAGGAATAGGAAAAGATGTCAGAAAATGGAAAACCGGTGATCGCGTGACAGTTCCTTTTGTTTGTGCTTGTGGCATATGCCCAACCTGCGCCTCCGGAAATCAACAAATCTGCAATGAGCAATTTCAGCCCGGATTTACTCATTGGGGATCTTTTGCTGAGTATGTGAGAATTGACCGAGCAGAAACCAATTTGATCAGCTTGCCTGAATCCATGAGTTATGAAACTGCTGCAAGTCTAGGCTGTAGATTTGCAACCTCTTTTCGCGCAGTAGTAGATCAGGGAAAAGTCGCAGGAGGACAATGGGTAGCTGTATTTGGATGTGGAGGGGTAGGATTATCTGCTATTATGATCGCCAAAGCATTGGGAGCTCAGGTAATTGCTATCGATATTTCTGAAAAGCAACTAGATCTCGCAAAAACAGTAGGAGCTGATGCTATTTTAAATCCCAAATCCATTAGCTCAACTCCAGAGGCTATTCATGAAATATCAAAAGGTGGTGTACATGTATCATTGGATGCCTTGGGAAATAGCAAAACAGCCTATGATTCAGTAGCCAGTTTGAGGAAAAGAGGCAAACATATTCAGGTAGGACTTTTGTTGGATCAGGAAAAAGACACTGCTTTGCCCATGAACCTGGTGATTTCCAAAGAGCTGGAAATTCTAGGGAGCCATGGAATGCAGGCATGGAGATATACAGAGATGATGGATATGATAGAAAATGGAAAACTGAATCCGCAAGCACTCATAGGGAAAACCATTAGCTTGGAAGATGCTGTAACTGTTTTGCCGGAAATGAATAAATTTGAAAATCAGGGTATTACCATCATTAATCAATTCTAAAATGGGACCGAAAGCGGAAAATATTGAAGAGTATTTCAGCTGGTTTCCTCCTGAAATCCAGAACCAATTAGGCCAGATAAGAAAGGCAATAAAAGAGGTGCTCCCTGAAGCTACTGAAGTTATAAGCTATCATATGCCGGCTTTCAAAACCACCGAAGTGCTGGTTTATTATGCAGCCATGAAAAACCATATTGGTTTCTATCCAACCAACTCTGCAGTATCTGAATTTAAGGAAGCTTTAAAGCCCTTCAAAACCAGCAAGGGAGCCATTCAAATACCTTATAATGAAAAGTTGCCATTAAAATTGATTCAGGACATTGCGATTTTTAGAAAGGAAGAAGCAAAAGCCAGGGCAGAGCAAAAGCTTAAGATAAAGCAAAAACGCGGTCAATGATTTCTGGAACATCTTCATCGTAATGGCTCACGTAGATTAAGGACAAAGAAGAAATTTCACAGACTTTTTGAATTGTGTTTTTAAATAATTCCCGCTGAAGCTTATCCATTCCCTGAGATGCTTCATCTAGGATTAATAGCTTTGGCTTTTTGATCAATGCCCTAGCTAACAAAGTCCAGCGTTGATGTTCTAGGGAAAGTCTTTGAATGGGAATTTGCTGAACTTTCTCCAGTTCAAATAATTTAAGCCAGCTATCTGCCAGACTTTCTTGCTCGGCTGTAGTTTTTTTGAATAAACCCATCGTATCATAAAGTCCCGAAAGAATAACTTTTCTACAAGTTTGATTTGCAGGAAAAAATCTTGATAATTCAGGAGCTACAAAGCCAGTTGGTTTTTTTACATCCCAAATACTCTCTCCTGTTCCTCTTTTTCTTCCAAAAAGATAAATATTTTGAGAATAAGCCTGAGGATTCTCACCAATCAACAATGAGATCAAAGTTGATTTCCCTGATCCATTTGGCCCCTTAAGTTGCCAGTATTCACCAGAGTTTACTTCCCATGAAACTGAATCCAAAATCAAATTTCCCTGATAGGAAATATTCACAGCATCCAATTTGATCAGAGTTTCTGAAGGCATTGATTCGTTAGAAAGAAGTTTTCCCAACAAAGCCCAATCCCATGATTTAGCCTGACTAGCATGACTAGTAAGATGGAAATCGCGGCTACTCCAGCGCTGAATAATGCCTTCATCTGTCAATTTTGCCACGTTGGTAATTCCATCAGGTATATCTTCAGCATTAGCAGTAAGCAATACATGTGTCCCAGCTTGAATAATTTCTTTCAGAATTTCTCCAAAAGAACTCCTTGTTTTCACATCAAGTCCTGTCAAGGGATGATCCATCAAAAATATCTTCGGCTGTCTCATCAAGCCAGCAGCGATGGCTAATCGACGGGTTTCTCCATTCGAAAGCTTCAATAAAGACTCATCCTTGAGGCTTTCCAAATTCAATAATTTCATCACATTTTCCAAAGTCCAAGAACCTGGGATTTTGGATTCTATTTCGTTGAGGAACTGAAATACAGTAGCTGTTTCCTCTGATTCATTAGAGTTGAATCGCTGTTGGAAATAGAAGTTTTGCTGATTGAACTTATTTCTAAATTCATATTTCTGAGAAACGTAAGCCATCAAATCCCTGAAGCTGTGGACTTCCTTTTTTGTTGATTTTTCTTCAGAATACACTTTAGCAAAATCTCTAATGACCAGCCCTTGGGATAAAATAGTGTTTCCTCGGATGGTTTCTAAAAAGGCTGTTTGGAGCCAGCCAGAATCACTGACAATTGCCCATTGCTCTCCTTTTCTCCATTCAAAATTCAAATCATGGAAGGCATGATTCCCTTTAAAAAGCACCTTAGCATTTTGGATTTCCAATAGGTTTTGAGGCATTTTGAAAGATAAAAAAAATGTCGGGAATCCTCATCTAGCTTCCTTCTTTCAATAACCTCTATTCAGTAAGTCAGGCAATAATGGATGGCGCAAAAAAATTAAGCGCTAAACCCGATTTTTCGAGTCAATAACAATTGTAACAGGGCCATCATTAATCAGGGAAACCTTCATATCTGCACCAAACTCTCCTGTTCCAATCTCTTTCCCTAATTCTTGTTCCAAAGCACCTATCATTTGCTCATAAAGAGGTATGGCCACATCAGGTTTGGCAGCCTTGATATAGGAAGGCCTATTTCCTTTTTTAGTACTGGCATGCAAGGTGAATTGTGAAATCAACAAAATCTCACCATTGACGTCATGCAGGCTTTTGTTCATTACCTCGTTCTCATCTGGAAAAATGCGAAGGTTGACTATTTTCTTACTTAGCCACTCGATATCATCCTTTTGGTCTGCATCTTCTATTCCAAGTAATACCATCAGACCCAACCCAATTTGAGATTTGACTTTTCCTTCGATTTTCACAGAGGACTCGGAAACTCTTTGAATTACTGCTATCATTTACTTAAATCCTGCATTTCTCCTGAAGGAATGATTTCCACTCCTTTTCTGGAATTATCTAAAGCTACTTTGACCATACTTTTTGCCACCTGATAGTCATAAATAGGCCTCATATTTTTGAAGAGCCTTAACCAAACCAAGGGTTTCATTAAAATAGTCGCAACTTTTTCCCCAAACCTAAATTCATTTCTGTTCCCCAAAAGCAAGGATGGCCTAAATATCCCTAAATGTTCAAAATCAAGTGCTTTCAAATCTTCCTCAGTTTTCCCTTTGACCTCATTGTAAAAGACTGAAGATTGTGGATCGGCACCCAAGGCGGAAACATAATAAAAACCATTTGCTCCCAAGCTTTTAGCCCACTTTGCAAAAGCCAATACCAAATCATGATCTATCTCAAAAAATTTCTCCTTGGAACCTGCCTGCTTGATGGTTGTGCCTAAGCTTGAGAAGGCTTGAATCGTACATTTCTTTTCTTGAATAGCTTGAGTAAGGGACACATATTCACCCCCCAGCGATTGAGAATTAATTTGATCTTCCCAGTTCCAATTTTGGATTTGGGACATATTTCCAGCCAATTGCACAAGGTTGGCATGTTTAAGCGCCAATTTCCTCCTACCTACGCTGATAATATAATCGTATGAATTTTGTTTTAGAAGTTGGTGCAGTAACTGCATGCCAACCAAACCGGATGTACCGGAAATTAGGGCTATGTTCATAGGATAAATGCTTCTTTGATGCGGTCCATCAATTCTTTTTCTAAAGATTGATTTTTATCCCGAGCATACCAAAGATGAGTTCCTTCTGTAAATTCTTTTGAGCTTAGCCCTTGAGGATCCAACTTATAGGCCCTTTGCCTGTCGAGTAAAAATTGAGGTTTTGGTCCCCAAGTAAAATATTCCTTTTTCAAGCCAGGACTTAAGGCGATCAGCTTAGGAATTGATCTTGCTCCATTAGTTAGGTATTGGTCCATGATCTCAAGATTTTCATCTCTTAATATCATCCGCAATTGTATACCAGGATTAATTTCCGAAAGCTTATTCATGTACGGAATTGTCTGAGCAGCATCTCCGCACCATGCCTCTGTAATTACCAGCCAAATTTGAGGGGGAAGATCTCTGATCAGGTCCTCCATTTCTGAAGATACTTTTGCCGTTTTATCCCATCGATGCATGCGTTGAGCAGCCATTCGAGTATATTCCAAATAAGCCTCTGATTGGTTTGGACCTGTAGTTTTGTTTTCTAAAACTAACTGTTTCACCAACTCCCGATATTCGAAATATGTTTGGGCTTGGGTAATAAGCTCAGGGGTAATAGTTTGTTTCAGTTGGTCTAGCATCTTTTAAATATTTGAGAGAAAACAGCTTTGCCTATATCTGAGTTCGCTCCCAATCCAAAAATTGCTCGATTTCATCTTTTACTTTGGTATAAACAGCTAAAATCACTGAAAGGTCATCTGCAAAACCAAAAATGCCTAAAAAGTCAGGAATAAGATCAAAAGGAGATAAGAAATAAACCAATGCCAAAAGCAAAAGACCCAAAGTTGTTCCTGAAAGCTTATGAGTCCCTGCAAAATGAGCTTTAATCATTCTAATAAATACAGAAACAGGTTCGATTAGCTTCTGAATTCGTGTATTGTTTTTCAGATTCGCAAGTTTATTGCCTACACCGCTGATTAGTTCTCTGATTTTGCTCTCCTGACCTGATAGAGCTTCTACCTTTTCCCCAAAAAGAGCTTTGGCTTTATTCAGAATTTTCCCTGCTTTTGATTTATTTTTTGCCATGGTTCTAGAAGTAAAGTTGAATTTCAGCCTTTACCTTTTTTAAAGCATAAGCGATGGCATCGTTTTTTCGTTCCAGAGATTGGGCAAAGATAGCCTTAGCTAAGTCCATTCCCGAAGCTTCTTGATCCACCGTTTGACGAGCCAAATTAATGATCGTGGTCACTTCCTCCACAGCGCGTTTAACTGCTTCCCATGTCTCTTCGGAAAAATATACTTGCTGAGAAAAATTATGATTGAACTCTTCTCTTACTTCATGTAGCAATTGCCCCTGTAACTCCGCCACTGTCATCCCCCCGGGACTGGACCTTCTCACCAAATTATTGGGAGTGATCCTTTCCAGAAGAAGACAAAGTCTTTCTGCAGCCTGAAGACGAACAGGAATAATGGTTTGGGTATTTTTGGTCTTAAGCTCCACCAGCATCTTTTCACGCTCTTTCGAAATAAAAGAAACGACTACTAAATACATGCCATACAGCACCGCAGCAGCTGGCAACAAAATCTTCAATAAATCAAATAGGTATTCCATAGTGGGATTAAATAAAGTCGAATATCTACAATTTATTCCGGCCTAGAAACGGAAGTCTGTGTAAATTTGGTTTCAAATCGAACCAATTTCCTGCCAAAATCATTCGAATTGCATGCTAGTTCCAATTTCTATCACAGAAAAAGCTGAAGCTGAGATCAAAAACATCATGGCTCACAAAAATATACCTGAAGAATATCACTTACGGGTTGGTGTCAGAGGTGGTGGTTGTGGGGGTATGTCCTATGCTTTGGGTTTTGACAAGGCTAAACCTGAGGATCAAAAATTTGAAATTGCAGGAATCCCGGTTCTAATAGAGAAAAGGCACTACATGTTTTTGATGGGGATGCAGATTGATTTTTTTGAAGGAGATGAGGCAAGAGGCTTTACTTTCATCAATCCAGATATCCCTAAAAGGCATGATGTTGAGGACAATTCTTAAGGATAAAGGCTGAAAGCTTAAAATTGGAGAACATCGGGTTTATAACTTGCTTCAGTGTTCATCATTCAGTTTCTGACACAGGTGAATTTTTAGGGATTAATTACTATTGCAATAATTTCCTATTTTGAATCAAATTCTATTCAAAATGAAGTCAATCATTCTATCTCTCGCCTTATTTCTCCTTTCTACTCAGTCATTTTCCCAAGAAGTAAAAACCCTTGGCCCCGATGAAAATCCGGGAAAAGGAAAAGTATCCGAACTGGATTGGCTGTCTGGTTATTGGTTGGGTACAGGTTTGGGAGGAGAATGTGAGGAAGTTTGGCTTCCCCAAAAAGATGGGCAGATGATGGGGACTTTTAGATTTTGGAATGATGGAAAATTACAGTTTACTGAGTTTTTCCAGTTAGTAGATATTGGTGATTCCTTTACCTTAAAGCTAAAGCATTATGGAGCTGACCTGGGTCCTTGGGAAGAAAATGAAGAATGGACAGAGTTTAGGCTTATAGAAGTAGGAGAAAACAAAGTCTGGTTGGATGGACTCACCATGGAGCGAGTTGGAGATCAAATGAGCGTCTGGGTTTTGATGAGATCTAAAAATGGGGATCATGTTGAGAAGTTTGAGTATCAAAAAGGCGATTTTTGAAGTTAGAAATTTGAAATTTGAAAGCTGAAAACCTGAGGATTCAAGGGAATCGGCAAGTTATCTCGCTCCTTTGGAGCTGTCCCATCAATTTACTTTATTCAAATTCACTAAAAAATC
>TARA_R100000365_G_scaffold1988_1_pt1 | contig 9885 bp, 10 predicted proteins | sample TARA_R100000365 | Tara Oceans TARA_R100000365 (sample SAMEA2620668) | marine metagenome | biome: marine biome (ENVO:00000447); feature: mesopelagic zone (ENVO:00000213); material: "saline water (ENVO:00002010), including plankton (ENVO:xxxxxxxx)" | depth 1000 m | reverse complement strand
TACGATACCACCGTCCGGCGATGCTATACTGCGCGCCCTGTCAATTCCCGTATTCCCGCAAGCCGGACGTGAGCAGCAAGATGAGCGACAACCAGCAAAACCAACTCTGGGGCGGCCGCTTCAGCGAGTCCACCGACGCCTTCGTGCAGGCGTTCACCGCCAGCGTCGGCTTTGACCGCCGCATGTACCGCCAGGACATCCAGGGCTCCCAGGCCCACGCCACCATGCTCGCGGAAGCCGGCGTGCTCACCGGCGAGGAGCGCGACGCCATCATCCAGGGTCTGGATGAGATCCGCGCCGAGATCGAGGCCGGTGAATTCGAATGGTCGGTGGCGCTGGAAGACGTGCACATGAACATCGAGGCGCGCCTCACCGACAAGATCGGCATCACCGGCAAGAAGCTGCACACCGGCCGCTCCCGCAACGACCAGGTGGCCACCGACATCCGCCTGTGGCTGCGCGACGAGATCGACCTGATCGACGGCGAAATGGAGCGACTGATGACCGGCCTGCTGGACCAGGCGGAGCGCGAGGCGGCCACCATCATGCCCGGCTTCACCCACCTGCAGACCGCCCAGCCGGTGACCTTCGGCCACCATCTGCTGGCCTGGTTCGAGATGCTCAGGCGCGACCGGGAACGGCTCGCCGACTGCCGCAAGCGGGTCAACCGCATGCCGCTGGGCGCCGCCGCGCTGGCCGGCACCACCTACCCGATCATCCGCGAGCGCACCCGCGAGCTGCTGGGCTTCGACGAGGTCTGCGAAAATTCCCTGGACGCGGTCAGCGACCGGGATTTCGCGATTGAATTCTGCGCCCTGGCGGCGCTGTGCGTGACCCACCTGTCGCGCATCAGCGAGGAGTTGGTGCTGTGGACCAGCGCCCAGTTCAACTTCATCGATCTGCCCGACCGCTTCTGCACCGGCAGCTCGATCATGCCGCAGAAGAAAAACCCGGACGTGCCGGAGCTGGTGCGCGGCAAGACCGGCCGCCTCAACGGCCATCTGATCGCCCTGCTGACCCTGATGAAGAGCCAGCCGCTGGCCTACAACAAGGACAACCAGGAAGACAAGGAACCGCTGTTCGACGCGGTGGACACCCTGGCCGGCTGCCTGCGCGCCTTCGCCGATATGATTCCGGCCATCGAGCCCAACCGGGAAGTGATGCGCGAGGCGGCCCGCCGCGGCTTCGCCACCGCCACCGATCTGGCCGATTATCTGGTGCGCAAGGGCGTGGCCTTCCGCGACGCCCACGAGATCGTCGGCAAGGCGGTGGCGCTGGGCCTTGAGAAAAAGAAGGACCTGAGCGACATGAGCCTGGCCGAGCTGCGCCAGTTCAGCGATCAGATCGACGAGGACGTGTTCGAGGTGCTGACCCTGGAAGGCTCGGTGAGCGCCCGTGATCACATCGGCGGCACCGCCCCGGACCAGGTGCGCGCCGCCGTCAAGCGCGGCCGCGACGCGCTGCGCTGAGCGCGGCCTGGGCGTGGCCGCCGCATCGTGTCACCGTGTAGAAGCGGCTATACTGCACGCCATTGCACCCATGACGCCGGAGTAGATCGCATGCGCGCGGTTTTTCTGTTGATAGTGATGACGGCCCTGCTCGCCGCCTGCGGCCAGAAAGGCCCGCTCTACAAGGCGGAAGACCGCCCCGAGTCGGCCCAGCCGCTGGGCGGCGACCGCCTGGACGGCGACACCGAAAACGACGACTCATCCAAGGACGACGACCAGGAATGACCATGGATCCCTTCTCCTACCGCGACGGCGAACTGTTCGCCGAAGAGCTGCCCGTGGCCCAGCTGGCGGAACGCTTCGGCACGCCGCTGTACCTGTATTCCCGGGACGCCCTGGAGACCCATTACCACGCCTTCGATGACGCCTTCGGCGAGCATCCGCACCGGGTCTGCTACGCGGTCAAGGCGAACAGCAACCTGGCGGTGCTGCAGGTGCTGGCCCAGGCCGGCGCCGGCTTCGACATCGTCTCCGGCGGCGAACTGGAGCGGGTGCTGCGCGCCGGCGGCGAGCCGCGCAACATCGTATTTTCCGGGGTCGGCAAAACCGCCGGGGAAATGGCCGATGCGCTCAAAGTGGGCATCCACTGTTTCAACGTGGAGTCCGCCGCCGAGCTGGAACTGCTCAACCTGGTGGCCGGCGAGCTGGACCGGGTGGCGCCGATCGCGATCCGCGTGAACCCGGACGTGGACGCCCAGACCCACCCCTATATCTCCACCGGCCTGAAAGAGAACAAATTCGGCGTCGACATTCAGAAGGCGCCGGCGCTCTACCAGCGCGCCGCCGAGCTGCCGCACATCAAGGTGCTGGGCATCGACTGCCACATCGGCAGCCAGCTGACCCGTCTGGCGCCGTTCGAGGACGCCCTGGAGCGGGTGCTGAAACTGCTCGGCGACCTGCAGGCCCTGGGCATCGAGATTCACCATCTGGATCTGGGCGGCGGCCTGGGCGTCACCTACCAGGACGAGGCCCCGCCGGCCCGCTCCGACTATGTGCAGGCGCTGCTCAAGCACATCCCCGGCGACCTGCCGGTGCACATCGAGCCGGGCCGCTCGATCGCCGCCAACGCCGGTCTGTTCATCACCCAGGTGCTGTTCCTCAAGCCCACCGAGCACCGCAACTTCGCGGTGGTGGACGGCGCTATGAACGATCTGATCCGCCCCAGCCTGTATTCCGCCTGGCAGGAGATCGTGCCGGTGACCCCCCACGACGCCGACTGCCGTGACTGGGACATCGTCGGCCCGGTGTGCGAAACCGGCGACTTCCTGGGCAAGGACCGGGCACTGGCGCTGGAGGCCGGCGACTACCTGGCGGTGCGCTCCGCCGGCGCCTACGGCTTCGTGATGGCGAGCAACTACAACAGCCGCAACCGGCCCGCGGAAGTGATGGTGGACGGCGACCAGGCGTTCCTGGTGCGCGCCCGCGAAACCGTGGACGAGCAGCTGCGGCTGGAAACCCTGCTGCCCTGAGCCGTTAGCGGGCGGCGTGCTCCAGCAGCACGCCGGCATCGCTCTGCAACCGGTAACCCCCGCCACCCTGGCTCAGCTTGCCGTGCAGGAACGGCAACGCTTCCTCCATTTGCCCGGCCAGGGTCCAGGGCGGATTGAGCACCACCAGCCCGGAGCCGGTCATGCCCCGGGCGGCGCCGTCATTGAGCACATTCAATTCCACCCGCAGGTGCTTGTCCGCCAGCCCCATCAGGCCGCGCGCCAGATAATCCGCCCGGCGCCGTTGCAGCATCGGGTACCAGACCACGAAGCAGCCGGTATTGAACCGTTTCACCGCCTCACGCACGCCGGCCACGGTGGCGCGGTCGTCGCCGCTCAACTCGTAGGACGGGTCCACCAGCACCAGGCCGCGCTTGTGCGCCGCCGGCAGCAGCGCCTTGACCCCCGCCCAGGCGTCCTGCTTGTAGACCCGCACCCGGCGGTCGCCGCGAAAATGGGCCTCCAGCAGGGCCGCGTCGGTGCTGTGCAGCTCGGTGACCTGCAACCGGTCCTGGTCGCGCAGCAGCGCGGCGCTGATCGCCGGCGAGCCCGGGTAATGGCTGAGCCCGCCGGGCCGGCTGAAGCGGCCGACCAGATTCAGATAGCGGTTGATCGCCGGCAGGCCGGTGCTGGCGCCGTACAGACGGGCGATGCCCTCCTGGTATTCGCCGGTCTTCTGCATGTGCTCGGACGCCACCTCATAGACCCCGGCACCACCGTGGGTGTCGTGCACCACGAACGGCTTGTCCTTGAGCAGCAGATGGTCGAGCACCGACACCTGCACCAGGTGCTTGAGCACATCGGCGAAGTTTCCGGCGTGGTAGCTGTGACGATAGGAAAGCATGGGAACATCCGACGGTTGGGAGCGGGCATTGTAGACGAGCTGCAAGCTGCAAGCTGCAGGATACACGGCGACAGCACCTCTTGTGCGAGCGGGCCTGGCCCGCGAAAGGGAGCGAAGCTCCCGGCAGGATGCCAGAGACCTCTCTAACGGCAGCACAAACAACCTCTCTGGGATCCTGCCGGGTGGCTAAAGCCACCCTTTCGCTTGCAGGCAAGCTCCCACAGACCGAGCTTCGTGAGCAAGGCCGCAGCCGCCGCTGTTCCTAACCGGCCTGCCCCCTTACAATAATGCTTTCCTTAACCGACTCCGGACGCCGCCATGCGACTGCGCTTTACCAAAATGCACGGCCTGGGCAACGACTTTCTGGTACTCAACGGCTGCGACCAGCCGCTGCCCGAGGACGGCCCGCCGTTATCGGTGGCGGAGCTGCGCCGCCTGGGTGACCGGCACTTCGGGGTCGGCTTCGACCAGATGCTGGTGGTGCAACCGCCGCGCCACGAGGGCGTGGATTTCCGCTACCGGATCTTCAATGCCGACGGCTCGGAAGTGAGCCAGTGCGGCAACGGCGCGCGCTGCTTCGCGCGCTTCGTGCGCGATGAAGGGCTCACCGACAAGCACCGCATCCGGGTGGAAACCGCCGCCGGCGAGATGACCCTGAACGTCACCGACGACGGCCTGGTCACCGTGGACATGGGCGCGCCGCTGTGGGCGCCGGAGGCGATCCCGTTCCTCGCCAAACAGGAAGCGGACACCTACGTGCTGGTGTCGGGCAACAACGCCTACGAGATATCGGCGGTGGGCCTGGGCAACCCGCATCTGGTGATGCTCACCGAGAACGTGGACAACGCCCCGGTGACCACCCTGGGCCCGGAGCTGGAACACCACGAGCAGTTCCCCGAGCGGGTCAACGTGGGCTTCATGCAGATCGTCAGCCGCCGCGAGATCCGCCTGCGGGTGTTCGAGCGCGGCGCCGGCGAGACCCTGGCCTGCGGCTCCGGCGCCTGCGCCGCGGTGGTGTGCGGCCAGCGCCGCGGTCTGCTCGACGACACCGTCACCGTGCATCTGGCCGGCGGCGACCTGCAGGTCCACTACAACGGCAGCGGCGGCATCCGGATGACAGGCCCCGCCAGCCGTGTCTATGATGGCGAAATCGACGTAGCGGGCCCGCCCTCGGACCAGGGCCCCACCACGGAGCCTTCGGCATGACCGACGACACCAAGCTGAGCGCCGACAAGGTGGCCGCCTTTCTGCGCCAGAACCCGGAATTCTTCCAGCAGCGCTCCGACCTGCTGGAACTGATGCGCCTGCCGGACCCGCGCGGCCCGGCGGTTTCGCTGCTGGAGCGCCAGGCGGCGATCCTGCGCGAGCGCAACCAGGAGCTGCGTGAGCGGCTCAACGGCCTGATCGACGTGGCCCGGGAAAACGACCAGCTGTTCGAGCACACCCGCCGCCTGACCCTGGCGCTGCTGGAAGCGCGCAGCACCGACAAGCTGCTGCGCCAGCTGCTGCGCAGCCTGGAAGAGGAATTCCGCTGCGACACCGTGGCGCTGCTGCTGCACGACCGGGAAGCCAAGCTGCTCGGCGAAGTGCGCAAGCAGGTGCGCTTCGTCGACCCGGACGACCTGCCGCAGCCGCTGGCGCCGCTGCTGCGTACCGGCAAGGCGGTGTGCGGCGTGCTGCGCGGCGAGGAGCTGAAGGCGCTGTTCCAGGACCAGGCCGAGCAGGTGCGCTCCGCCGCCGTGGTGCCGCTGGAGCACAATGGCCGGCTCGGCATTCTCGCCATCGGCAGCCGCGACGCCATGCATTTCCGCAGCTCCATGGGCACCCTGTTCATCACCCATATCGGTCAGGTGCTCAGCCGCCGGCTGGTGGACGTCAGCCGGCCGGCCTCGCCGCGCCAGGCGCAACGTGCCTGAGCGCGGCGACGACACCCTCACCGCCTTCGTGCGCCATCTGGCCAGCGAACGGCGGCTGTCCCCGCATACCGTCAAACACTACCGGCGCGACCTGGAACGGGCGGCGCCCCATCTGCCGCCCTGGACCCAAGTCACGGTGCACGACGTGCGCGCCCTGGTGGCGCGGCTGCACCGCCAGGGTCTGGGCGGGCGCAGCCTGCAGCGTCTGCTTTCCACCCTGCGCACCTTCTACACCTGGATGAACCGCGAAGGGCTGGCCCGGGACAACCCGGCGCTGGACGTGCGCGCGCCGAAAAGCGGCCGGCGCCTGCCCAAGGCCCTGGACGCGGACCAGACCCGCCAGCTGCTCGACGCGGAAGGCGGCGAAGGCCCCCTGGGGCTGCGCGACCAGGCGATGCTGGAACTGCTGTACGCGTGCGGGCTGCGCCTGGCGGAGCTGATCAGCCTCAACCTGGACAGCATCGACCTGGCCGGCGCCCAGCTGGTGGTCACCGGCAAGGGCAACAAGACCCGCTGGCTGCCGGTGGGCACCCCGGCGCTGAAGGCGGTGCGCGCCTGGCTGAAGGCCCGCCCCCTGTTCACCGCCGACGCCGACGAGCCGGCCCTGTTCCTGAGCCGGCGCGGGCGGCGCATCAGCCCCTCCAGCGTGCAGCAGCGGCTGCGCCGGGCGGCGCTGGCCCGGGGCCTGGACGACAACCTGCATCCGCACAAGCTGCGCCACTCTTTCGCCACCCATGTGCTGGAGTCCTCCGGCGACCTGCGCGCGGTGCAGGAGCTGCTCGGCCACGCCAACCTGAGCACCACCCAGGTCTATACCCACCTGGATTTCCAGCACCTGGCCAGGATCTACGACGGCGCCCACCCCCGTGCCCAGCGGCGCGAGGAAGACGACTGACCCGCAACCCCTTATTATTGAGCCCATGACCGGACTGAAACTGATCACCTTCGACCTGGACAACACCCTGTGGCCGGTGGACGAGGTGATACGGCAGGCGGAAAAGACCTGCAGCGACTGGATCGCCGAGCACCACCCCTCGGCCGCCGCCGCGCTCACCGCGGAGCGGGTGCGCACGGTGCGCGACGAGCTGGTGCGCGCGCATCCGGATTACCTCAACAACCTGACCCGCCTGCGCCGCGACGCCATGGCCCGGGCCTTCATCGACGCCGGTTTCAAGGAAAAGGAAGCGCGCCACATCGCCGCCGACGCCTTTCAGGTGTTCCACGACGCCCGCAACCGGGTGACGTTCTTTCCCGGCGCGCTGGAAGTGCTGGAAACCCTGGCGGACAGCTACACCCTGGGGGCGCTCAGCAACGGCAACGCCGACCTCAAGCGGATCGGCATCCGCGAGCTGTTCGGCTTCCACCACTCCGCCGAGAGCATCGGCCGGCGCAAGCCGGACCCGGACATGTTCCAGGCCGCCCTGCTGAGCGCCGGCGTGCGGCCCGAGCAGGCACTGCACGTGGGCGACCACCCGGTGGAAGATGTGGACGCGGCGCGCCAGCACGGCTTCCACGCGGTATGGGCCAACCTGATCGACCTGCGCTGGCCCGGCGACCTGGACAAACCCGAGCACCATATTCACCATCTGCGCGAACTGACCGACCTGCTGCCCCTGTTCGATGACTGACGCCAACAACTGAAGCCGAGACCCATGACCGATACCCGCGGCCAACTGAAGACCCTGCTCGACGACATGCAGAGCGAACTGCAAACCCTGGGACTGTGGGAAGGCCACCCCCCGGAGCCGGAAGCGTTCGAAAGCAGCACGCCGTTCTTCGCCGACCGCATGGATTTCAGCCAGTGGCTGCAGTGGGTGTTCATCGCCCGCTTCCGCGCCCTGCTCGCCGAGCAGCATCCGCTACCGGCGCAGTGCGACGTGGCCCCCATGGCCGAGGAAGCCCTCAAGGAGTTCCCCCAGGACACCGATAACCTGGTGGCCCTGCTGGCCGAGTTCGACGACCACTTCTAAGCCATCCGCTGACCAGGGGCGCCTTCGCGGATCAGGCTGTCGGAGAGCAGCGCCAGCCAGGCGTCCTCGTCGTCGCCGGCGGACAGGGTCCACAGCCAGCGGCCCTGGGCGTCGAGCCCCTCCAGGGCGGTGACCACGCGGCCGGGGCCGGGCCGGCGCAGCCGCCAGACACTGGCCACCCGCCCCATATCCAGCGACACCAGCACACCGTTGTGGGCCAGATGGCAGTGGCCCTTCTGCCAGCGCGGCGGCGACCAGGGCGCGCTCAGACACAGGCGCACGCCGTTGTTGCCGGTGCATACGGTATACGCATGCTGGCGCTGACCGGCCAGCGCCAGCAGCGCCGGCACCGTTTCCATGCGCACCGGGCAGGCGAACTTATCGCGCACCGCCTGGTAAAGCACCTGGCGGCGGTCGCCGAGGCCGGCCATCAGTTCGCGGAAGCCGTCGTCATCCAGTTGCGACCACTGCCGCTCCAGCTCGGCCACCGCCGGCGAGGCGGCCCGACGGTCGCGGCGCGGCGGCGGCGCTCCCAGCTGGCGCTGGTCCGGATGCAGCATCGCGCAGACCAGTTCCTCGAACGCCAGCCCGCCGGTTTCCGGCGCCACCGCCATCTGCTGCACCGGTGCTCCGTAGCGGTCGAAGAACAGCAGGCTGCGCGCCGGCAGGTCGGCCACCGGCGCCAGCACCGCCATCACCGAATGCCACAGCGGCAGGTTCAACTGCTGGCTGAGCCGGCACTGCTCGCCGCGGGATTCCAGGCAGGCCTCCTCGTCCAACAGGGTGGGATAGCGCATCGACTGGGACACCCGCGCCCCGTCGGCGAAGGTGGTGACCACCAGCGCGCCGAGCCGGTAGAGCCCCTTGAGGATGGCCAGCGGCTCGTCCTGCAGACGCAGCACCCGGTCGCCAAGGGCGGCGCGGCAGTGATGAAAAGTGGTGGAAACGTCGTTGGCGGACGCCAGAGTGGTGACCGTCACAGCGGACCTCCTGGGGTAACAGGGTGTGGGCAGCTGGCGTCGGCTGGCGTTCCACAGTCAGGGAGAACGGGGGAGCCTTCTGCTATTTGGTGAGGATCAACCGGTTGTTGGCGGTGCGGCGCAGCAAATAGCGTTCGCCGCCGTGCTCGATCCACAGCTTGCCGTCACGGTTGAGCAGCGCCACGCTGGTCGCCACGCTGTCGTCACTGATGGCGATGCTGCGGCCTTGCTTGGCCACGGTGGGGGCGCTCGCTTGGCGGGGTGCAACGGTTCCTTGAGTCATGACGCTTCTCCTTGAGTTTCGTGGCTCGAAAGAATATGAGAATGATTATCATTAAGTAATCCGATACCGTCAAGCACCCTGGCACGGTGAGCAAACAATTTTTAACAGCGGGCGACTCAAAGGCCCCGCTTTGGCGACCGGCGGCTATGGAGCTTGTCGCTCCAAGCGCCTAGACTGGCCCTATGAATACAGCTATCGCCTCAAAAGCCATCGAAACGCCCCAGGAAAAGCTGGCGGCGATCCTCGACAGCCATCAGCCGCGCAGTCTGCTGACCGTCAGTCTCAACCCCGTGCCCGTGGCCCAACACTGGTGCGACGATCACGATTGCGAGTTGATCAGCATTCAGGAGCTGGACCCGTTCAAACAGTTGGAAGCCGTGCGCCGGGTGGATATGGCGGTGGTCGCCGACCAGCTTGAATACATGAACCAGAAGGACGGCGAAGCCCTGCTCGGCCTGCTGCGCAATCTGCACACCGATTCCATGGTGGCGGTGTACCAGCCGCGCCTGGCGCCGGAAAAACTGCGCTGGCCGCACAACGGTTTCCTGGCTCTGGGCTGCCGCGAGGAAGGCCACTTCGCCCAGGACGGCCGCGAGCTGGATATCTACAGCTACGATCTGGACGACTATAATTTCCGCCGCCAATGGAATAACCCGCGCTTCTGGGCCAACCCGGAGCACTGGGGAAAATACTGGTGGTAAGCCGCTCTTGATCCTTCAGCGCCTCAAAGAATCACTCTATTTCTGGCGCCGCCATCTGGCGGCGCTGTTCGTTATCAGCGCGCCCTTCGCACTGATCGGCGAGGCGTTTCAATGGCTGGTGGGGCCGGTGATCGTCAACGACGCCGGCGGCCAGGTGGTGGGCTTCAACGCGGCCAGCATGCTGTTTCTGATGATG
>TARA_R100000365_G_C2748190_1_pt1 | contig 9965 bp, 7 predicted proteins | sample TARA_R100000365 | Tara Oceans TARA_R100000365 (sample SAMEA2620668) | marine metagenome | biome: marine biome (ENVO:00000447); feature: mesopelagic zone (ENVO:00000213); material: "saline water (ENVO:00002010), including plankton (ENVO:xxxxxxxx)" | depth 1000 m | reverse complement strand
TTTTGACTCAGGAATAAAGTAATATAATTGAAATACGCTCCCAGAGGCGCGGGGAAGAGTTATTGGTTATTGAGTTATTAGTTATTTAGGTCTCAACTCAATTCCAAACGCAAAATATTTTTCCTGTCTCATGGACTGACTTTATTAGCGTCAAAAGAAAATAGTACAAAAGATTACTTTGCGATATTCTTTGCGACCTCCGCGGCTCTGCGTTGAAAAAGTATCTCGCAGAGACAAAAATTTATAAAACTATGTTTTCTATCCTCTCTATGTGGTTTTTAAAAAGCTCGCGGCGACGCAGCGGCGAATGATTTTATTCTCCCGCAAAGAAATGAAGAGGCAAAGAGATAATCTCATTGATAAGTAATTGTGTAATTGATTAATCGAGTAATTAAAGGGGATCGCTGTAGGGTGTTCACTACACTTCATTATTCATCATTCGATGTTCGATATTTTTTGAGCTCCCGAAAAGGATAAAAGAAGCAAAAGCTGAATGAAGCTATGTTTTCTATCCTCTCTATGTGGTTTTTAAAAAAAGCTCGCGGCGACAAAGCGAAGCAAAGGAAAACTTACTTTATTGATTTTTTATAAATCGCTTTAGCCTCATCTTCCAATGTAGGCTCTAACTTTTTCAACCGCTCCAATAAATTAATGGAAGTATGCCTTATGGTAAGAACGCAAATCGCATCATCGATGATATCACAAATTAAAAAATGCTTTTGAACTGGATACACCATAAATCTTGATGATATAATTTTATTTGATTTTAGTAGCCCTTCATTTTCCTGTAAAAGTTTTAGGCAATCTTCTATTCCCAACATATACTTTAGGGCTGTTGATTCACCCCATTCAGAAATGGAAAATTCATAGATTTCCTGAAGATCAGAAAGTGCTCTTGAAGTAAGAAGTATTCTTTTCACTTTTCAACATCCTTCTGATGTAATTTCAAATCCGCCATCAAATCTCCAGAAAACTCACGAGTTCGTCCATGCAACACGTCCTGATATCCGTCAACTATGGCTGCACGTAAAGACGCAGCTTCTATGCGATCACGCTCATGACGAATAAGGTCCCGAACATACTCACTAGGTGTAGCATATAAAGTACCCTTACCTGATTGACTAGTGATAAATTTTTTCATCTCATCAGTCAAAGCTATATTTAGTGATTCCGTTTTTGCCATGATCTATTCTAGAAATTGATAATTTAAATTTACCGAATACTTCATATAATGTCAATATTTGAAGTATTATACCAAGAGGTACTCTTGTTTTGAAAAGAAATCGAGGAAACTAGACATTAACATCATGAATTCACTAATCCAACTTCGGCATACGCTTCACAAACATCCAGAAATAGCTGGAGAAGAAAGCCAAACTGCCCAGAGAATTCTGGACTTTTTTAAGCCTTTGAATCCAGATGAGACAATTGAAGGCTTGGGAGGAACGGGCTTAGCTTTCATTTTCAAGGGTAAAAACCCAGGAAAACGCCTGCTCTTTCGTTGTGAATTGGACGCCTTGCCTATCGAGGAAAAAGGAAATCCAAGCTACCAAAGCACTGTCTCCGGAAAGGCCCACCTTTGTGGCCATGACGGACACATGGCAATTATCTGTGGATTGGGAGAAAAGTTGGCTCAAGAGAGGCCCGAAAGTGGAGAAGTGGTGCTTCTCTTTCAACCTGCCGAAGAAACAGGAGAAGGAGCTCAGGCAATTCTAAATGATTCCCGATTTGAGGAAATCAGGCCCGATTATGCCTTTGCCCTACATAACTTACCCGGATTTCCGCTTCATCAGGTGGTGCTTAGAAAAGGAACATTTGCAGCAGGAAGTACAGGAATGCGTCTACATTTCACCGGGAAAACCTCCCACTCTGCCCATCCCGACGCCGGAATCAACCCTGCACAGGCCCTAGCCCAACTGATGCATCAGCTTCCCCAATTGCCCAAGGAAATTCCAGGCTTTTCTTTACTCACGCTGATCCATGTTGAATTGGGAAGTTTGGCTTTTGGGACGAGTGCAGGCAAGGGAAGTTTAAGTATGACCCTAAGAGCTTATGACCAAAAAGATCTGGACTTGCTAATTGAAAAAGCACAAGCTTTGGCTAAAAAAATAGCAAGCGAGGAGCGCTTAAAATTGGAAGTAGAATTTGTTGAGAAATTTGCGGTATCGCACAATGATCAAGAATTGTATGAGGTCGTAAAAGTTGCTGCTGTGGAATTAGGGCTTAAAGCCGTAGAAAAAGCCGAGCCCTTCAATTGGTCGGAAGATTTTGGATTGTTTAGTCAGCACTGCCCTTCCTTTTTGTTTGGACTAGGCTCAGGTGAGAATTGCCCTCAACTCCATGAACCGACCTACGACTTCCCGGATGAGTTGATTGAGACGGGGGTGAAGGTTTTTGAGGAGATCATAAAAAAATAAACCCTCCAAATTCTCCTGAGAAAGGAAAAACTTTGGAGGGCTTAAAAATAATATTGAAAGCCTAAAGCTTACTTTTTCTTGCTCTGAGCTTTTTTCATTGGATTGTCACCTACAGAAGCTCCTCTGGCTCCACCTCGGCTTTTGTACAATTCAAATCGGGTTGGCTGATATTGTCTTGGCCAGTAATTACTAGACTCATCGATATCCGCAGTCTCACGCATAGGGTCCAATATAAACTGTACCACTTCTTTCTTCTTCGGGAAAACTTTGGTTACCTGAGTTTCATTGAGCTTCCAGATTTCAGCAGGAATCCGCTCGATCTCAGAGGTTCCGTCAGCATATTGAAATTCAATGATCAATGGCATTACCAAACCACCCACATTTTCAAAGGTGATCTCGTAGAAGTTCATATTGGAATTCAGGAGCTCTTTTTCTTTTGGAGAAAGACTGGCCATAAACTTCTTATACTCTTCCTCGTCTTCAGGGCTCACAGTAAATGGATTGTAAGAATTATAAAAATCTCTGGTGGCAGGATCTGCCTCCACTACTGTTTGGGGCACATCAGCTTTGTTATAATTCTTAGATACATAGCTTTCTTCCAGGTCAAATGCAGCTTTTTGATCAGCTTTTTTCTGAGCCGGAGTTCTGTTGTCTAGTTTAAACCACTTCACATCCTGAATAGCAATATCTACAGGTTCTGTTCCATAAAACCATCCTCTCCAGAACCAGTCCAGATCAACTGCAGATGCATCTTCCATTGTTCTGAAAAGGTCTTCAGGGGTTGGATGCTTAAACATCCATCTTCTAGCATACTCTCTGAAGGCAAAATCAAACAGCTCTCTGCCCATCACTGTCTCTCTCAAAATATTCAAAGCAGTAGCTGGCTTAGCGTATGCATTTGGACCAAACTGAATGATATTTTCTGAGTTAGTCATGATCGGCTCAAGCATGCTCTTATCACTTCTCATGTAAGGAACAATCTTATGTGCAGGGCCTCTTCTGGATGGATAATTTCTATCCCATTCCTGCTCTGCCATAAACTGCATGAAGGTATTCAAGCCTTCATCCATCCAAGTCCACTGTCTCTCGTCTGAGTTGACGATCATCGGGAAGAAATTGTGGCCTACTTCGTGAATGATTACTGAAATCATTCCATACTTCACTGCTTCTGAATAGGTGCCATCCTTGTCTGGTCTTCCGTAATTGAAACAGATCATCGGGTATTCCATACCATTACTTGCTTCCACAGAGATAGCAGTTGGATATGGGTAGTCAAATGTATGTGCTGAATAAGATTTAATAGTATGAGCTACTACTCGGGTTGAATATTGCTCCCACAGAGGATTGGCCTCCTTGGCATAGTAAGACATCGCCATGACATCTTTTCCTCCCTGCTTCACTGCCATAGCGTCCCAGATAAATTTTCTGGAGGAAGTCCAAGCAAAATCGCGGACATTCTCAGCTTTGAAAATCCAGGTTTTCTTGTCTTTGGATTTTCCTTTTTCCAATTTTTCAGCCTCTGCCTGAGTTCTGATAATTACAGGATTATCAAAGGTCTGCTTAGCTTTATTCCATCGCTGCAATTCCGTAGCAGATAATACTTCTTCAGGATTTTGTAAAACTCCGGTAGCTCCTACCATGTGATCAGCAGGCACGGTGATTCTTACTTCATAATCCCCAAAAGTCAAGGCAAATTCACCTCTTCCCAAAAACTGTTTGTTCTGCCATCCTTCGAAATCAGAGTAAACAGCCATTCTAGGAAACCACTCTGCCATGGTATAGATATAGTTCCCATCTTCTGGGAAGAATTCATAACCAGGTCTACCGGAAATGTAGGACATTCTGTCTGTGATATTAAAGGACCAGTCAACAGCAAAAGTGAAGCTCTCACCCGCCTTTAAAGGCATAGGAAGATCAATTCGCATCATGGTCTTATTGACAGCCACAGAAAGTGGATTGCCTTGAGCGTCCTTTACATTCAGTACTTTATAGCCATATTCATCATTTTCCCAGAGGATTCCCTGCAAAGTTCCTAAAGTCATTCGGGAATTGATACTGCTTTCGGCTACCAAAGGTGCTTCGGATTGAGGACCTCTTTGATTTTCTTCCAACTGAACCCAAAGATAGGTGAGTTGATCAGGAGAGTTATTGATATAAGTGATGGTTTCCTTTCCCTTGACGGATTGATTATCATCATTGAGTTCCACGTCGATCACATAATTGGCTTTTTGCTGCCAATACATATGTCCCGGAGCACCAGAGGCAGTCCTGTAGACATTGGGAGATCGTAGCATGGTACCCAGCTGCTCAAATCGTTCGCCGTGGTTTTGCTCTGAACGACGAGCCTGCCCGAAAACCTGAGCAGTCATTAGGGCCAAGAGCATCCAAACTAGTCCTGTTTTTTTCATAGTTATATTTTATTTACCAAAATTTCGTTTCAAGCATCATCATCAAGGAAATCCCGAAAACCATTGCTGCCATAACCAGGGTCCACTCCTTTCTGTTTACACCAGCTATCCCTACCAGGATAGAGGTCACCAATAGATAGGCACCAACAATGATCAATTGTCCGGCTTCCAGACCTAGATTAAAAGCAAGGAGAGGTTTCCAGATAACAGCCTCTTTTCCCAATAGCTCCCGCAGATAATTAGAAAAACCCAAACCATGGATCAAACCAAAAAACAGCGCGAGAAAATAATTCATTTGAATACCTTTGCCCGTAGAAGGTCTTGGCTTCAAGATAGTAGTAAAGGCAGTAATGGCTATGGTGACAGGAATCAGGAATTCGATTACATCGGATCGTACCTGAATAACTTTAAAAGTGGCCAAAGCAAGGGTAAGGGAGTGACCAATGGTGAAAGCTGTCACCAAAATCACGATCTTTCGCCAATCTCTGGCTATAAAAACAGCACAAAGCGCCAAGACAAATAGGATATGATCATAGCCTTGGATATCCAAAATATGCTTCAGGCCAAGACGGAAATACAGTTCAAATGAATTCATAAACTCAGAAAATACCTCGATTGAAGTAAATTGGGGCAATAATACAGGTTTATTCCCATAAAAGACAAGCAATCCCTTTCAAATGCAACAGTTTTACATCTCCTTGATTTCTCTGGGATGGATGGTACTCAGTCATCCTTATTTTATCTCTTTGACAGAAATCCGGCAAAATCCTGAAAGTCAACGATTGGAAATCGCTCAGAAGATTTTTTGGGACGATTTGGAAGAAGCTTTAGGAGATTTTCATGGAGAAAAGGTGGATTTTTTGAATCCTGAGAATCCAGAAAAATTAAATGCTCAAATTCAGGCATATCTACTCCATCACAATAAAATATGGCTGGATGGAAGCCCTGCTACTCTGAAATATTTGGGCTATGAAATCGAAGAAGATGCTGCCTGGTTTTATATGGAGTCTCTTCCTCTACCGTGGAAAGCTAAGATTCGGGTTCAAAACAGCATCTTGATTAAGAATTTTTCTTCCCAGCAAAACATCATTCATGTGTATAAAAACAGCAAAAGTCCAAAAAGCTTGCTTTTGGGCAAAGGGATGGAAAGTGGACAGATAGAATTCTGATAAAGTTTTAATTTTTAGCCCTATAAATTTTAAACAAAAAAAGTCCGACTCCTAAGAGCCGGACTTGGATGATTTAAACAAATTGCTTTCCTCTTATTAAGATGGGTTCTGCACCATTTTGTCATTTGCATTCAACTCCGCAATTGGAATTTTGAACTGCCAGTTAGGCGTACCAGCAGGTTCTTCATATTTAGAGTTGATTACTGTGGCTACATGGTTTGCGCCATTTCTATCCAATGAAAGATTCAAGCGCTTCAAGTCATAGAATCGGAATCCCTCGCCCCAAAGCTCAATTCTTCTTTGAGTCATGATCTCTTCTATCAAAGCTGCACCCGTGTTGGTTGAAAGCGTATACTCAGGATCTCTTTGAGAAGCCAATTCAAATAGAACTTGGGCAGCCTGTGCACCGTTTCCGCTTCTTGCCAAAGCCTCAGCCTCGATCAAAATCATTTCAGATGCTCTCATATAAGGAACATCACCTACAGAAGAAGCATTAGCCTGAGCTACAAACTTTCTGTTCATGAAGTTTCTTTTTGCGAAAGAACTCAAAGTAACCTCATCTATAAATGGATCTCTCAAAGCCGCTGTTCCTGCATTTGGATCCCACAAACCTTTTCTGGCATCAGTAGGAGAAATCTTAGCATACAAAGAGCTATTGATTGCCTTAGGATTACCTCTAATATTGGTAGAGCTGAAATTAACAGACATGTAAGCGAAGAAAGAAGCAAAGAAGGTCTGCTGATCGTCGATTTGCTTGCTTCCCCACATCCATTCTGGATTATCCACATTGTTGAATCCTTCATATAATTGAGAAGCAGACATCAAGTCATAGCCTTGACGAGCCTGGTTTGCCAAAGTAGCCGCTTGAGCAAAGTTCCCTTGAGTCAAAGCAACTCTAGCCTTGATTCCTCTAGCAACATTGACATTGATATGGGATTTAGCATTTCGGCCTTCACCCAATAAAGCAATCGCTGCATCCAAATCTGCATTCACTTGAGTATACACTTCTTCGACGGTATTTCTGGCTCCACCTTCAGTAATTGGCTCCAAAACCAATGGTACGCCTAATTGACCGTTGTTTCCACCTGCCTGATATCGCTCAGCAAATAGCTGTACCAAGTTGAAGTGAGCCCAAGCTCTGTATGCTAATGCCTGCCCTTTGATCTCATCCTTTTCAGTTTGAGGGCCTGCAGCATTGTCAATATTAGCGATGATCATGTTTGCGTTACCGATGATTTTGTAATAAAATCTCCACACGAACCTTACGTCACCACTGTTTTCATTGACGTGGTTTAACCATCTAGACATGGATACAAACCAACCATTAGCGATACCGGTCATTACCACATCTTCGCCCAAAACCTCGCGCATAATCATCACCCCACCTTCACCCGGCTGACCTTGGGAGTCGTAACGGATAAACATGGATCTGTGAATCCCATTAAGGGCTGTCATCGCATTTTGCGTAGTCGTAAAGACTGCATTTTCAGATACCGCATCCGTAGGTAGGGTATCCAAATAGTCCTCAGCACATCCAAAACTTAGAATGGCGCCGAGTAAGAATATTTTACTTAATAATTTCTTCATGGTCTTTTGTAAATTACAGATTCACATTAAGTCCCAGCGTGAATGTTCTCGCCGGAGTGAAAGTATTAGAAGTAGTACCACTAAAGGTTCCAGATACATACATACCGCTTCTTGAAGACAACCAGCCTAAGTTTTCACCGGCTAGGTATACGGTAGCTCCTCTCATTTTCCATCTTTCCAATAAAGTTCTAGGAAGGGTGTAAGAGAGATTGATTGCACGTAAGTTGAGATAAGAAGCATCGGTTAGCCACCTGTCTGATGCGACATTGGTTTGAGCAGCACCGGTTACATCCATCTTAGGAACTTCTGTAATATCTCCAGGCTGTCTCCATCTGTTCAAGATATCCACGTGAGCAGCTCCTCCATCAGGATCAGCACCCATCAAACCTGCATAGATTCCATCATAAATATCTCCACCTACTGCAAAGCTTACTAGGACATTCAAGGATAATCCTTTGTAAGAGAAGGTATTGGACAATCCACCAAAGAAGTCTGGGATTGCATTTCCTGCAAAATGGAATCTTGCATTTTGGAATCTGGTAGTAACTGTATCCTGCCCGATAATTCTGGTAGTTGGGTCATTTTCAGCATACTCTTCAGCTCTATAAAGACCTTCACCAGTTTCTGGATCTACACCGTACCAGTCTCTCAACCAGAAATCAAAGATTGATCTACCAACCACATACTTTTTAGTACCTACAATTTGCTCCTCGAATGGAAGCTCTTTGAATTCATTTTTGAAAGTAGAAACGTTCACATTAGCATTCCATTTGAAAGCTCCTCTTCTCATCACATCTCCACCAATATTGAATTCAATCCCTTTATTCGACATGGTACCGATATTTTGGAATCTGTTCTCTAAACCCGTAGTCAAAGACAAAGGAACTTCGAAAAGCAGGTTGCTAGACTCTCTGTTGAAGAACTCCAAAGTACCTGAGAATCTATTTCCAAATGCGAAGTCCAAACCTAGATCATAGGTATTGTTGGATTCCCACTGTAGATCCAAAGCAGAAAGTGAAGCCTGCAAAATACCTGGCTCAGAAGCATTGTTGAAACCTAGGTCATACAATGCTTGCCAAGGGTAGTAATTTTGAGCGTTATTTGAATTTTGAATACCGTTGTTTCCAACCTCACCATAAGAAGCTCTTAATTTGAATAGCTGGAAGAAGTTAGAATTGAAGAAATTTTCTTGATCAATTGACCAAGCTGCACCTACTGAGAAGAAAGTACCCCATCTTACATCTCTAAAGAATCTGGATGATCCATCTGTTCTCCAAGAAGCAGAGAAAGAGTATTTATCATCGTACACATAGTTTACTCTGGAAAGGTAAGACTCGATTCTGTCCACATCAGTTCTTCCAGAAGCAGAGTTGATAGTAACAAAATTGTCAGGCTCGATATTTCCAGCCAAGATCTGATCCTGCTTAGAGATAAACTGTCTTGTTCTTCTGAAATCATAGTTTTCATGACCTACCAAAGCTTCCACGAAATGCTTGTCGTTGAAAGTTTTTGAATAAGTCAATAACTGGTTGAAGGTTAGAGAATTGATTCTGATATTCTCTCTTCTTGTACGTCCAGCTGGAGCACCATCACCTACGATAGTATTGTCATAACCAATATTCAGCAAAGAAGTGATATCAGTGGCGATGTTGGTTCTGAAAGTAAAGTCCTTCAAGAACTTAGCTTCTACATAAGCTCTGGAAGAGATAACATCTCTGTCAAAACGATCGACGTTCAATAAAGTCTCCTGAACTACATGACGTCCTGGATAAGCACCAGCACCTCTTCTTGGAAGACCAAATTCTTCTAGATCACCTAAATCGAAAATTTTGTTGCCAAATTCATCCAAGATGAATCCACCAGTTTGCATATTTTGAGCAAAAACCGGATAAATAGGACCCATGGATCTAGCAGTAAAGAATGGGTTCACAAAGCTGGAGCTTCCTCCATCTCTTGCATTATTTCCCTCACTCATGGTTGCTGAAAGGTTGATACCAGTTTTCAACCAGTTAGTAGCTTGAGTATTTACATTCAAACGACCAGTGAAACGCTCAATATCAGAATTGATAATGAAACCTTTCTCATTCAAGTAGTTGAAAGAGGTATAAAAATCAGTTTTCTCAGAGCCACCAGAATAAGTCATATTATATTCTTTTCTGTCCCCTGTTCTCTGCAATTCATCAAACCAATTAAGCCCAACAAAATTGTTTACAGCATTCGAGTTTAGTCTACCGTCAGTTCCTACGATTTGATTGTTTGGAACATTGTAGACATTATAACCCAAAATATTGATCAAGTTATTGGATGCAAAAGTAGCTGCGGCATCAGGAGTAGCTCCATTGCCCAATTGGCTATTTCTCAATGATTCCCAAACTAAAGGGTAA
>TARA_R100000365_G_scaffold3529_1_pt1 | contig 9974 bp, 8 predicted proteins | sample TARA_R100000365 | Tara Oceans TARA_R100000365 (sample SAMEA2620668) | marine metagenome | biome: marine biome (ENVO:00000447); feature: mesopelagic zone (ENVO:00000213); material: "saline water (ENVO:00002010), including plankton (ENVO:xxxxxxxx)" | depth 1000 m | reverse complement strand
GAAAGTCGGCAATGAAGGCGTCATCACGGTTGAAGAAGCCAAGTCCCTCGAAACAGAGCTGGACGTTGTGGAAGGCATGCAGTTCGACCGCGGCTACCTGTCTCCCTACTTCATCACCAACCCGGACAAGATGATCGCTGAACTCGACGACGCGCTCATTCTGCTTCACGAGTCCAAACTCTCCAGCCTGCAGCCGCTGCTGCCGATTTTGGAGCAGGTTGTTCAATCCCAGAAGCCGCTGCTGATCATCGCTGAAGACGTTGATGGTGAAGCCCTGGCTACGCTGGTCGTGAACAAGCTGCGCGGCGGCCTGAAAATCGCTGCTGTGAAAGCCCCTGGCTTCGGCGACCGCCGCAAGGCCATGCTGCAGGACATCGCTGTCCTGACAGGCGGCCAAGTGATCTCTGAAGACCTCGGCATCAAGCTCGAGAATGTCTCCATGGACATGCTGGGCACGGCAAAGCGCGTCAGCATCACCAAAGACGACACCACCATCGTTGATGGCGCTGGCAAGAAGAAAGACATCGAAGCCCGTGTCAGCCAGATCCGCAGACAGATCGAAGACACGACCTCCGACTACGACAAAGAAAAACTGCAAGAGCGTCTGGCCAAACTGGCTGGCGGTGTTGCCGTGATCAAAGTCGGCGGTGCAACCGAAGTCGAAGTGAAAGAGCGTAAGGACCGCGTCGACGACGCCCTGAACGCTACCCGCGCTGCTGTTGAAGAAGGCATCGTCCCAGGGGGTGGTACAGCCCTGCTCCGCGCGTCCAAGAACATCGACGTTACGGGTGAGAATGACGACGAAAGAGCCGGCATCGACATCGTCCGCAAGGCGCTCGAAGCTCCGGTTCGTCAAATCGCCGAGAACGCTGGCGTTGAAGGTTCTGTGGTCGTCAACACGATCCTGCAAACCAAGAGCCGCTCGCATGGCTTCAACGCTCAAACCGAAGAATATGGTGACCTAGTCGCCATGGGTGTGATCGATCCGGTGAAAGTTGTCCGTTCTGCCCTGCAGAACGCGGCTTCCGTTGCCGGCCTGCTCATCACCACCGAAGCCTCTATCTCCGAAGCACCGAAGAAAGAGTCCGCTGGTGGCGGCGGTATGCCCGACATGGGTGGCATGGGCGGTATGGGTGGCATGGGCTTCTAAGCTCTCTCCCCAGACGCAAAGTCTCAGAGAGGCAGCACTTCGGTGCTGCCTCTTTTTTTGTGGCTTACTACCGGCTACCCGCCCCCCTCGGTGCGGGCGTCATGATTTCAGCTTCTCTACCGCTACGGCAACCGCTTAGTCTCTACCAAAATATAATGGGAGAGAAGCGACGTGACGACATCCTCAGAGATGAACTTTGGCGATATGCTGGACGCGATCGGGCAGATGCTGGGCCCGGACGATCTGGCTCTTGCACATGGCGACCGGCAGATATACTGGCCAGAGCTGACAGCCCGCTCTAACCGGCTGGCGCGAAACCTGCGCGAGCTTGGGGCCAAAACGGGCGACAAGGCCGGTTTCTATCTGCGCAATCAGACGGAATATACCGAAGCCCTGGTCGCCTGCTTCAAGGCACGGCTGACGCATGTGAATGTCAACTACCGCTACCTGGCGGATGAGCTGTTCTACATCTTCGATAATTCCGATGCGACGGTCGTGTTTTACGATGTCCAGTTCATGGATCAGGTGGAACTTGTGCGGGGGCGGCTACCGGACGTTAAAATCTGGGTACAGATCGGCGGCGGACAGGTGCCGATCTGGGCCCACAGCTATGATAAGCTGGCAACTGAGGGCGATCCGTCTCCACTCGGCATTGAGCGGTCCCCGGATGATCTCCTCTTCCTTTATACGGGTGGGACAACCGGCATGCCCAAAGGCGTGATGTGGTCACAACGCATCTGGCGGCAGGCCGCAAAAGAGGGCGCTGAGCAAGCCGGCCTGCCCTATCCTTCCACCATGGAGGAATTCCTACCGGCCGTGCAATTGTTGGGAAAAACGGCACGCCAAGTGCCGGCCTGCCCGCTGATGCACGGCACGGGGCTGTTCACGGCCATGGGCGCCATTCTGGGCGGCGGCGCAATCATCACGCTGGAGCAGAATACCGGATTTGATCCTGAAAACCTGTGGGACACTGTCTCCGCACACGGTGTAACCAGCATGGCCATTGTCGGCGACGCGTTCGGCAAACCGATGCTGAAGGCTCTGGATGAAAACCCCGGTCGCTGGGATGTCAGCTCTGTACAGAGCATTGTCTCCTCCGGCGTAATGTGGAGTGCGGAAGTGAAACAGGGCCTGCTGCGTCACATGCCGCAAGCCGCCATGATGGACAGCTTCGGCGCGTCAGAAGCCGTAGGCTTTGGCTCGTCCACGACCACGCTGGAAGGCGGCACAAAGACCTCAAAGTTCGAGATCGGGCCGAAATGCAAAGTCTTCACGGAGGATGACCGGGAAGTGACACCCGGCAGCGGAGAACCCGGCTTCATCGCACGGGGCGGCGCTGTCCCCCTTGGCTATTACAAGGATGAGGAAAAGTCCGCCAAGACCTTCAGGACCATCAATGGCATGCGATACGCCATTCCGGGCGACTGGTGCACGGTCGAGGAAGACGGCACGATTACCCTACTGGGGCGAGGGTCCAATTGCATCAATACGGCCGGCGAAAAAGTCTACCCTGAAGAGGTGGAAGAGGCTTTGAAGGAACATGCCGCCGTCAAAGACGCGCTGGTCGTGGGTGTACCCGACGACAAATGGGGCAGCGCGGTGACAGCAATTGTCTCAACCGACAGTGATGTCAGCGAAGACGAATTGCGCAGCTTCGTGCAGAGCCGCATCGCGCGCTACAAGGCGCCGAAATCCATCCTGTTCAAGACGGACCTTGGCCGCGCGCCAAATGGTAAGGCAGACTACAAATCCATCAAGGCGTACGCTCTGCAGCAATTGGGCATCAGCCAATGAGCAGGAAACCGCGCAGCGTGTAGGCAACCGCCGCCACGACCAGCATGGACACGAAAGCTATACCGAAGAACCAGAGGAGCCGCTTGCCAAGTGGCTCCTCTTTGTCATCCCCGGGCTGAACCGGTTCAAGACGCATGGTATCCGTCTCCCGGTTTCACCTTGCCCCAGAACAGGCTGTAGACATAGGCCGTGTACGTCAAGATGATCGGCAACATGATCACGGCGCCGACCAGCATCAGCATCAAGGCATTGTCCGCCGCAGCAGCCTCCCACACAGACACCTCGTATGGCACGATGAAGGGAAACAGGCTGACACCCAGGCCGATGTAGCCACTGAGGAAGATACCCACGGCCAGCAGATAAGGCCGCCAGTCAGGCGCAGAGCCGAGCGCGCCCGGCTTCATGGAAAGATCCCGCCACAGCCAGAGGCACAAAGCCATACCGGCAAGCGGCACAGGCGCCAGCGGCAGGAAGCGCGCAGGGTCAATATGGCTCATGCTGAAGCCCCAGCGATCCCCAATGGACGGGTCAAGCGACAGGGTCGCGAAGCTGACTGCCAGGAAACAGATGGCCACGCCGATCAGTGCCATTCGCGCCCATTTGCGGGCCTTCATGTGCAACTCGTTCTCTGTCTTCAGAACGAGCCAGCACGCCCCCAGCAACATATAGCCGATGACAACGGAAATACCGGTCAGTAGCGTGAACGGGGTAAGCCAGTCAAATGTACCGCCTGCAAAGGCGCCGCCTTCAACCCGGACACCTTGCACCATTCCGCCCAGCATGATGCCTTGGGCCAGAGCTGCTGTGAACGAACCGCCATAGAAAGCACCATTCCAGAACAGGCGTGTTGGTTTGCGCACCGCCTTGTGACGAAACTCAAACGCCACGCCGCGAAAGATCAATGCAGCCAGCATGATCAGGACCGGCAGGTAAAAGGCAGGCATGATGATGGCGTAGGCTGTCGGGAAAGCCGCGAACAGGCCGCCGCCGCCAATGATCAACCAGGTCTCGTTGCCATCCCAGACCGGCTCGACCGTGGCGGTCATCATGTTGCGTTCTTCTTCATCCTTGGCGATGGCGGTGAATATGCCGACGCCGAGATCAAAACCGTCGAGCAGCACATACATCATGACACCAATGGCGAGGATGAGAGCCCAGATGAGGGGTAGATCAATATCCATGGGAACCTCCTATTCCGTAGCCACGATGTCGTCGGCTTCCTCAGCTTTGTCATCGACAGAGCCGAGTGGCGAACCGGGTGGTCGGCGCTCGCGCCCAGCGGGATCCGTCGGCTTGTCATCAAAGCCACGCGTTGCGATACGCGCCATATAGACAACGCCAGCTGTGAAGATGATGGCGTAGACAATCATGAAGACAAGCAGCGAGGTCGCCACCTGCCCGGCCGTGACCGGAGAGAGGCTGTCCACCGTGCGCAAGTGTCCGTACACGGTGTATGGCTGGCGCCCAACCTCTGCCGTGATCCAGCCGGTTACGACCGCCAGGAAACCAAAGGCCCCGGCCGGAACAGCCGCCATGTGGAACAGGCCTGGCTTGTCCAGCTTGCCGCGCCACCACAGGAAGCATGCCCACAGGCCAATGGCCAGCATGCCAAGGCCAGCGCCGACCATGATGCGGAAGGAATAAAAGATCAGCCACATCGGCGGGCGATCTTCCCGCGCGAAGCTGTCCATGCCTTTCAGCTCTTCACCTTTCGGCACACTCGGGAACAGGAGTGGGCTGGTATTCGGAATGGTGATGCCTGTATGGCCGCATTCGGAATCATCCGGCCAGGCGAGCACCATTGTGCCCTGAACTTCGCTGGTTTCACACCAGCCTTCGACAACTGCAATTTTTGCAGGCTGATGCTCATGCGCGACCTCACCGGACCAGTGGCCAGCAAGAATTTGTAGTGGCATCAGAACGGCCAGCGTGCCGCCTGCCATGCGCAACTGCCATTTGGTCGGCTCTGTGATGCGGCCCTTCAAAACCTGATAGGCACCGGCAGCCATGACGACCGCAGCAGTTGTTGTATAGGCCGCCAGCAGCATGTGTGCCATGCGGCTCGGAAGGCTGGGGTTGAAGATCGCTTCCACAAAGCTGGTTGCGTAGAAATTGCCTGTCTCGGGATCAATCGCGAAGCCCGCAGGTGTTTGCATCCAGCTGTTCGCAGCCAGAATCCAGAAGGCAGAGATGGTCGTGCCGATGGCCACGGCGCAGGTTGCCACAAAGTGCAACTTGCGCCCCACCTTCTGCCAACCGAACAGCATGACCCCCAGGAATGTCGCTTCCAGGAAGAAGGCTGTCAGCACTTCATAGGCCAGCATGGGCCCCATGACACTGCCGGTGATCTCGGAGAATACACTCCAGTTCGTGCCGAACTGGTAGCTCATCACGACGCCGGAAACGACGCCCATCGCAAAGGCCAGCGCGAAGATCTTCACCCAATGCAGGTAGAGGCGTTTAAAAACTTCCTTGCCCGTTTTCAGCCACAGGCCCTCGCAGACTGCCAGGAAGGCAGCGAGACCAATTGTGAAAGCGGGGAAAAGAATGTGAAACGCGACGACGAACGCAAATTGTAGCCGCGATAGTAGAAGTGCATCAAATTCCATGAGGCTGGCTCCGGATGGTTATATGCAATCTTAATAATATACTTAAAGAAAGCGTTACACCGGACGTCCTGCCGCGCGATGGTCTGACGCAGCTACAGGTCTCTGTTACGCCTTGCGGCGCAGGGTCCGGAATATCGCATCAGCCCGCGCGGCTATGCCCCCATCATCTTTCATCAGGCGCGCACTGACATGAACAAGATCGCCGTCGACGAGGGTAACATGAGGGTGGGCTTCAAGCCAGCAGCCCTCTTTGACAATATCCATGAATTCCATGTTGAGCTTGATCGTAACGGACATCTTGCCCGTTTCGCTCCAGACAGCCCAGGCCAGGGCGCTGTCGGCGAAGGAGCAGGTCATTCCGCCATGCAGAAAGCCCATACCGTTGCAGTGACGGTCCAGCACCCAGAGACCTGTACGCAAATCTCCGGGGGCACTGGCCCGGAAGGTCGGACCATTGTGCAGAGTGAATTTTCCGCGGGACGGCGTTGGTGCAAATCCCGGCGGCGGAGGTGTCAGTGGCGCGTTGGCGTCACTCACCCAGATTTCCGAAAATCTTGTGCTCGACCACATCACCCGGCTCGATGCCGAGTTCTGCCGCGCGTCCACCATTCAGTTCCAGAACGCCTTTGACCGGCACGCCCGGATTGATGCGGCGCAGGGAGCCCGGCACTGCGTTGCGGGCAATCGCCAGGATGGTGCCGTCGGTATCCAGGAACAGCATGTCCAGCGGGATCAGCGTATTCTTCATCCACATATTGGCTTCGCGCGGGGCACCGAAATCGAAGATCATGCCAGCATCCGGCGCCATCTCTTCGCGATTCATCAGGCCCATCTGAACCTCTTCAGGATCATTCGCCAGTTCAACGGTGAATGCGTGCACAGTGTCACCGGACACAATTTTCAGAGGACCTGTTTCAAGCTGGGCATACGCCGCAGGCAGAAGCAGAAACAGCGATGCTATCGCAGAGGTAAGAAAGCGTATCATGCGGAATGGTTTAGCCGGGCGCCTGCCCTGCCGCAAGCGATCTTGGCTGTATCTCACCGAGGCTTAATGTAGCTCACATGCTCGCCCTTGGCACCATTCTCGAGGGTTACCTCAAGGCGTGTGCCAGGCTCAATCTCTTCATAGCCCGCTTTGCGCAGCACAACGGCGTGAACGAAGATGTCTTCCTCAACGCCATCCTTCTGCACGAAGCCGTAGCCGCGTGTGCGATTGAACCATTTCAGGGTGACATCCACATATTCGCGGACAATGCCCTTTTCCTTGGCCACAACCGCGCGAGGACGTTCCATTTCAATGATGTTGGCCGTCTGCCAGCCCCGCTCGCCACGCACAGCATCGCATACGATCCGCGCGCCTTCATCGGCATAGGATTCGCCATAATTGCGCAGACAGGAAACGTGGAGCATCACATCGCCGGACAAGCTTGCGTCCGAAGTCGACTCAGCGACTATGAATCCATAGCCTTTCACCGTGTCGAACCATTTGACGCGGCCGATTACACGCACAGCGTCGTCTTCCGGTGACGCGTCAGATTCTGGTTTGGCGGCAATTCTTGTCATCAACCCATATTCCCCAATCACGAAACCTAGAATGTGTTAACGCGCTTGTCACGCGATCTTCACATCTGTCATGAGATTTCCATAGCCATGCCCAGCCATAGTGCGGCAATGTGGGAAGAAAATGGCAGTCACTCTGACCTGAGCCCATAAAAGGGTACTGGACAGTCGTCTCCATAATAGTGGGGACTGGAGAAGTCCAATTCGCAAATTGCTTTTTTTTGAGATGATTACCAATTCAACAAGCTAATCACCAAAATCAGCCGTCTAAACATCATTTACTTTGGTGTTCGCCTCGACGGCATTTTGTAATTCCTTAAAAACTGCAAACCCAAAAAAGGGCCAGCCAATTATACAATACCACTTTATCAGTCTGCTAAATACGGTGTCTGATACTTTATCGGCCATTAAGGCGGCAAAAGAAAAAACACAAGCAACCAACACTGTTACTCCTATCCCGTACATGCGCAGTGGAATATCTCCCAAGGGATTCTTTAGTAAAACATAAAGTAAGCATGATGCTGATGAAGCAAGCACAAACCCACTGGTGAGAATTGGAATATTTATATTAGGCTGAATATTCCCTAAACTATAGGATGCAAACATTATCCACCAAAGTGCGGTCACGACATACCCCGCCAAGAATGCCTCCATAGTACCGCTTGCGCTCCACCCATATATAGAACCCACTAAGACCGACGTCGTTAGCGCTAAGATTACTAATGTAAGAACCATCGCCGGATACCTAAACAATGAAAAAGAAATAACCCCTCTCTGTACTGAGTTCTAATTAGCACACGAACCATCGGATGGAACCACAAAGCCTATTTGCCAATTAACACCAAATATAACGGCTAACTCTCTTTGAAACCCGACAAACCCATCCGTGTCGAATTCATTAGACCATGGTACTCTAGAAAAATCTTTTCCCTTAGTTATCCTTTCGTTCTTATGCTCAAAGCCCGTGTCCTTCCCCTTTAAAACTGGGCCAAGTTGAGCTTAGTGGTTTTGGCGGTTCGGGAGGGATTGGCGATGTCTCAGACGCGGTATTCTGATAAAGGACGTTCTGCGTTTGCTAAAGGAGATCGAACCGTCTCTCAGGAAAGAAAACGTCCCCTCAATCTCCCTGGCGCAATCAATGACCACCTTGTTGGTTTCCTGCTGATCGCGTGTCCCAAGTGACTTGATTGTGTGAGTTTTAAAACTCTTTCCATTGGGCTTTGGAAAGTAGCTCACGACATCAGAAGAGATCGGATACCTGATCTCAAAGAAGCCATTGGACCTCTTATAAACATAGCCCATAGAACGATATCTTCTCGCACGCATATTCAACCTTTCCGGCGGTCAAAAGGCCCCCGGGGAGATGCGTTTTAACGGCACTAAATTGTGTTGAAAAACAGAGATAATATATCTCATAACACGTTGTCTTTTAACGAAAAGCGTGCCGTGGCAGTCCCTAGGGGAATCGAACCCCTCTTTCCAGGTTGAAAACCTGGCGTCCTAACCGATAGACGAAGGGACCGCACCGGCTCGAAGACCGGCGATATAGCGGCTCAGTTCCGGCTCGTAAAGCGCTATTCGTACATCTTTCTGCACTTTATTCAGTCGGCCGCTGCGTCGCTGACATCCAGCTGCACCCGGCGCCGGCCATTCCACTCATCCGCTTTGAGGCGACCGACAATGTGGAGCCTTGAATTTGGACGGATAACCTCTCCCAGAGGCTGGTCTGCGCTGCGCCAGGCGATGCAGTCGAGGCGTCCGCTGGAATCTTCTGCGACGAATTTCAAATGGTTGGCACCGACCTGGCGCACGCCCGTGACATGCACGGACTGCATGGCAAAGACAGGCTCAGGCGAGCCAACGCCAAACGGACCGATTCCCGCGATCTGATCGACCAGCGCCGGTGAGGCAGCGCCCGGCGCCAGAATGGCGTCTACGGCCAGCTCCAGCGCAGCGGCGCGCTCCGCCGTGAATTGCGCCATGTGGCTGACCATCCATTCGTCAAAGGCCGGTATCTGCTCCGGCTCCAGGCTGAGGCCGCCTGCCATGGCGTGTCCGCCGCCCGAGAGAATAACGCCCTCGCGCGCTGCAGCGGAAATCGCATCACCTATATTTACTCCGGTTACGGATCGTCCAGATCCTTTGGCGACCGGTCCGAGCCCCTGCCCCCAGCCGATCACAATACTGGGCAGATGGAAGCGCTCCTTCAGACGCCCGGCAACAATGCCGATCACGCCGGGGTGCCACCCCTCGCCGCCCGCAATGATGATCCCGCGATCAGGCTTGCGCGCCAGCGCCTGCTCGGCCTGCGCAGTGGCTTGGTCAAGAATGGCGGCCTCGACAGCTTTGCGCTCATCATTGAGGGCATGCAGCCGCTCGGCGAGAGCGATAGCCTCAGCCCGGTCATCCGTAGCCAGAAGTTTTGCAGCAATCCACGGATCGCCAACACGGCCACCGGCATTGAGGCGCGGCCCCAGCATGAAGGTCGCGTGATAGACACTGTCCACCTTGCTGATGCCGGACACCTCGGCCAGGGCGCGCAGGCCTTCATTCTGTCCACGCGACAGGATGGTGAGGCCCTGCTTCACAAAAGCCCGATTCACGCCGCGCAGCGGAGACATGTCACACAGCGTGCCAAGGGCAGCGAGGTCCAGGAACGCCATGATATCCGGCAGGCCCTCTGGCGGCGCAATGCCGCGCTCTCTGGCCAGACGGTTCAGGGCCGCCACAAAGACGAAGACAACACCTGCAGCGGCGAGATGCCCGCAGCCGGACGTATCGTCCGGCCGGTTCGGATTGACGAGCGCTGCCGCAGGCGGGTTATGGCCTGCCATCAAATGGTGGTCGATCACGACGACCGG
>TARA_R100000365_G_scaffold1926_1_pt1 | contig 9986 bp, 10 predicted proteins | sample TARA_R100000365 | Tara Oceans TARA_R100000365 (sample SAMEA2620668) | marine metagenome | biome: marine biome (ENVO:00000447); feature: mesopelagic zone (ENVO:00000213); material: "saline water (ENVO:00002010), including plankton (ENVO:xxxxxxxx)" | depth 1000 m | reverse complement strand
ACTCTCAAGGGACCGAGTCATAGAATGAGAACAAAGTAAGAACAAGATTGCGCGTGTTCACATTTTCGGTTGGTATGGGCGAAAGGGAGAAAAGCCGATGTGCAACCTTTATTCTGTGACCACCAACATCCAGGCCATCCGCGATCTCGTCAAAGGCTTCCGGGTGAACGAGGCGGCCATCGGTAACTTCCCGCCCCAGACGGCCATCTTCCCGGACTACCTCGCCCCCATCGTTCGCAACTTTGAAGGAGAGCGCGAATTGACGCGGGTGCGCTGGGGCATGCCCACCAGCTCGTTCGTTCAGTTCAAGGCGGCCAAGGCCCGGGCGGAAAGGCTGCAGAAAAAGGAAGGGCGAACCCTCACTGATGAAGAGTTCAAGACCCTGCTCGAAATGGAGCCGGATCGCGGTGTCACCAATGTGCGCAACATCGACAGCAAGCATTGGCAACGATGGCTGGCCCCTCAGTTTCGTTGCGTTGTGCCCTTTACCTCGTTTTCCGAGTTCAACAAGGACGCTGGTGGCGATATCTGGTTCGCTTTTGATGACAGCCGTCCGCTGGCCTTTTTCGCCGGTATCTGGGCACCACAATGGACGAGCGTGCGCAAGGTCAAGGAAGGGATTGTCACCACCGACCTGTTCGCATTTTTAACGACGGAGCCGAATGCGGAAGTGGGCGCGATCCATGAAAAGGCCATGCCGGTGATCCTGACAGATCCCGACGACATCGAGACGTGGATGACAGCACCCTGGGAGGACGCCAGGCGGCTGCAGCGCCCACTGCCCGATGGCGTGCTTCAGATCGTTGCCAACGGCGTGAAAGAGGATGGGGTGGTCTGATGCGCGTTCCATCCGGCGGCCCCGCAACAAAGGAGCGGGAAGCGCTGCTGTCCTACTATCGCAAGCGGCTGGCCGAGTTTGAGCGCATCCCCGCCCATCGGCGGGAAGCCGAATGTGCAGACGAGGGCGAAGCGACCTGCAGGGCGATGATTGCTGAACTTGAGCAAAGAGATGGCGAAACCAACACAACCGACCAAGCTGATCGTCGTCTTGGCCTTCGAGGACGATGGCGACGGCGGTTTGCGCGCCGCCTTTGAACCGCGCGAGTTTCCTCTAGGCCGCTAGCCAACGGCGTCCCTCTAGCGCGACCAAGAGCTGGATGGTGAGCGCGTCCTGCCCCGTCGCCACGAGCGTCGCTCTATCGCAGCCGGCAACCGCCTGGGTGTTGAGAGCATCAAGGATCAACATGACGCGCGCAGCGCAGGCACTGGCGCCAGCGGCAGAAAGATCAAGACGACGACAAGCGGCAGTGATGTCGCCTAAAAGCGCTGCCCGATACCCCGCCCAGCATTGTGCCGAAGTCACGAGATGATGCGCGCCGCTTCGGACGAAAAGGCAGCCGGGCATGTCGGGCCGGCAAAGGTCGTCCACGGCACTGTCGATCAGGCAAGCGAGCGCCTGGCGCGCATCGGGATGGGCAAGGGCGACGTTGGCAGCGCCGAGGCGTGCCTTTGCATGACGGGAGAGGACTCGCTCATACAGTCCAGATTTCGAGCTGAACGCCGCATAAAAGCTTCCTGACCCTATACCCATGGCAGCCATTAGGTCGGTGACGCCGGCTCCCGCGTATCCGCGTGCGCGAAAAACCACCTCGGCCCGATCCAGGGCCTGGTCGAGCTCAAAATGACGTACCCTGCCCCTGCTCATTCAGCGGCCCCGCGCACGATACACTCCTCATCGAGATAGCGTGCCATCATCTCCAGAAACAGTTTTATACGGGCTTGCAGGCAATTGGGGTCGGACCACGCGCCCAGTGCATAGGTATCCATCAACTGGCGATAAAGCATCATGCGGGCCCCGGAGACATAATGGAAGACCAGGGCGCTGGCCTTGCGGGCCGCATACCAGTCGGTGACGAGGTCTATCCCGGTCGGTCCGCCATCGCCAGCTTGAGCGCGAACCGTCCTCGGATCGATTGGATCGTGCGACTTAGCAATGTCGATCAAGGCGGAAACCGAAAGTGATTGCAAAGCATTGGCGAGATCGGAGGGCCACTCACAAGGCAGGTAACGATTGACAACCAGTTCGCGCAGGTGGCGATAAAGGAAATCGCCGTAGGATTGCTGCCCGGTCCAGTGGCCGTCGGGGTCCTCGCGGCTGTAGAACGGAAAAAAGGCGTCGAAACCGGCGGGGTTGAGAAGCCGGTAGTCGATCTGGTACCGGCCCTCCCCCGTGTTCAGGACTGCGAAGGCGGGTGGAAAAGCGACTGGCGAAGGAATAGCAACGTTCGTAAGCGCGTTGCCGCCAACCGTAGCAGTGTTGGTATCACTGACATGAAGGTGACCAGAAAAATGCATTCCGATGCCAGTCTGCGCGACCGCGAACGCCGTCTCGGCTGAGGGCGTGCGGCGAACTGCCTGGGTGGCGCCGAGCAGACGCTGCTCGTTTTCGAGCGTGTCGTCATAGGTGTCGAGCACCGGATAGTGCGAAAAGCAAACCAATGTCTTTCCCTGCTCGCGTGCGCGATGGGAAACACTTTTGAGCCAGTCGAGAATGAATGGCTTGAGGCGGACCAGCGCGTTCCACCCCGCGTCGGTGCTGTCGAGAAAAGCATCGGACCTTGTGTTGTCGGAGTGGCCGTTGCGCGGCTCGAACACATTGGCATCGATCGAGACAATCCACAGCCCAGGCTCGGGTTCGACCAGATAGCTCAGATCGAGCTGCCTGTGGGTGATCGAACCGTCCGGCGAGGTCATGTCGAACATGCGACTTGCGAAATCATCGCCTGCGCCAAACGGACATTCCCAGTAAAAGTCCTCGACCCGACGCTGGATGCCGAAGGGTGCCCAGAGAGTGGCGATATCGGTATAGGAGCGGCAAAACATGGTTGGATCGAACACGGCCTCTTGGCCAGGACCGGGATCGCTCGTTATGGCTGTGATATTGCCGTCGCCATCATAGAAGGCCTTGGTGTGATGCCGTCCGCTCATACCGTAAACATCGTGATTGCCGGGCGTTAGAAAGAACCGGATGCCATGCTCAGACTCGTAGCGGGTCAATAACGCAAGTGCAGCATCCATGGACGCGACCTGCCCATCATCGGACAGGTCGCCGGCAATGAGGATTGTGCGGATGCCTTCAGCGACGCAGGTATCGAGCGCGGCCAAAAGAGCCAGCCGGCTTTCGTTAAAAATCCGCGTTGAGGCGGCGGTATCGGCCCACGTGCGAATCGCGGCCCCCTCGCGCCCGTTGAACGTAACGCCGGAGAAGCGATAGCCGGCGAAAACTTCGTGGTAGTGCGGATCGGCGATGATGGCGAGCTTGTGCATCCGGTTCAGTTTTCGGGCGAAGGGCGCAGGCGGGTATCGGTGAGCGCGCCCATATCATCGAGAATTGGGTAAGCGACCGAAATCAGATGGGCGTTAACCCGCTTGAGGTCGCGCAGAATGTCGAGGTGAAGCCCCGAGGTTTCGACTGTTTCGGTGCGCTGTTCGCGCAGACGCTCGAGGTGTCGTTCGGCGGAATCCGTTTCCAGTTTCCGCACTTCGGATTTGCAGGCGACAAGCTGGCGGGCCAGATCGGGATCTCGTGAAAGAAAAACTGACTGGGCGATTTGCAGGATCGCCAGCGTCCTGTCGTAAAAGCCCACGATTTCCGCCAGTCCCTCGGCCGAAAAGGTGAGCTTGCGCTTGGCCTTCTTGGCGGCAAGTTCGGACAAACCGTTGTCTATGATATCGCCGATGTGTTCGAGATTGACCGCGTAGGACATGATCTCGGTGGCCCGGCGGGAATCCTCGTCATCGAGCTCCTCGCGGCCGAGGCGAGAGAGATAGATCTTGATCTCCCCCTGCACCCTGTCAATGTCGTTTTCGATCTCGGCAAGCTGGCTCCGAACGCCCGGATCGGACGTCTGGAGCGCCTCCATACTCGCTTCGAGCATGTCCCGGACCATGTCGCCGAGCCGCAGCGTCTCGCGGGCGGCGGCAGAGAGCGCGAGAGCAGGGGTCGTCAAAGCACTCTCGTCGAGAAAGCGCGGCACGGCCTTGCCCTCGATTGCATTGGGGATCAGCTTTTCGGCAAGTCTGGCCAGCGGGCCGAGCAATGGCAGAAAAATGATAAGTAGAGCGGCGGAAAATCCAATATGGGCCACCAGTGTCAGTTGCCCCGTATCGGGCCAGACGTCTTCCATCCAGGGCGCAATGATGCCCGCCAGCGCGGTCAGGGCCAAGGCACCAACAGCTCTTATGGCCAGATTGGTGGCCGCAAGCCGACGGGCCTCCACGCCCTCGCCATACACCGCGAGATAGGGCGGAATGGCGCCGCCAAGATTGGCGCCGGCAACAAGTACGAGTGAGAGTTCCGGCGATACGATGCCGGCCTGTCCGAGCAGCACCACAAAGAGCACAACCGCGAGGCTGGACGAGGAGAGAAAGGCCAGTGCCGAGCCAAAGAGCAGGGCAAAGGCCGGAGCGCCGCCTAGACTGGAGAGCAGCTCGATGACGGTTTGTGAGGTTCTGACGGGCTCAGTCGCCCGTCCCAGCAGCGTCAGGGCGAGCAGCATGAGCCCCAGCCCCAGGATCGCGCGCCCCACCCCCTTGCCGGCGGCATAGCGGCTGCGACTGAACGTCACTACGCCCACAAGAATGAGCACCGGAGACAGCCAGTGCAGGTCGAGCGAAAGGATGACGGCGGCCAAACTGGTGCCGATATTGGCGCCGAGCATGATTGCCTGGGCCATGATGCCGGAAACCAGCTCGCGCGCCGCAAACGAAGCAGTTATGACCGCGGTCGCGGTCGAGGACTGGACGGCCAGGGTCGCCAGTATACCGACGATCACGGCCGAAAGCCGGTTTTTTGTGCTCCTGCCGATCCAGTAGCGCAGCGAGGCACCAAAGGCGCGCAGCATGCCCGTCTTGATCAGGCGAAGCCCCCAGAGCAACAGCGCACCTGCGCCCAGCAGATCGACAAGGATGAGAGTCGAGCTAATTTTAGTGCCCCTCTAAAAGTTCAATGGCGTCAAGCGCTTGCTTTGCTGCATCGACCAGCATGGGCTTGGGCGTTTCGAACCACTCGTCAGAGCGCAACTCTCGTTTCGTACGCACATGGGTGAGCGCATCCTCAAAGGTAGGGAATTGATCCGACTGGTTCCGGGCGAGATAGAGAGCCACAAGCGCCACCGACCGGCTGCGGCCGCCGCGACAATGGACAAGGACATTTCCACGCTCGCGATTGGGATAGCTGGGGCGTTCGGGAAGCTGCTGCTTGAGGGCGCCGTCGAGAATGTAATACCCGGCCAACATCATGCGCGAAGGATTGCCGTCCCCGTCGATCAGGCCGATCTTGTAGGCGCGGATGGCACCGTGTCCGGTCGCGACCTTGCCCGCCTCCGCTGGTAGGGCAGGATCCAGAACATAGTTGAAATCGAGATTTACCGCGCAATTGATGACGGTTGAAATTCCCTTCTCCCGCAAGAGATCGAGATCGCGCGCACCGTCCGATCCGCCGATAAAAAGCGAAACTCCGTCATCGCCAATTCCAGTGGCGACAAGGCTGATATCGGGGCGATCATAGCGGGGGGCAATCTGCGCCATGCAAGTATCCTTCTATAGGGAAATGCGCGGTGTAATGTGCGGTTCCGGGAGGTATATACCGCACCAACATCCAATCTTGCACACCTGTGCAATATGGTCAACCGGGACGCTACGATCGGGCTTAAAGTGGCGGCGCGTCCAGCGCTGTTGCACCTGATCGCTACCATGCCTGACAGCCCGAACGCCTAATTGCGCACGGGCGCGGTTCCGGTTATAGGAGGACAAGCGCAGGAAATCCTTGGTGTTGAACTCGTCGCACAGCTGTGCAAATTGCTGCTACAATACAGGTCGCCTTTGGATAGGGTCAGCATGAAGCACGACAGGTCGGGACGAACACCGGGAAAATCCTTCGTCAGTGCGCAGCAGGTGGCCGCTCGAGCCGGGGTTTCACGCTCAGCTGTTTCGCGAACGTTTACAAATGGCGCCAGCGTTTCACCGGCTACCCGCAAGCGCGTACTCGAGGCGGCAGAAGAGCTTGGGTATCACGTCAATCATCTCGCCCGCGGCCTAATCCGCGACAGCAGCAATATCGTCTCGCTGGTCGTAGCCGACATCAATACGCCCTATCAGGCCAAGATGATCGAAGCACTGACCCGCAGGTTGCAGGCTGCCGACAAGGTGGCCATGATCATCAATTCCTCTGGGGAGAATGCAACAGTAGAAGCGGCGCTTCGACAGACATTGCATTACCGAGCCGACGCGACAATCGTGCTGTCCGGCCAGCCGGCCGCCTCCTTGATCGAGACATGCCTCAGCAACGGCCAACACGTCATCTTGGTCAATCGCGACGACCCGGTTCCAGGGCCCCAAACCATTGTCGTCACCAACCGAACTGCCGCTCGCCAGGCTTTCGATATGCTCTATCGGGCTGGATGCAGGAGACTGGCAGTCATTGCATCGGCGGTCGGTTCTGCGTCGCTTTCGGCGCGCGAAAAGGCATTCGTGGAGGCGGCCAAAGACGCCTCGGTCGATGTCAATGTGACCCGGCTTGGGCCAACCGCCTATCAATCGGGTGTTGAAGCGGCGCGATTGGTGCTCAGCAAGTCCGAGCGACCCGACGGCATATTCTGTGTAACCGACCTTCTGGCCTGTGGCTTTTTGGACGCGGCCCGCAACGAATTCGGGCTCAAGGTCCCTGACGAGCTCTGCGTGATCGGCTTTGACGATATCGAGCAAGCGAGCTGGTCCTCCTATGAGCTGACGACATTCCGTCAGCCGGTCGATCAGATTGCAGATCATGTCGTAAAGCTGATTGATCATCCCACTCACGTCACTGAAGTGCAGGAGCCGATCCGGTTTCAGGCGCAGCCCGTCTGGCGCAAATCGGTACGGCCCCGCTGAACCGGATCAGTCGCACCCAATTCCGGTTGCCTTTATCATGAGCTCGGCGACGCCGGGCGTCGCAGCCAGAACACCGCCACCTGATCGCAGCCCCTCGTCGGCTAAGAAGTTGCACACCCTTCCCCCGGCCTCACGCACCAGCAACAGACCAGCAAGACAATCCCATGGGTGCATGTGCAATTCGGCATAAGCATCGGAGCGGCCATCAGCGACATAGGCAAGGCCGAGCGCGCCCGTGGCAGCACGCCGGATGTTGGCGCCAGCGTCCAAAATCTTCGCCAGAACATCGAGATAGGTGGCGTTTGGAACCCGAACCGACCAGCCCAGCTCGACACAGGCCGAGCGGGGATCGAAAACCGAGGACACCGAGATCGCGGCCCCGTTGCGGCTGGCGCCCCGGCTTTTTCTGGCGAAATAGAGTTCGTCATGGGCCGGGTCGTAGATTGCGCCAAGCAGGATTTCATTGCCCGACGCAAAGGCAATCGAAATGCAATAATGGGGAATGCGACGGGCAAAATTGGCGGTCCCATCAATGGGATCAACGACCCAGACAGCTTCGCCCGGCACCGACCCGGACTCTTCGCCCACAAACCCGTCATCAGGGAACAATTGAGACAGACGCTCGCGGATCAGCGCTTCAACGGCAGCGTCGGTGACGGTCAGAAAGTCCTGCGGGCCTTTCATTTCAAAGCCTCCGGCGTCGGCTATGAACGCAGACTGCGCCAGGGCGCCTGCCTCGCGTATCAGGCTCAGTAGCGCTTTTTCGCGTAGGTCGAGACCCCGCTCGCTCGTCGCGGAAGAGGTGTGTTCGTGCTGGGACACTGCTGACATAGTTGTTACTCTGGTTCAGTTCGAAAAGGAGGCGGCAAGGATTTCCCGATGGGCCGAGATGGCCGTCGCGATGGCGTCGAGTGTTGGGAAGCGGGCCCCCTTCCCCATGCCCACATAGCCAGGACACATAAAATCGGGCGCGTCCGCAGGGACTTTGCCAAGACGATAGGGTGTATAGGTGCCGCCAGCCCTGCGCAGGATGAGAATTGCGGCACATACGTCCCAGGCGTTGACGCCGAAGCCTATGGCGGCGTCGGCCCAACCGGCGGCCACGTGGCACAGGCTCAGTGCTGCACTGCCAGGACGTCGGACCGTCGAAAAGCGCTCGGCCAGGATAGCGAAGTTGTCGAGGGCCCGCTGACGGCCATCAAGACGGAAATCGCGTGCAACTGGATAGCCGGTGATCACCACCGCTTCGGACTCGGCGGAATGGGCACGGCTATTGAGAGGCGCGCCATTAAGCCATGCCCCACCGGCGTCCGCGCTGAACGTATTGCCCGAGACCGGATCAAAGACGACCCCCGCGACAATCTCGCCATCGACTACCGCGGCGATCGAAACACACCAGAATGCAAGGCCGCAGGCAAAATTGGCGGTGCCATCGATGGGATCGATGTACCATTCGACACGGCCATCGCCCTGCCGTCCCCCCTCCTCGCCAAGAACGCGGGAGTCGGGAACCTCACGAAAAATGAAAGACTTGAGGCTTTCCTCGGCCCGCCTGTCATGGATGGTGACGATGTCATGGAAATCGACCTTGGTGCCCGTGTCCATGGGAGCGCGGAACGCCGACAACAGGTCGTCGCGCACCGAATGGGCAGCCCGAATGGCGACGTCGCAAAGCTGCGCCACAAGGCGAGGTTCAATGACGTTGGTTTGCGAAGAAGTCGGAACAGACACAATGATAATCCTTGTTGGGGCGGCACAGGCAAACGCCGCCCCTGGGTTGGGTTCAACGGCTCAGATGCACCAGCCAAAGATCCTGCCAGTCCTGCCGAGCGTCCCAATCCTCAAGCGCCGACGCAGAGTCATAGCCGAAGACCAAATCGTGCACCTCCATGATGCCAGAAGGCTCGTCGTCTGGCATGGCGATGTCAGTGTTGGTGGGAATTTTGCCGTCCACCATTTGCGGCATGATGCCGTCCTCGGTGAGCACATAATGGATAAACAGACGCGCCAGATTTGGGCTATCGGTGCCCGAGGCGATCAGACCGAGTTTGGTATAGCTCCAGCCGACCCAGGGGCGCATCTCGGTGCACAGGCCCAGGGCGTGATCCTGGTCCTCGTTGTCGCGAAACTTGGCAGAGCTGAGCAGGCCCACGAACGGGTCGGCCTGTCCACGTACACCGACAGCCTCGGATATGGCGTCGTCCCCGTCAGTGATCAGCGGTCCGCTTTCGGCAAGGGCGACGACCCAGGCAGCAGTGGCACTGGGATGATCGGTGACCAGCGGTTCGCCAAAATAATCTTCATACGCCTGGGCGACCAAGTCGTCGCCATAGGTCTCCATCTGATTGAACCAGTCGGGGTACGTGCCTTTGGTCAGCGGATCGACCATAGCGAACCGACCCTGCCATTCCGGATCAGTCAATTGCCACATATTGGTGACCGGACAGGTGTCGTGAACCTCGGTATTATAAGCGAATACGTTGGCGTTTGTGGTGATCGCCAACGGGTTGCGGAACGGGGCCGGGATCTTGTCTTCCAAGTCCGGCGGCAGCCAGCTCTCCACATAGCCGCGCGGGAGCAGCTGGGCGACGGCGGCCGGGGTATCGGTGATCAAGGCAACATCGCCTTGCACGTTTCCAGACTGAGCTTCGCGGGTGATCTGCTCGAACTGGGCTGTGGCGGAAACCTTCACGCCGGTGGCGTCCAATCCGTAAGTGCTCGAAAACGCCTCAGCCATGTCAACAATCTTGCCAGTGCTGTCATAGACGGTAATCGGCGGTTCGACCCGCGCCGCTTCGATCAGCGCATCGAGGTCGAACGCCTCTTGAGCAGGGCCCGGGCTGGCCATCCCGGCCAACAACGCGGCCGAGAGCGTTGCAGTGGCGATGCCTCGCCTGGTGCAATTCGTTTTCATTGAAACTCTCTCCTCCAAATTGACGGTCATGCCGCCTCTGTCGCTTCGTTGTGCTTGCGGCCCGTTTCATCGGACTCGATGTTGGCAACCGGCGGCAATGCCGCCGATTGCTAGAGCGGTGGTTCAACGCGAATAGTGAAGA
>TARA_R100000365_G_scaffold20_2_pt1 | contig 10127 bp, 8 predicted proteins | sample TARA_R100000365 | Tara Oceans TARA_R100000365 (sample SAMEA2620668) | marine metagenome | biome: marine biome (ENVO:00000447); feature: mesopelagic zone (ENVO:00000213); material: "saline water (ENVO:00002010), including plankton (ENVO:xxxxxxxx)" | depth 1000 m | reverse complement strand
TTTTCCGGCCCATAACCAAGGTCGGCGAGCAATTCTTTTGCCCTGTCCGGATCATAAGCTTGCCCGTGGCTGCGGCAAAGTTCCTCATCGTGACCGAAGACCCCGCTCGCGATGGGGCAGACTTCCCGCTCGACGAGGCCGCCGAAGACGATCTGGAGCGCGGTATCCATGTCCAGGGCATGGGCGACCGCCTGCCGGGCGCGAACGTCGTCGAAAGGCGGCCGATGGACGGTGAACTCCAAAAACATGTTCTGCCCGGTGGATTGGGCGATATGGACCTCGACCTCAGGATTGGCCTGAAGATTGGCCACGTCCTGAATGGGCGGCACGATCACCTGCAATTCGCCCGTGCTCAGCCCGGCAAGGCGAGTCTGACCTTCGGGCATGGTCCGGATGATCAGCCCATCGGCGTAAGGCGCTCCCGGATTGTCCTCGACGCGGCCGAAATTCTGGTAATCGGCGTGCGGCAAAAGGACGATCTCGGAGCCCTTGGTCCAGCTTTCCAGCTTCCATGGACCGGTACCAATCGCGGTGGCCGTGCCGAAGTCGGCATTCTCGGCATTGCTGTCGCAGAGCATGCCGCTGAATTCGTCCGCCATGAACGGGACGAAGGCGCCGAACGGCTCGGACAGCGTGAAACTGACCGTAAGGTCGTCGATCTTGTCGACGCTGACAATCGGCCCCCAACTGGCCTTGGTGAGGCTGGGGTTTTCGTCGCTCAGCGCACGGTCGGCGGTCCATTTGACGTCATCGGCGTCGAAGGACGTGCCGTCGTGGCACAGAATGCCCTCATTGAGCGTAAAGGTCACTTCCGTACCGTCAGGGCTGACGGACCATTCCCTCGCGAGATTGGGAACGACCTCTCCCTGTTCGTTGAATTCGAGAAGCGAGTCGTAGAGCTGATACCAGACCTGTCGCGACAGCGTCGATGTGGCGCGTTGCGGATCGAGCGTGTCGATGTCGCCATCCCGCGCCCATACGATGTCTCCAGCCATCGAAGCCGTTCCCGTCGACAGCAGCATCAATCCAGCCGCCATCGCGGTTATGGTGCGTTTCGCATTCATGTGTTCTCCCCTTCCTCTCTGACCTTTCTTCGGGTCGATGCGGCACGCCGAGGCCACACCGCTCTCCTCCAGACGTATTCAAGTACGATACAAAAATTTCATCTTGTCAAGATCGTGATACTTATGTTTTAGATGCCAGTAGAAAAGTCCAGTTCGGATCGGGAAAATATGGAAGACCGCGCGACACGAGAGCCACGCCAACTCGAACGGCGTCTCAGGGCTGCATATGAAAACCTGCCTGCCAGCGAACGTGCGCTTGCTGACCTCATGCTTGAATTTCCGGGTGATCTGCTGCTGTTTTCAGCGACCACGCTTTCGGAGAAGGCTGGAGTTTCCAAGGCAGCGGTGACGCGGCTGGTCAAGCGGCTGGGCTATGGCGACTACCGCGAAATGCAGGCCGAAGTCCGCAGCGCGCAGGATGCGGGCGAGCCGATCTATCTCAATACCGATCTGGTAAAACCCCCTCAGGATCGAGTCGGACTGCAAACCCATCTTGACCGGGACATCGTCAATCTGCGCCAGACCTTCGATGCCATTCGGCCCGAGGATGTCGACGCGGTTGTTCGCCGGATCATTTCCGCGAAACGCGTATGGGTCATGGGGTTCCGCAATAGCTATTATTTCGCCTCCTATATCCGGCGGCAACTCGTGCAGCTGCGACCCGACATCAATCTGGTGCCAGCGCCCGGCCAGGTTCTCATGGAAGAACTCGCCGCGATCGGGCCGGACGACCTGCTGATCGCGGTGGGCCTGCGCCGGAGGACGCCGCAACTCAGGCGGGCCATGCAGATCGTCAGCGATCTGGGCGTGCCGATCGCCTATATCACCGATCGGGTCGCCGTCAGCACCCCCAAGCTCGCGACCTGGACCTTCGCCTGCCAGGTGCGGGGGATTTCGCTTTTCGATTCCTATGTCGGGGTCATGAGCCTCCTCAATTACCTGTGCACAGAAGCGATGGCACAGGCGGGGGACAGCGGCCGCGAAATGCTGACGCGCATCGAGGACCTGATGGATCTGATGGGCGAAATCGATCCCGAAAACTGAGCTGAGCTGCAATATCCTTTGGAAGGGGCGCGTCTTGCGTATTGATGAGATTGAATTGTTCCGGGTTGCCATGCCGATGAAAGAACCTTGGCGGACCGCTTTCAGCGAGGAAACCGCAATCGACGGCATTTTCGTGCGCATGCGGGGCGAAGGACAGGATGGTTGGGGAGAAACCGCCCCTTACCGGCTGCCGCAATTCTCGCCGGAATGGGCTCCGGGAGCTTTCGCCCTGCTTCGGGACGCGTTCGCACCGGCGCTCGTGGGCGAAACCATCGAATCGGGTGCGGCTCTTTCGGTCCGGTTGCGGCAGTTCAAGGGTAATCAGTTCGCCAAAGCGGGGCTCGATAACGCCTGGTGGGACCTTCACGCCAAGCTGTGTGGAAAGCCTTTGTGGGAGGTTATCGGTGGTCGGGAACCCCGGATCGAGGTCGGCGCCGACATCGCGGTCATGGACGATCTCGACCAGTTGGTCTGCGCAGTCCAAACCGCGGTAAAGGCCGGGTTTCGCCGCGTCAAGCTGAAGTTCCGTCGCGGATGGGGCGTGGAGATGGTGGCCCGGGTCCGCGAGGCCTGTCCCGAGACGGTCATCCATGTGGACTGCAACAGCGGCTTCACCCTTGACGATCTGGCCATGTTCAAACAGCTGGACCGTTTCAACCTCGCCATGATCGAGCAACCGCTGGCTTATGATGATCTGATCGATCACGCGCGCCTCCAAAAGGAGCTTCAGACGCCGATTTGCCTGGACGAAAGCATCACCTCCGTCGACCGCGCTCGCAAAGCGATCGATATCGGCGCGTGCGGCTGGATTAATCTTAAGCCTTCACGTGTGGGCGGATTAACCGAAGCGATTGCCATTCATAATTATTGCGCGGACAAAAATATCCCTTGCTGGGTGGGGGGCATGCTCGAATCCGCGGTGGGCCAGGGACCGGCACTGGCGCTCTCAACATTATCGAACATTCAGTATCCCTGCGACATCTTTCCCAGCGACAGGCTCTACAGCGAGGACATAAGCGAGCCCGAAATCGAGCTCAGTGGTCGATCGCAGATCACGGCCCCCTCCGCGCCGGGACACGGCTTCAAGCCGAATATGGAGCGCTTGCGCAACTGCACACTGGACCACGTGATTATCAAGCGGCAATGAGCAGGCGTCCTCGGATTGCGATCCTAGGCGTTGGCGGGACCATCGCTATGACCGGCCTCAAGGGTCAGGCAGTTCTTCCCGAACTCGACGCAGAAATGCTGGTCGATACAGTTCCCGGCCTGATCGATATCTGCGAGCTGACGGCGATCACGCTTTCCAAGGCTCCGAGCCCTCACATGGATCTTGGCACCGTCCTCTCGATCGCCGATGGGGTACGCAAGGCGTTTGCAGACGGGGCGGAGGGGATCGTCGTTTTGCAAGGCACTGACACCATGGAGGAAACCGCCTTCGCGCTCGAACTTCTGCTGGGGCGAGCGATTCCGGTCGCCGTGACCGGTGCGATGCGCAATCCGGCGCAGCCCGGCGGCGAAGGCCCGGCTAATCTTCTCGCCGCCGCCCGGACAGCTGTCGCGCGATGCGGGGGCATGGGTGTGGTGGTGGTCATGGACGGCACGATCCATGCGCCTCGTTTCGTTCACAAGGCCCATACCGCCAGCGCCGCCGCCTTTACGCCCGGCCCGGTCGTTCTTGGCGAAGTCACCGATAGCGCCGTCGTCTTTTACACCCAAATCCCGTCCCTGCCGCAATTGCACATGGCTGTAGATGCTCAACCTGCCGCCGTGGCGCTGCTCGAGGCGGCGCTGGGCGAAGAAGGGCGACTACTCGACTTCGTCGAACGGGCCGCCTATCGCGGCCTTGTGATCGCGGGGATGGGCGGGGGGCATGTGCCGCCGGCCATGGCCGATCGGCTCGAAGTGCTCACGACGCGCATGCCGGTCATTGTCGGCAGCAGGGTCGAAGCGGGAACCACCCTCGCCTCAACTTATGCGTATAGCGGCGGCGAAATCGATCTCGCCCGACGTGGCGTCATCCGTGCCGGATGGCTCTCGACCAGAAAGGCTAGAATTGCCCTTGCACTCCTTCTTTCTGCTGACAACGATGGCAACCAAATCACCGATTTTTTTACGAACTTCGGTGGCGGTCGAGTCTCAACTGATACGCGTAATTTTGCGCAAGCAGTTTTACCACATCATCCGAATTAGGAGCGCAAACCAACCGATCGAGATTAGGGGAGGGGGCCAAGAGTATCGTATCCGATTGAAACCACCTTCCGATAACTTTCGATTATTGGAACATGATTTTCTGACCTTAATACGCGCCTTCTGGCGTAATACAAGGAAAGTGAAGTTAAGCGGCATTAGCTTCCGAAATCGCCAAGGTCAATGCCATGCCCCCTCAAAGAAGGCGCAAGTTCCGAGGGTTTCCGGACGCAAAAGGCGAGAAAATGATGGACGCCCCGATCTGGTCATCGAGCTATTCCTCTTCGAGGAGCCACTCTCAAACCTTCTATCAGCCGCAAAAGCGGCGCATAATAAGCCGCAAGCGCGGCACATCGAGGCGTCCAACAGCGTCACAATGAATGAGCAACGTTACAACTCCGTGGTTGCATTGCAGACAAATTCACTAAACTTGTTCATGGGTTTGCCGAAATTGGGCTGTGGCCAAAAGGCGATGCTGGCGCGTTCAATATTTACTCGTCCGCATTTGCCAAAAGCGCGGGCGCCGAATGAGGTTGGAACAGTGATGTTCTGCTGATGTCGGCGTCGGTCGTGCCGACCGCCGAATTATGGCTCAATGCGTCTCGCGGGGTCCGCATCCCAAGGGTTTCGATTGCGCATGGCCCACTCCAGCCGCGCTGGAGATGGGTGGCGGCAATCTGGAATCCCGCCGCGGTCCAGTCCTTTGGCTGCGGGGTCAAGATCACGCGTTTGAACCCGAACCCTTCATCGCCAATCTGGCGCAGCCGGCGTTTTGTGCCGAAATGGTTGATGGGGCACAAAAAGACGATGTTGTCGGCGATATCGAGGGCGTGGAATAGGAAGCCTTTGAAATCGGAGTAGGGCGGGTTGGTGATGATCCAATCCACTTTCCGCGTATAGCCGAAAAAGTCCCGACCCATGGCGATCTCGCACCAATCGCGCTCGAGGTGCTCAGGAAGCTGGTCGAAAAAGGCACCCTGGCCGCGCGCCGGTTCGAGCACGATGCCGCTCATTTCTGAAGCAAAGGCAGCAATGGTTCGCCGGGCGAGCGAGCGGCTGGTCATGACAATATCTGCTTGAGCGTCGTTGGGTTTGGGCACCAGGGGGCGTCCCTTGACCTTCGGATCGCGCAGCGCGGATTTGTGTCCGATGGCGCCAAGATAGGCGAGCAGCACGGAAAGGGTGCCGGCAAAGCGGGTTTCGAGCGCGACAATCGTTGGTTGAGTCACCCCGATCCGGTGCGCAATACCGCGCTGGGACAAGCCGTGTTCGAGGCGCAACCCGGCCAGAGATTGCCCTGGGTGGAGGGTAACGCTTTCGGGCCACCCCCATACCAGGCCGAGGGAAGCAATAACACTTGAAACCGTGCCGAGTTGACCACCGCCGGCCTCGACCTGGCGGATCGAGGGTAGGGAGACGCCGGCGACCCTGGCCAACGCTTCCTGCGTCAGCCTTCTGGATTTGCGTCGCGACTTAATTTCGGCGCCGAAGGCTGTGCGCAAGGTTTGTTGGTTTTTTGCCACGGGAATCGCAAGGAAGTTTGATCGATTGCCCTGCCTAGAGCGCCACGATTAACATTTGCTGATCGCATGGCAGACCGAACGTGGCACTTGGCCAACCCCGTCTCGGACGGCAGCTTCGCGCCCCAAATTCAGTCATTCAGCGCCGCAAAAAGCGCTCCCTGAAGCGGACACTCAGAAATCCGTTCGATGCTCCGTTTATGACAGAAGTCCAGCGACCGCGGTCAGCACAGGAATGGCGACGACAACATTAAAGGGGAAGGTGACTGCAAGGGACATGGTGAGCGGCATGCCGGGATCGACCTCGGGCAGCGCCATCCTGATGGCAGCAGGCGCGGCTATGTAACTCGCGCTGCCGGCAAGGGTGGCCAGCGCAGCGGCAGAGCCGGCATCGAGCCCGATGCTCATGCCGATCAGAAGGCCGACCATGCCATTGGTGATGGCGAGCGCAATTGCCAGGGCGACGAGCCTTGGCGAGACGCTGCCGTTGCCGGTCAGATGCCGCCCCGCCACAAGGCCCATGTCGAGCAGGAACAGGCAGAGAATACCACCAAACGCTCCCTCGAAGACTGGCCGAACCGGCTCGAAACCCGTCCGCCCCGCAACCAGGCCAATGATGAACCCGCCTACCAGCAGCAGGATCGAACCATCCCGCAGCGTGTGGGAGAGATGGTGGCCCAGTCCATGCGCCTTTGTGCTGGAGGCGCGCCGGGCAAGCCACAGGCCGACGAGGATTGCCGGCGCCTCCATGAGAGCCAGCACGGCAACCATAAAGCCGGCAACCTCAATTCCTGCCGCCTCCAGCGCCGCAACGCCGGTGACGAAGGTGACCACCGACACTGACCCGTAATGCGCTGCGACAGCCCCGGCATTCATCCTGTCAAGACCGCCCAGCCGCCGGACGGACCAATATGCCGGAAAGGGAAGCAGGAGGCTCAGTGCGAGACCCGCGAAACCGGCCAGGAAGAGCTCCGGCGTAAGGCCATTCTGTGACACTTGTACCCCGCCTTTGAGGCCGATGGCGGCCATGAGGTATATCGCCAGCGCTTTGCCAATCGCTTCAGGGATTTGCAGATTACTGCGGGCCAGAGCCGCGAGCAGCCCGAGAGCGAAGAACAGGATGGCGGGGGACAACAAACTTTGCATGGGGGAACTTCGCGGGAGATTTCGATTGAAGTCGCTCTATCGAAGAGAATTCGTTCGATAAAATTCATTGATTGAATGGTAGCATTCTCTAAAATCGAATGATGTCCTCGCTGAACTTCCATCATCTGCGTTATTTCCTGGCCGTGGCCAACGAAGGCAACCTGACTCGGGCAGCGCGCAACCTGGCCGTGTCGCAGTCCGCGCTGTCTACGCAAATTCAGGCGCTTGAGGCGCGGCTGGGTCATCCGCTGTTCGAGCGGGTGGGGCGGCGCCTGGTGCTGACCGAAGCGGGGCAGATCGCACGCGACCATGCCCAGGCGATATTCGACATGGGCGAGGACCTGCTTACGACGCTCCGGGTCGGGTCCGGGCGCCGTCAGGTGCTAAGGGTGGGTGCCCTTGCGACATTGTCGCGCAATTTCCAGATCGATTTCCTGCGACCCTGTCTCGGTCGTCCTGACCTCGAGGTCGTGCTGACATCAGGCAGTGTGGTGGAATTGACAGGTATGCTGTGCCGGCTCGACCTCGACGTTGTCCTCTGTAATGCTGCGCCCGGTACGGGCTATGCGGATGGCCTGGTGGCCCATCGCCTTGCGCGCCAGCCGATCAGTCTCTTCGGTTCCCCCGCGCTTGCCTGCGCAGCGACAACCCCTGCCGAGGCGCTCAGGACCCACGGGGTAATCCTGCCGACCGGCGCCAGCGTCATCCGGACCGAGTTCGATGCGCTTTGTGCCCGCCTCGATATCGTACCCTCAGTGGTGGCCGAAGTGGACGACATGGCCATGTTGCGACTGATGGCTCGGGAGGCCATCGGCCTTGCTCCACTGCCCGCAATTGTCGTGCGCGACGAACTCGATGCGGGCAGCCTGCACGAAGTGGTCCGCCTGCCCGGTATCGAAGAGACCTTCTATGCCCTTACGTTCCAGCGGCAGTTCCAGAGCCCGGTGGCCGAGGAACTGATCGCTGCCGCGTCGCACTGGCCTGCCTGACAAAAAATCTGTGTCGCCCTCTTGCTACTTCAGCGGGCCGCACCAATCTCAATTGTCGTGACCGGGCCCCTCTGGCGTCGGCGGCATCGACCGCCCCGCGATGTCGGATCACCTCGGCAGGGCCCGCGGGCACCTGCGTGTGGTGCCCGATCGTCGTCCAAGGTCTCCATGCGCACTCCCTCAGCTCCGCCGAGCGGCACTTTGAGAGGAGTTTTGCATGAGCAAAGACAAAAATACCGACAAGGATCCTTTCCTGCGCGGCGCCCGGCTCCGGGCGCGTCAGGATGCAAATGCACGGGAGATGCATCATGATGCGGGCCGGGCGACGACTGAGGAGTTCTTTCAGGCTCTCGTCGCCGCTGTCGCCGTAATCGCCCACGCCGATGGCCGGCTCGAACTGGCAGAGCGGCGCACGCTGGTGGAAGCTTTTACCACCAGCCCGGCCATGGCGGGTTTCTCCGTCGCCGAACTCGCACAGGAACTGGCCGAGCATAGCCGCGCGTATGGTTACGATCCCCAATCCGCGGACCAGCGAGCTCTGGCCAGCCTGTCGGCAAGTAAACTCAGTGGCGAAGAACGCCAGTCTCTCCTGCGGATCTGCCACCAGGTGATCACAGCAGATGGCATGGTACATCCCGTCGAACTGGGCGCGCTGCACCGTGTCGAGCGGGCCCTAGGCCTCGCGGGAGGCTCACTATGAGCCGCTGCAAGCTTGGCCCTCTCGTCTGGGAGGCGCGCTGATGGACCTTCTGACCGGACTTTTCCTGGGCCAGCCGCTTTGGATGTGGCTGGGCTTCCTTGGGCTTGTGATTGCCCTTCTGGCCTTTGACCTTGGCGTATTGCATCGGGATGGGCACGAGATCGAGGTGCGCGAGAGCCTGTTGCTCTCGGGCTTCTATATAGCGCTCGGCCTTGCCTTTGGCGGCTTGGTCTGGTGGCAACTGGGCGCCCAGTCAGGTGTCGAATACCTCACCGGTTTCGTGGTCGAGAAAAGCCTGGCCATGGACAATGTCTTCGTCATTGCGATGATCTTCGGCTATCTCGCCATTCCCCGCCATTTGCAGCATCGCGTGCTGTTCTGGGGCATATTGGGCGTCATCGTGCTGCGAGCGATCATGATCGGTTTGGGTGCCACTTTGGTGTCCGAATATGGCTGGATTCTCTACATCTTCGCCGCCTTCCTGATCTTCACCGGTATCCGGATGCTGATGCCTGGACACGGCGAGACCGATCTGAGCAAGAACCCGGTTCTCGTCTTCATGAAGCGGCGCTTCCGCGTCACCGAACAATTGCACGGCGACAAGTTTTTCGTGCGGCAAGCTGATCCCAAGACAGGGCGCCTGGTTCGCTACATGACGCCGCTGTTCCTGGCGCTCGTCATGATCGAGATCGCAGACGTCATCTTCGCTGTGGATTCGGTGCCGGCGATCTTTGCCATCACCACGGACCCCTACATCGTCTATACGTCCAACATCTTTGCCATCCTGGGGTTGCGGGCGCTCTATTTTGCCCTGGCCGCGATCCTGCACCGTTTTGCCTATCTCAAGCAGGCACTGGCCTTTTTGCTGGTCTTCATCGGCTCTAAGATTTTTGTCGCCGACCTGTTGGGATGGGAGAAATTCCCTGCGGAATGGTCGCTGGGCATCACCTTCGTGATCCTCGCAAGCGGTATCGGATACTCGTTGTGGCGCACTGCCAAGCCAAATTAGTGCGATCGGGGGGAGGCATCGTGCCTCCTCTCACTTTCTGTGCGAGCATCGACTGACCAGGACCTTTTTTTTGGAATTGGCGAGACCGGACTGGACGACCGCTTTCAGGAAATCGGAACGACTACGCCATTGTCTGAAATGGTGAAGGGTTTGAGATGCCGCTTGGCGTCGCAAAGCCACCCATGCACGAACCCGCGGTCCGTATGCGCTGGGCTATGGGGTTTTCCGATTTGGTGTGGTCGTGCGGGTGCCCAGAGTTGAGACATATGGCATAGCGTGCCCGCCAAGTGGACGTTGTCCGGGCTGTATTTGAGCGTCGGCAGCGGCGATATTGACGAGATCTCCGGGCATTACGGGGATCACTGCGGTGCTGGGCGCGAACCATCCCATCGGCCGGTGGCGTAGCGCGGCCGTGTGAACAAGCAGGTCATGCCGGGTCATGGATGGTCTCCCGGTATGGCTGTCGCG
>TARA_R100000365_G_scaffold2947_1_pt1 | contig 10159 bp, 7 predicted proteins | sample TARA_R100000365 | Tara Oceans TARA_R100000365 (sample SAMEA2620668) | marine metagenome | biome: marine biome (ENVO:00000447); feature: mesopelagic zone (ENVO:00000213); material: "saline water (ENVO:00002010), including plankton (ENVO:xxxxxxxx)" | depth 1000 m | reverse complement strand
GATTGGATACTTCGACTTCGCTCAGTACAGGCGACCGATGACCGATGACCCAGCCACGGCCAGGCGAAGCTTCCGGATTCTGATCCTTTGGGCTAATATTAGGCCATATAAGTCATTTTATTGGTAAGAAAGAGGATGTTCAAAAAATTTTAATAATGCATTCTTGGCTAAGCAATACTTAAAGAAGACGAATCATTAAGAATTGCCATAGACCTATTTATTCACTGCTTTCCCAGCCAAACCACTTTCTGTTCCGACTGATGAGACTGATTAAAAATATCCCTATAAAGATCTGGCCTACGTGCCTGTAGGTAGCGATGTCCACCGGCTTGTGTGAGTTTCTCGGCAACGATAGTAGCTATCTCAAAACTATCTTCAAAGCTTCTACACTCCGCCAAAATATCCCCAAAAGGATCCAAAATCATGGAGCAACCATTTTTCAACTGATCATCGTCCATCCCAATAGGATTGGAAAAAATCACATAAACCGCATTATCATAAGCCCTGGCTGGAAGCCATTTCATCAACCAAGCCTTCCCCTTCAGCCCATCAAATTCCATTCGCAATGAGGTTGGGTCGGCCTCACGATTTTCCCAAAGTTTAGGATTAACAAAACCTGCTCCCGGCCGAGTCGAAGGGGTGCACATGGTTACATGGGGCATAAAAATGATATCAGCTCCTAAAAGTTTGGTGGCACGGACATTCTCTATAATATTATTGTCATAGCAAATCAAAATACCACATTTCCAACCCGACAAATCAAAGGTTACATAGCTATTTCCCGGACTTAAATCGGGATGAATAAACGGATGGAGCTTACGATATTTGGCGAGCAACCTCTCTTGATTGACACAGACATAGGTATTATAAACTTGCCCATTTTTATCTTTTTCAAACAAGCCTGCAAGGATTACAATTCCATTCTTTTTTGAAATCTCTATCAAGCACTGAATCGATTCTCCATCTGGAACAAATTCAGCTTCTTCCAGGAGTTGAGTTTTACTGAGCTTTCTCGCATAGGAATAACCACTAATGCAACATTCATGAAATGTGATCACCTGAGCTCCATTTTGCGCAGCCTGAGCAGAAAGTTGATCGATTACACTTAGGTTATAGGCTTTGTCTCCGCTTCGATTTTCGAATTGGGCCGTGGCTATTTTGATAGGTTGCATGGGTTGATTTTTTTTCTGAACCATCAAGCTAAAAAATAGAAATGAAGGTAAAAAAGGGAAAATGATGATTGGTCTTAATTGAGCCACTAATCCATAAAGAAAGGAAGGTGATTTACAAATTTTAAATACTTTGAATTTTAATAAAAAGCTTTTCGAATATTCGTATCTTTTTTATCCCCCACCCTTTTCAGTTCAATTTGAATGGAACCGCTAATCCATCAATGGTTAGATTTCTTTTGTTTTTTGGATTAATTTTAACCAAACCCAAATCCAATCTTAAATATGAAAAAAATCCTTTCTCTTTTCCTGATTTTAGGCTCAAGTTGTTGGGCTTGGGGCCAGGGAACTCAGCTTTTACGGGAACCTACTCTTTCCCAATCAGAAATCGTCTTTGTCTATGCCAATGATCTCTGGAAAGTAGGCAGGCAAGGAGGACAAGCTATGCGCCTCACTTCCAATGAGGGAGAAGAACGACTCCCCCACTTTTCCCCTGATGGTAAATACATTGCTTTTACGGGTGAATATGATGGAAACACAGATGTGTATTTGATTCCTTCCTCAGGTGGAGAACCCCAAAGGTTAACCTGGCATCCAGGAGATGATTTGGTAACGGGCTGGACACCCGATGGCAGCAAGGTCATATTTACTTCATCCCGCGAAGGTCACCCTACCCAGGAGTCTAGATTTTATGAGGTTTCTGTTCAAGCTGGAATGCCTCAGTCCCTGGAAATTCCAAGAGCAGTCAATGGTGAAATTTCACCGGACGGGAAGCATATTGCTTATCAGCAAATTGCCTTTTGGGACCCGGAATGGAGAAATCACAGAGGAGGACAAGCCAAACCAATTTGGATTGTAGACAGAAATTCTTTGGAATTGACCATGACTCCTCAGTTGGATGGAGAGAGACATACAGACCCTGTCTGGCTTGGAAATAAGGTGTATTATATTTCAGAGAGGGATTACTTAGCAAATTTATGGTCTTTTGACCCAGCGACTGGGACGGAGCAACAAGAAACTTTCTTGAAAGACTTTGATATCAAAACCATAGATGCGGGACCGGATGCCATTGTTATTGAACAGGGAGGATATATTCATCTCTTCAATCCTCAGGATAAAAGTTTAAAACAAATTCCAATAGAGGTGAATGGGGACTTCCATTGGGCTAGAGAACGGTGGGTAGATGTCTCCGCCAATAGCCTTCAAAACCCATATCTTTCTCCCACCGGACAGCGGGCAGCATTTGAATTTAGAGGGGAAATCATCACCATCCCCAAAGAAAATGGTTCAGGAAGAAATATTACCAACTCTTCCTCCTCTGCAGAACGATCCCCTGCTTGGTCCCCTAACGGACTTCAGATTGCCTATTTTTCGGATGCCTCCGGAGAGTACGAATTGGTGATTGCAGATCAAACAGGCAGTAAAATTTCCAAAAAAATCGTAATCCCGGATCCCAGTTTCTTCTTCAAACCCGAATGGGCTCCTGATGGACGGCATTTGGCTTTTACGGATACGGACTATCAAATTTGGATAGTAAACATAGATTCCGGTAGTGCAAGGGTCGTGGAAACTGATCGTTTTGCACATCCCAACCGATCCATGAATCCAGTTTGGTCTCCTGACGGAAAATGGATTGCATACTCCAAACTGATGGAAAATCAATTTAAATCCATCTTTGTTTTTAACGTAGACACGAATGAAAAAATCCAAATCAGCGATCAATTGGCTGATGCCATTACACCCGTATGGGATGAAAGCGGAAAATACCTTTATTTCCTAGCCTCCACAGATTATGGACTGAATTCTGGTTGGCTGGACATGAGTAGCTATGACAGACCTCTGACTAGAAGTCTTTACTTGGCCATTTTAGATGCAAGTGATAAATCCCCTCTCTTGCCTGAAAGCGATGAAGAGAAAGCCAAGGAGGAGGAAAAGAAAGAGGATAAAGCTGCTGTGACAGTCAAAATTGATCCGGCCAATCTGGATCGTAGGATTGTTGCCGTGGATATTGCTGCTAGAAATTATACAGGATTGGCTCCCGCACCCTCAGGATCGGTTTTTTACATGGAAAGTATCCCCAATGAAGGGACTGTCCTGAAAAAATATGATTTGAAAAAGAGAAAAGCTGAGGAGTTCTTAAGTCGGGTGAATGAAGTGGTCGTTTCAAAAGATCGAAAGTCTCTGCTCTACAGATCTGGCTCGACTTGGGCAATTCTAGAAACCAATGCTACTGGTAAAAAACCAGGAGACGGAGCTTTGAAGGCCATTTCCTCTATGAAAGTAAAAGTCGACCCTATGGCCGAATGGCAACAAATCTATCGGGAGGGCTGGAGATATCAGCGGGATTTCCTCTACGTGGACAATGTACATGGAGCACCTTGGGATGAAATTTATGACTGGTACAAGCCGTGGGTTAATCATGTTAGGCATCGAACAGACATGAATTATATCATTGATATCATCGGCGGTGAAGTAGCAGTAGGGCACTCCTACACCAGAGGTGGAGACTTTCCTGAAATAGACAGAGTTCCTATAGGCTTATTGGGAGCTGACTACGAGCTAATCAATGGACATTACAAAATATCAAAGATATACAATGGCGAGAGCTGGAACCCTAGTCTCACAGCACCCTTAGCACATCCTGGCAATGAAGCAAAAGTCGGAGATTACATAGTGGCTGTCAATGGAAAAGAGATTAAGCCAAATACAAATCTTTATTCCTATTTCGAAGGAACTGCCGGAAAATATACCACTCTACATCTCAATAACAAACCCGGAATGGATGGAGCAAGAATGATCGCAACAGAACCTGTTGGCAATGAAGGCTCTCTTCGAATGATGGACTGGGTAGAAAGCAACAAAAGAAAGGTGGATGAATTATCCGGAGGAAAGCTGGCTTACGTGTATTTACCTAACACCGGTCAGCCAGGCTATACCTATTTTAATCGCTATTATTTTGCGCAGCAGGATAAAAAGGGCGCTGTTATCGATGAGCGGAACAATGGAGGAGGATCTGCCGCAGACTATATGGTGGATATCATGAGTCGGGAGCTCATGGGCTACTTTAACTCCCGAGTAAAAGGGAATACCCCATTTACTCAACCTATCTCTGGAATCTGGGGACCTAAAGTAATGCTCATAAACGGTCGCGCAGGGTCAGGAGGAGATCTCTTGCCTTACCTGTTTAATAAAATGGAAATTGGGCCACTGATTGGAACCAAGACCTGGGGAGGCCTGGTAGGAACTTGGGATACTCCTCCGTTTATTGATGGAGGTAGAATGGTGGCTCCTCGAGGGGGATTTTATGACGTAGATGGAGAATGGGCAGTGGAAGGCGTTGGAATTTCACCTGATATTCCTGTGGAGCAAACACCGAAAGAAGTTGCATCCGGAAAGGACCCACAATTAGAAAGAGCGGTGCAGGAAGCATTAAGCAGATTAGCTACAGAGGGTATAGAACTGAAGCCTGAGCCAGCTCCTCCGATCCGTTATTTTAGACCTAAAAAAGACAATTAAGTCATCAAAGCTCTTGGGAAACCAAGAGCTTTTTCATTTCAATTAGGAAAAAAGGGCCAAAATCGCCATTTTAAAGAATAAAAAAAACGACTATGATTGACCAACTATTAAAAATGGCCGATGGCCCTTTACAAGAATTACTGTCCAACTCAGGAGTTAATGCCGGACCGGGTGCAGCAAGTGCAATTGAATCTACCCTTTCGAATATTCTTCAGAGTAAGGCTAAAGCTGGAGATTTGAATGCGGTTAAGGAAATGTTTTCAGGAAATGATACAGATCCAGACAGTCCGGTTGTACAAAACCTTGCCGGGGATTTATCCAGCGGTTTGATGAATAAATTAGGAATAGACAGCAAGCAAGCTATGAGCATTGCAATGACCGCTTTACCTTTTATCATGAACTTCTTTAATAAAAGAGTCAATGACGCTCCAATGGCGAATAATGACATCATGAATTCTGTAGCTAAGGCTCTTCAGGGAGGCCCTGGAGCCGGAGGTGCTGATATTCTAGGTACATTACTTGGCAGAGGAGATAAAGGCGGAATGGATCTAGGGGGCCTGATGGGAATGGGTAAAGGGTTGTTTAAGTAGTTTTTAACTCCCCAGAATTCCGCGAGCATCGAAAGTGAAGTTGGAGAACCGAAAACGGGAGATAAAAGTGTCCGATGACCGATGACCGATGTTTGGTAGAATTTGACTTTTAAGCTGCTTTTATAACGTCTAAGTTGTTTTGTGGCATAAACTCAAATTAGACAATATTAATCACCAAAAAGTTTAGAAATGAAAATCAAATTAGTATTAACAGTTATCTGCCTTTCTTTATTTGCTTTCACAGCGCACTCACAAACGCTGAAAGCCCCCAAAATGGACATGGCAGCCCAGGTTTTAAAGGTGTTGAATAACACCAAAGGATTAGGCTTAAATCAAGATCAGGAAAGCAAACTGATGGATAATAACAAGAGCTTTGTGGATCAACTGATAAGTATCAATAAAGGGGATGCTTCAGATGAGGATAAAAAAGCTGGCTTTTTGAACCTGAAGGAAAAAAGAAACAGTTTCCTAACCCAATTGCTAACTCAGGCTTTATTCCAAAAATACACCAACCAAGTAACCAAGGGCATTAATCCCTTAAAATCGAAATTGGGACTAGCAGCTCTTGCTTTCTGATATGATTTAACACAAATTCAAGCTCCAATTAATCTTGGAGCTTTTTTTATGCCTATGAAAAGACTATCCTATATATTGCTTTTAATAACATGCATTGCTTGCGCCAAACCTAAGCAGGAAATTGAATTTTGGTTGACTGATCCCAATCAACCCATTTTGTTTGAAAAGCAGGATGTGTATTTCATTTCGGAGTCAGAGCAAAGCCTAGCAATAGATTCTGAAATCATTTATCAGGAGATGGATGGGTTTGGATTCACTTTATCTCAAGGTAGCGCTCAACACCTTTTGGGCATGAGTGACTCTGCTAGACTTGATTTGCTAAAAGAGCTTTTTGGGGACGATGAAAAATCTATCAGAATTTCCTATTTAAGACTATCTGTTGCAGCCTCTGATTTGAATGAATATCCTTTTTCCTACAATGACTTATCAGATTCTTTGGGTGTAGATCCTGAATTGGAGTTTTTTACCTTAGGTCCAGACACTTTGGATGTAATTCCAATCTTAAAAGAAATTATTTCCATCAACCCAAAAATACAATTGATGGCTTCTCCCTGGTCCCCTCCTTCCTGGATGAAAGATAACAGAGATACCAGAGGTGGATCATTACTGGAAGAATACGAAGCTAGCTATGCCCAATACTTGGTTAAATATATAAAGGCAATGAAAGCGCAAGGCATCACTATTCATGCCTTAACCATTCAAAATGAACCGCTACATCCTGGAAATAATCCATCCTTATTGATGTTGCCCGAACAGCAGGCTAGGTTTATTGGCCAACATTTGGGGCCTGCCTTTGAAGAGGCTGGAATCCAAACCAAAATCGTCATTTACGATCATAATGCCGATAGGCCAGACTATCCAATCACGGTTTTAGAGGATTCACTTGCGTATCCTTATATAGACGGTTCTGCCTTTCATCTATATGGAGGCAAAATCGAAGCTTTATCGGAAGTTCATCAGGCTTTTCCCGACAAAAACATCTACTTCACGGAGCAATGGATAGGTGCACCGGGAAATCTCCCAGGTGATCTGGCTTGGCACACAAAAAATCTGATTATAGGAGCGACAAGGAATTGGGCGAAAACTGTGTTGGAATGGAACCTTACATCCAACCCGACTTTAACTCCACATACCGACAGAGGAGGTTGCGACAGGTGCTTGGGCGCAGTGACTATTGATGGTGAGGAAGTGACTAGAAATCCTGCATATTATATAATAGCGCATGCAAGCAAATTTGTTGATCCAGGTTCTGTAAGAATTGACAGCCCAGAGATCTCAAACCTACCAAACGTGGCTTTTTTAAGGCCGGATAGAAAACGTGTATTGATTGCCCTCAATGAAAGTTCCGAACTTCAAGCTTTTCAAATCAAGGAAGGAAGCAAAGTATTTGATGTTTCCTTACCAGCAGGCTCGGTGGGCACTTGGATTTGGGATTAGGTTTAAATGGTTTTCTGATTATCCGCAATCATGCCAGTTCCTTTATTTTCCTTGATTAACTGGTTGAATACTTCGACTTCGCTCAGTACAGGCGACCGATGACCGAAAACCCAGCCACGGCGAAGCTTCCGGATCTTGATCCATTCAGCAGACAATAAGCCGTATTTTTGTCAATACTGGTAAGAAAGCGGATATCCATAAAAGTTAATATTAATTTTTCGCTTTATTAAAATCTCCAATTTAATACACGAGCAATCTAACAAAGGAACCAATCCTATCTAGTTAGATTTTTATAGACGCATTTATAGGGGCCATTTTTCCACATTAAGATTTCTGTATTTATCAAATAAGAGGTTGAAGTTCCTAGCTATTTATGATTAGCTGAAAAAAATGATATTCAGTATTTTAAAAATAATTCAAGAATTTTATTTGGACATAAAGAATTTATAGCATATAATAATATAAATAATAAGGATATGTAGAATATCATTTTAGTGTATATGAACTACATAAAATATTATTCTAAAACATATAACTCATTAAAGGTTATACGAAAAGCAAAAAATTGAATTACAAACAACAGAAAATATAGGATCATGAAAGCAAAATTGACATTAAGTATCCTGTTCTTGTTTCTAGGCCTTACTACCTTCAGTTATGCAACTGAAAAAAATGGTGAGGAAAACGAGAAAAATGCTGTATTGAGAGTGAACATTTCCGGCAAACTCAAACTTTGCAGTTTTGACGATAAGGGTTTTGCTTTCATAGACATTAAAGGTGGGAATCCACCATACAAGATCTCCTCAAGAAATAAAGTCTCAGATCATATTCTGAGTGACTTGAATGCTGGCACTTACACTGTTTTCATCGAGGACAAGGATGGAAACAAGATAGAAGAAAGATTTGTGGTGCAACCACCTATGCCAATTTTTGCAGAAATATTAGAAATCAAAAATGCCAATATTGAATCCAACGAATTGGGTACTGCCAAATTAGGCATTAAAAATTTCGATAATTCAACATTGAAAATTGAGTGGAGTCATGGATTAAAGGATAAAGAGCTTGCCGAAAATCTAAAAGCTGGTTCTTATTTCGTGAAAGTTTCTGATGAATCAAGTTGCGAAACAACCATATACTTTGAAGTAAAGGAATCATCAAATTCTGATTATTCTTTTTCAATCCCTACTAAAAAGACATATATAAGTGAAATAGTCTCTAAAGACAGTCCTGTAAAATGGATGGGGAAAAAATTTTCCAAAGAAGAATTAAAAGCAATTGCGGATGAAATTACTTCTAATATGAATGACAAATAATTTGACTTTTATTCTAAGGTTTTAATGAGTTGATATTTTTTTTAAATCTTAAAGGCATGGATTAGGGGTCCATGCCTTTTCTTATATCCAAACATTAAACTACCGGTAACTTCCAGCCATTATGATAATTGGCTTTGATCAATTGATTTGCTTCTATATCGGTAAATAGATTTTTGGTAGCATCCCAATAAACCTTTTTACCAGTTTTGTAAGCAATATTTCCCATCTGCGCATTGATAGCGGCTACCGAACCTGTTTGTATAGCGCATTTCAATTGGCTGGGGTCATTGGCCATGACGGATTCCACAAAGTTGACCGCATGTAGATCCAATGCACTTGGGCCTGAGGGTCTGGTATGAGGAACTTCCTCCACTTTAGGTACTCTTTGTCCGTCGACATTCTCTGTTTCAGGGATTACTTTCCAACCTCCTCTATTCACCACCAAAGTCGCATTATTTCCTATAAAGGCGATTCCTTCTGTAGTTCCATAATTTCCTCCATCAATTCCTGTAGCATGCTCCCATAGCATATTAAATCCATCATACTCATACACCGTCTGCAAAGTATCTGGAGTTTCAGAAGCATCATCAGGATAGGCAAATTTCCCACCTGAAGCCATCACGGATTTTGGAGCGCTGACTCCCATGGCGTAAAGGGCAATATCTATTTCATGTACACCCCAATCTGTCATCAATCCTCCTGCGTAATCCCAGAACCAACGAAAATTAAAATGAAATCGATTTGGGTTAAAAGGCCGCTTTGGAGCAGGACCTAACCACATATCATAATCAACTCCGGTAGGCGCAGGGCCATTGGGAAGTACGGGCACAGGTTTCATCCATCCTTGATAAGCCCAGCATTTTACCAATCGGATTTGGCCAAGTTTACCTGATTTGACATACTGAATAGCCTGGTCGTATTGAGAGCCGGAACGCTGCCATTGCCCTACTTGCACCACCTTCCCATATCTTTCCTGAGCTTTCACCATCAACTGACACTCCTCAATGGTATTCGCAATGGGCTTTTCTACATAAACATGCTTTCCGGCAGAAACAGCATCAACCATATTCAGGCAATGCCAATGATCTGGAGTACCAATAATCACCACATCTATATCTGGATCTTCCAGCATTTTCCGGTAATCCTTGTATTGCTTAGGCCTTGTACCACGTAGTTTGAAAACATCTTCCGTTCTCTGATCCAATACTGCTTGGTCTACATCTGCCAAAGCCACACAGTTGACATTTGGGATTTTGAGATGGGCATTCATATTGGACCACCCCATCCCTTTGCAACCAATCACTCCATAATTGAGCTGATCTGAGGGTTTAATTTTTCGGGTAAAAGTTCCAAAATCCGCCGCAGTTAAAATACTGGGCATACTTAAACCAGCTCCCAGGAGCATGGTGTTTTGCAAAAATTTTCTTCTTGATGACATGATGTTTTAGGTTATTAAGGCTTAGAGTTAATAGTTATTGGGTGATTGCCTGGGAAATTTGAAGAGTATAAGATTTCATAATTAGCTGTCTCCAGATTTTTATTAAATATCTGATTATCT
>TARA_R100000365_G_C2748220_1_pt1 | contig 10221 bp, 9 predicted proteins | sample TARA_R100000365 | Tara Oceans TARA_R100000365 (sample SAMEA2620668) | marine metagenome | biome: marine biome (ENVO:00000447); feature: mesopelagic zone (ENVO:00000213); material: "saline water (ENVO:00002010), including plankton (ENVO:xxxxxxxx)" | depth 1000 m | reverse complement strand
GTAAGGAAGGTGTTCCTGCCACGGCAGCTGTTCGCCGTCTCATCGGTGATCGTCGCGTTCGTGCACTTCCTCCCGCAAGTGACGCTGCTGTTCATCGTCTGCCTGCTCTTCGGCTGGATCGTCCACATCACCGTGCTCTCGGTGCTCGCGGTCCTAGCCGGAACCCTCTTGATCATGGTGTTCGCGCTCGGGCTCGGACTCCTCTTCGGCGCGCTCAACGTCCGCTTCCGCGACGCGGAGAACATCGTCGAGCTGTTGTTGTTGCTCGCGACCTGGGCTTCGCCGGTCCTCTATTTCTGGACGATGGTCAGCGACGTCCTCCCCGCTTGGCTGTTCCGCATCTACATGCTCAACCCGATCACCCAGGCGGTCGAGCTCTATCACTTCGCGTTCTGGCGCCCCATCACCGAGAGCACCGATCCCGAGAAGATGGCGGCTCTGCCGATCCCACCCGACCTCGCAATCGACACTCTCTGGACGTTCCTGATTGCCATCGGGGTGCTCTGGGCGGGGCAGTTCGTCTTCCGTCGACTCGAGGGAAGGTTCGCGCAGGACCTATGAGTAACACGGTGCAGACCCGGCCGAGCATCATCGCGAGCGGGGTCAGGAAGACATTTCTCCTCAACCACGCCTTCTCGTTGAAGGACACGGTGGTGGCGTGGATTCGCCGCCGCCGCACGACCAGCGTGTTCGAGGCGCTCAAGGGGATCGACCTCGTCATCGAAGAAGGCGAGTCCGTCGCCATTCTCGGCTTGAACGGATCCGGCAAGTCGACGCTCCTGAAGCTCATATCTGGGGTCATGCAACCCGACGGTGGTGAACTGCTCACCCGAGGGCGAGTGGCAGGCCTGATCGAGGTCGGTGCTGGCTTTCATCCGGACCTCTCAGGTCGGGAGAACGTCTTCCTCAACGCGGCCATCCTGGGCATGAGTCGCAAGGAGATCGAGGCCCGATACGACGAGATCGTGGCGTTCAGCGAGATCGAGCCGTTCATCGACCAGGAGGTCAAGCACTACTCATCCGGCATGTTCATGCGGTTGGCTTTCTCGGTCGCCATCCATGTCGAACTGGACATCCTGCTCGTCGACGAAATCCTGTCGGTCGGGGATGCCCCGTTCCGCGAGAAGTGTCGTCTCAAGTTCCTCGAGTTGATCGCCCGCCGCAAGACCCTCGTCGTCGTCAGTCACGATATGGAGATGGTGCGAGAGCTCTGCACCCGCGGTGTCGTCATCAGCGAGGGGTCGCTCGTGTACGACGGCCCGGTCGAGGGGGCGATTGCGCTGGTCGCCTCGTGATGGACGACTGGCTCCGTGCGTTTCCCGCCTTCGCCGCCGCAGCGGCTGTCGTGTTGGTTCCTGGGCTCGCGCTGGGGATCGCGCTGCGCCTGCGCGGTCTGGCCCTGGTGGCGGTGGCTCCTGTGGCGAGCGTCGCACTCCTGTCGATTCTCGCCGTCGCCTACGGAATGGTGGGCATCCAGTGGCACCCGGCTACGCTCGTCGCAGCGGTCGGAGTCATCACCCTCGTCATCTGGCTGGGCTTCCGTCGCCACCCCGCCGCACCGTCGAACTCGCGGAGCGTGGCTCCGGTGGTGGTGGCCGCAGGGATCGCGGTCGGAGCAATCCTCGGCGGGGTGCGGCTGGCGCTGTACGTCGGAACGCCCGACGCGGTGTCGCAGACGAATGACGCCGTCTTCCATCTGAACGCTCTGCGCTGGATCGCCGAGACGGGCTCGGCGTCATCGTTTGACATCACCGGGGTCGTCGGCAGTGCGAGCTTCTATCCGGGCGCCTGGCATGCGGTCGCATCCACCGTCGTGGCACTTACGGGGGTGTCGATCCCCGTGGCGGCGAACGCCGTGTCACTGGTGATCGTGGCCCTCATCTGGCCTATCGGTCTCGCTTGGCTTGCAGAAGCGGTGTCGGCGGGTGCGCAACGCCGCCGCTGGGCGAATGCGATGCCCGCCGTCGCAGGTGCGCTGGCATTGGGTCTGCTCTCCTTTCCCCTCCTCATGCTGCAGTGGGGCGTGCTCTACCCATACGCGTTGGCCGTCGCCCTGGTCCCGGCCGCTGCAGCTGCGATCATCAACGTCCCCGAATGGATGTCCGGGGAGAAAATGAAGGCGGCCGGCGTGCGGACGGTCATCGTCGGAATCTCGGGAGTCTCGGCGCTCGTTCTCGCTCAGCCGGCCGCGCTCATCGCCTGGGGTGTTCTCGTGGCCAGCTGGTTCGTCGGTTGGGTCATCATGCGGATCCGCCGTGGGAGCCGTCGCACCGCCAACTACCTCATCGCCGCCGTGGTCGGCGCTGTCGGTGCCTTTGCCGTGTTGTGGTGGGTCCTCTCACGGGGAACATCGGGCGCGCAGTGGCTGCCATTCAGCGGAGCACTCGATGCACTCGCGGACATCATCCTCAACGGCCAGGTGCTTCTGCCCTTCTCGCTCGCGATGAGCATCCTTGTACTGGTGGGTATTGCCGTCGCGGTGACCGAGCCTGGTCTGCGGTGGCTGGTGGGAGCATGGCTTGTCTTCGGCCTGCTCTACTTCCTCTCCGCTGCGGTCAACAACGCCTTCGTCCGAGAGTCGGTTCTCGGTCCGTGGTATGCCGATCCGTACAGGCTTGCTGCCCTCGCACCGTTGGCATCGATCCCGCTTGCCGCCGTCGGTCTGGCGTGGGCCGTGAGCCGGGTCCTCCAATGGGTGCGACCGGCTCAAGCGCGCGCGACGCTGGTGGCCGGGTGGTCGGTCGCCGTCGCGGCCATCATCGGGTCCGTCGCCCTGGCGCTTGCCCCCGTCGTCCAGATGCCGAACATCGTGGGTGGCTATGACGACGTCCAGTCGCGATACGCCAGCAACGCGGACAGCTTCTTGTCTCCAGACGAACGCGAGCTGCTCGAACGTCTGACCGAATCCGTGCCTGACGGCGCCGTCGTGATCGGCAACCCGTCGGCGGGCACGGGATTCGGTTATCTCTTCAGCGGGCGCCTCGTCTACCCGAGGACCTGGGCGAATCCCCAGACGGATGCCTGGCAGGTTCTCGGGGCGAGTCTGCGTGATGCGTCATCGAATCCCGATGTGTGCGCGGCGCTCGAAGTCTACGGCGATCCCGAATTCGTGCTGGACTTCGGTCCCGGTGACCAGACACCCGGCCGATACATCCTGCCCGGGTTCACCGATTTCGCGGGCCAGCCGGGATTCGAGCTGGTCGACCAGCAGGGCGCGGCGAGCCTGTGGCGCATCACGGCGTGCGAGCGGTGATGGCTGACTCCGCATCGATAGGATCAGGCGACATGTCTCCCCTCGAGCAGCGACTCCTGGTCGTCGTTCCGGCGTTGAACGAAGAGCAGTCGGTCGGCGCTGTCGTCACCGAGGTGCTCCGTGAGATCCCCGGCGCCCGATGTCTCGTGATCGACGACGGATCGGTTGACCAGACTGCCGCAATCGCACGTCGCGCGGGGGCAGAGGTACTTCGGCTTCCCTTCAACCTCGGTGTCGGGGGCGCCATGCGGGCTGGGTTCCGTTTCGCGCAGGACTATGGCTACCCGATCGTGGTCCAAGTCGACGCCGATGGTCAGCACGATACGGCGTACATCCGACCACTCGTGGCGGCGCTCGCGGACTCCGACATCGTGATCGGTGCGCGCTTCGCGGGCGTAGGCGACTACGGAGTCAGGGGACCCAGGAAGTGGGCCATGCGCGCGCTGGCTGCTGCCGTCAGCCGTGTCGCCCGGAGGCGTCTGACAGATGTGACGAGCGGATTCAAGGCCACCGGCCCGGCCGCGGTACGCCTGTTCGCCACCACCTACCCCGCAGAGTATCTGGGAGACACCGTCGAGGCGCTTGTCATCGCCGCTCGCGCTGGACTGCGCATCGATCAGGTCGCCGTGGAGATGCGGGTGCGGCAGGGTGGTGCGCCATCCCAGCACCCGGTCCGGGCCACGGGTCATCTCATGCGCGCGTCGGTGGCCTTCGTGCTCGCTCTGATGAGGCGGACGGTTCTGGTCCCGCCCCCGCCGGAGGAAGGCTCGGAGGTGCCGTCGACATGAGTACCGCAACCTACGTCTTCGGAATCGTCGCTGCGCTTCTCGCGCTCGGGGCAATCGTGGAGCTCATGCGACGCACGACCCTCAGGGAACGTCATGCCGTGTGGTGGCTGGTCGGAGGCGTGCTCGCCCTGATCGTCGCCATCTTCCCGCAGACGCTCGTGTGGGCGGCGGATGCGCTCGGCATCGTCGTGCCGGCAAACCTCATCTTCTTCATCGCGATCGGGTTGCTCTTTCTGGTCAGCCTCCAGTACGGCGCGGAACTCACCCGCATCGAGGAGAAGCTGCGGGTTCTCGCTGAGCGGGCGGCGTTCCACGATGCACGTCTCGACAGGCTCGAGCGAGGCGCGTCGACCTCGAAGGAAGACGAGGAACGCGCCGACGAAGCACCGACGGGCGAAGGCTGATGCGCGTTGTGATCGCCTCGCGCACCTTCGTGCCCGAGGTGAACGCGGCAGCGTTTCGGCTCGGCGGTCTGGCGTGGGCGCTCGCCCGACGCGGCGCCCGCGTGGACGTCATTACATCGCGTCCGCCGCGCGGTATCGAGGGAGCCGGCTCGATGCCGGGGGTGACGATCAAACGATGGCCGGTTCTGCGGGATGCTGGTGGCAACGTCCGCGGTTACCTGCAGTATCTGAGCTTCGATATCCCCCTCGCGGCCCGGCTCATCATCCGCGATTTCGACGTCGCGGTCGCCGAAGCTCCGCCGACGACCGGGATCGTCGTCGCCCTCGTCTGTGCGCTGCGGCGTCGGCCGCTCATCTACTACGCGGCTGATGTGTGGACGGACGGTGTCGTCGCGGTCGGTGCACCCACATGGGTTGCGAGAGTGATGCGCCGTATGGAGACCGCGGTGCTTCGCCGAAGCGCGCGAATACTCTCGGTCTCAGAAGGGGTCTCCGAGCGACTGGTTGCACTCGGAGCCGACGAGGACCGGCTAGTGCTCGTCGGGCACGGCATCGATACCGAACTCTTTAGCCCAGATGTGGCCCCTCAGACCGCTGAATCCCCTTACTTCATCTACACCGGGACGATGTCGGAGGTTCATCGTCCGCATGTGTTCCTCGAAGCGTTCGCTATCGTCGCCGCGCAGCGGGACGACGTCAGTCTGAAGTTCTTCGGCCAAGGCGTCTACGAGGGCGAGCTTCGCCGGCTCGCCGAAGCGATCGCACCCGGTCGCGTCGAGTTCGGCGGAGTCGTCCCCCCGGCTCGGGTGGCTCGGTGGATCCGCGGCGCCGTGGCCGCCTTGGTGAGTCTTACCCCCGGACTGGGATACGACTATGCCCATCCGACCAAGGCCTATGCCGCGGCGGCATGCGGAACGCCCGTGATCTTCACAGGCGCGGAGGCCTTCGGTCGTGTTGTCGTAGAGGGCGACCTCGGCGAGGTATCCGCCTTCGACGCCGAGTCCGTCTCATCGGCCATGATTCGCATGCTCGCGGCACGCGAGTCCGGCGAAACCGAGCGACAGCGGCTGCAGCGCGCGGAGTGGGCTCGTCGAAACGTCTCCCTGAGTGCGGTCGGAGACCGTGCGGCCGCGGCCGTCGCCGGTGCGTTCGACGCGACTTCGCGCACGGTCGGTAGAATCGAACAGCGCCGAAGGGCGAGATGACGCCTTGGCGACAGGAGCCCCAACAGTGACCAACTCTCCTCACAGCTCTTCCGCCCGGGTCGAGGCATCGGCTGACGTGTCCGTGGATGCTGTCATCGGGTCGGGATCGTCGATTTGGCATCTTGCGCAGGTCCGTGAGGGCGCGGTTCTGGGGACGAACTGCGTTGTGGGTCGCGGCGCGTACATCGGCTCCGGCGTAGCGATCGGCGACAACTGCAAGATCCAGAACTACGCGTTGGTGTACGAGCCCGCGAACCTGGGCGACGGGGTCTTCATCGGCCCAGCCGCCGTGCTGACCAATGACACGTATCCGCGAGCTATCAATCCGGACGGATCACCCAAGAGCGCGCAGGATTGGCAGCCGGTCGGCGTGACGATCCGGGATGGAGCTTCGATCGGTGCCCGCGCGACGTGCGTTGCACCCGTGACGATCGGGGAGTGGGCGACAGTCGCGGCCGGCGCGGTCGTCGTCAAGGACGTCCCGAGCCATGCCTTGGTGGCAGGCGTTCCCGCCCGACGGATCGGTTGGGTCGGGAAGTCTGGTGTCCCGCTGGTCTCGGCGGGCGCCGATCGCTGGGAGTGCCCGGTGACAGGAGAGCGATACGTCGAGGTACTCGACCAACTGGAGGAGGTTCGATGACGTCGTTCATTCCAGCAGCGAAGCCGCTGATCGGCGACGAGGAGCGCGCCGCGGTCGACCGGGTGCTACAGAGCGGGATGGTCGCGCAGGGGCCGGAGGTCGCCGCGTTCGAGCAGGAGTTCTCGATGCACTTCGTCGAGGGTCGCCCTACCGTCGCAGTGAACTCCGGGACTGCGGGCCTTCACCTTGGACTGCTCGCCGCGGGCGTCGGGCCGGGAGACGAGGTCATCGTCCCCTCATTCACCTTCGCCGCGACCGGAAACTCCGTCGCGCTCACAGGCGCGACACCGATCTTCGCAGACATCGAGCCCGAGACCTTCACCCTGGACCCGACAGCGGTAGAGGCGGCGATCACCCCTCGAACAAAGGGTGTGATGCCGGTTCACCTCTATGGGCATCCGGCTCGGATGGGTGAACTGCTCGAGATCTCCCGCCGGCACGGGATCGCGATCTACGAGGACGCCGCCCAGGCCCACGGAGCCGCTCTCGGCGGTCATCAGGTCGGAACTTTCGGCGAGTTCGCCATGTTCTCCCTCTATCCGACCAAGAACATGACCAGCGGTGAGGGTGGCATGGTCGCGACCGTGGACGAGGCCATCGCTCGCCGTGTGAGACTGTTGCGCAATCAGGGCATGGAGCGTCAGTACGAGAACGAGGTGGTCGGCTTCAACGCTCGGATGACGGACATCCACGCTGCGATCGGGCGTATGCAGCTCACCAAGGTCGACGGATGGACCTCTGCGCGTCGTCGGAACGCTGCCTTCCTCAATGAGCATCTCCGAGGGGTGACGATTCCCCCGGTGGCCGACGGCGCGGACCACGTTTACCACCAGTACACAATCCGTGTGCCCGATGACAGGGACGGGTTCGTCACCGCGTTGAAGGACGAGTACGAGATCGGAAGCGGCGTGTACTATCCCATCCCGAATCACCGACTGCCGTCTCTCTCGGGCTTCGCTCCGGGGCTTGACCTCCCCGAAACCGAACGCGCCGCACGCGAGGTCGTCTCGCTGCCGGTCCATCCATCGCTGACCGATTCGGACCTGCACCGAATCGCTCAGGCGGTCAACGCGATCGCCGCTGCGGGGGCTTGATGTCCCTGCGCGCGGGACTCCTGGGAGTCGGGATGATGGGCCGCCACCACGCACGCGTGCTGCGTGAGATCGAGGGTGTCGACCTTGTGGCGATCGCGGACCCTGCTGGTGACACCCATGGCGTCGCCGGATCGCTGCCGATTCTCCCCAGCCTGAAGGACCTCATCGCGGTGGGTGTCGACATGGCCATCGTGGCGGTGCCGACGCGCTTCCACGAAGAGGCTGCGCTGGAGCTCGCGGACGCGGATGTTCACGCCTTTGTCGAGAAGCCGATCGCCGAGCGTGTCGACGGCGGCGTTCGGATGGCGGAAGCCTTCGCGAAGGCAGGACTCGTGGGCGCCGTCGGGCACATCGAGCGTTTCAACCCTGCCATTCAGGAGCTCAGGCGGAGACTTACTGAGGGGGCGCTCGGGGCGGTGTACCAGATCCAGACACGCAGGCAAGGGCCGTTCCCAGCTCGGATCGCAGACGTAGGGGTGGCGAAGGACCTCGCTTCCCATGACATCGACCTAACCTCGTGGGCTGCCCAGAGCCCGTATGCCTCGGTGTTCGCTCAGACGACCTACAAGAGCGGGCGAGACCACGAAGACATGATCGCCGTCACCGGGAGGCTGGCGAACGGCGTCATCGTGAACCACCTGGTGAACTGGTTGAGTCCGATGAAGGAGCGGGTCACGATCGTCACCGGGGAGCGCGGCGCCTTCGTCGCCGACACCTCCACCGGTGACCTGACCCACTACGCGAACGGGACGATCCCGCTCGAATGGGAATCCATCTCCAGCTTCCGAGGCGTTTCCGAGGGAGACGTGACGCGCTTCGCGATCCCCAAGCGGGAGCCTCTGCGTGTCGAGCTTGAGGCCTTCCGCGACGCGGTCCTCGGTCGCCCGAGCGATGTGGTCACGATGGAGCAGGGGGTGGCGACCCTCGCGGTCGTCGAGGCGGCACTTGAATCGTCTCGAAGCGGCGAGTTCGTCTCGCTGCCGGATCTCGGGACGGCAGACAGCGGCGCGCGCCCATGAGCGCGCTCTGGGACGCATTGAGGAATCTCCTCGACCTGCTGCCTCGGGAAGCCCGTTCCTTCCTGCTGCGGTACTCGATCTCATCGTCCGTCCTCTCGCTGCTCGACATCGTTGCCCTGAGCCTGCTCGCGCTCATCCTGGGACGGATCGCGACGGGGACCGATGTCGTGCTCCCCGTGGTCGGTACGCTCTCCCAGACCGAGGCTCTGTGGGCGCTCGTTTTTGCGTGCCTGCTCATGGTCACGAAGTCAGCCATCTCGCTGGGACAGCAGTGGTACGTTACGCGGCGTATGGCTCACTTTGAACTCCTCATCGGCGATCGGCTCTTCAATGCGTACATCCGAGCGCCCTGGCTGGAGCGGATCAAGCGCAATTCCGCTGAGCTGGTGCGCATGGCCGACGTCGGCATCGCGAACACGACCGCCGGGCTTCTATTGCCTGTCGCTTCGCTTCCGTCTCAGGTGGTGACGATGGTCTCGGTGCTCGTTGTCTTGGTCGTCGCACAGCCGATCACCGCGATCACGACCCTCGTTTACCTCGGACTGATCGCCCTACTGCTGTACGGCTGGGTGTCGAGAAGGGCGGTGGTCAATGGTCGACGCAACCGTGATTTCTCCTTCCGCACTGCGACTCTGATGACCGAGATGGTGCAGGCACTGAAGGAGATCACCCTTCGCGACAAGGCCGGCGAGGTGGCCTCGTTGGTCAACGACAGCCGTGGGGAAGCGGTCCGGGCGCGCGCAGCGATCGGCTTTCTGGGTGCCGTTCCGAAGTTCGTGCTAGATGCTGCCATCATCGTCGGTTTCCTCATCGTGGGCGGCGCAGGGTACCTGCTCTCCGGTGGGCTCGAGGGAGCTATCGTCTCGATCGCCTTGTTCGGTCTTGCGAGCTTTCGGTTGGTCCCTTCCATGCTCCAGTTCCAGTCGGTTATGACCTCGACGGCATCCACGCTGCCCCACGCTCGAGCGGTGATCCGCGACATCCGTGCGGCCGAAGAGTACCGCGCGGCGGCGGAGGTCACGGGCTTCGGCTACATCAGTCCCGAGCCGGAGCGCCTCGAATTCGTCGATGTCGGGTTCACCTATCCGGACACGCCGAGTTCCGCGCTGGACGATGTCCGATTGAGCATCCCGTTCGGGAGCCACGTGGCGTTCGTCGGTGCCTCAGGGGCCGGCAAGTCCACGATGATCGACCTCCTGCTGGGGCTCATCACACCGACCGCCGGTCGAATCGTCGTCGACGACACTGACCTTGCAGAGGTGGTCGGGACGTGGCGGCAACGCGTTGGCTACGTTCCACAAGAGGTCGCGCTGTTCGATGGGACCATCGGTCAGAACATCGCATTGACCTGGACTCATGATTACAACCGTGACGCTGCTCTTGCGGCGGCGCTCCGCGCACAACTCTCCGGGGTGCTCGAAGCGCGTGAAGGGGGACTGGACGCTCGAATCGGGGAACGAGGCGTGGCGCTCTCGGGCGGGCAGCGGCAGCGACTGGGAATCGCCCGTGCGCTCTATACGGATCCGATGGTGCTTGTCATGGACGAAGCGACCTCAGCACTGGACACCGCCACCGAGGAGGCCGTTACCGCTGCCATCGCAGAGCTGCGGGGAGCGGTGACCGTGGTCACGGTAGCTCACCGGCTCACGACGGTGCGCAATGCCGATCTCGTCTGCTTCTTCGCGGAAGGCAGGCTCGTTGCGCAGGGCACGTTCGAGGAGGTCGTCTCGAGCACCCCGGACTTCGCGGCACAGGCTAGATTGGCAGGCCTCGCCTAGGTGTGATGTCCAGGCAGGTTGTTGAGTCTGCTGAAGGGTG
>TARA_R100000365_G_scaffold3425_1_pt1 | contig 10243 bp, 7 predicted proteins | sample TARA_R100000365 | Tara Oceans TARA_R100000365 (sample SAMEA2620668) | marine metagenome | biome: marine biome (ENVO:00000447); feature: mesopelagic zone (ENVO:00000213); material: "saline water (ENVO:00002010), including plankton (ENVO:xxxxxxxx)" | depth 1000 m | reverse complement strand
TTTCATATGAAAGAATAGTTTTAGTGAATTTGATTATCGAACGAGATACAAAAATTTAGGTTCAAACTAATCAAGGCCAAGGCTTAAGATACAGGTTTTCTGCAGGAAAGTATAAATTCTGGAAAAAAGGGGTTTCATCCAGACCCGTTCCCATAAAATTCTTGTTATTTCAGCCAATTTCCCTATACCTTGAGAGATTGAAACTTGACAACTATGCTAAAAAAATCAATTCTAAGCATATTCCTTTTTTCACTTTCCATGTGGACAGTGGCTCAGGATATCCAACAAATATTGAATTCTTACCAATTTAGAAATGTAGGCCCTCTTCGGGGAGGAAGAGTCACAGCTGTAGCAGGAGTGGCTTCAAAGCCTTCGGTATTTTACATGGGCGCTACTGGTGGCGGGGTTTGGAGAACAGATGATTATGGAATTAACTGGGAAAACATCTCTGACGGTTATTTCCCTACTCCTTCTATTGGAGCGATTGCGGTCTATCAGGCAAAACCAGAAATCATTTATGTGGGAACTGGCTCGGATGGACTTAGATCCAATGTGATTGTAGGAAAAGGGGTTTATAAATCTACAGATGAAGGAAAAACCTGGTCATTCATTGGGCTCAAAAATGCAGGACAAATCGGAGCAGTGGAGATTCATCCACAAAATCCGGATATTGTTTATGTAGCTGCAATCGGCCAGCCCTTTGGAAAGAATCCCGAACGAGGAGTATTCAAAACGCTAGATGGAGGAAAGAACTGGGAAAAGGTATTTTACCATTCAGACAGTGTGGGCGTATCAGATTTGGAACTTGCTCCAGATGATCCAAACACCATCTATGCTGGAGCTTGGAGAGGGGAAAGAAAACCCTGGACTATCACATCAGGCTCCTCAGAAGGTGGCGTTTACAAATCTACCGACGGAGGAAAAACTTGGAACAAACTAAAAAACGGACTTCCTACTGGATTGACTGGGAAAATTGACTTCGCTGTTTCCCCAGCTGATCCAAATGTGGTTTATGCCAACATTGAAGCTTCAGATAATCAAGGAGGACTGTATCGATCAGAAAATAGAGGCGAGAGCTGGACTTTTGTTTCAGATAATCCAAATCTGACTAACAGACCCTTTTATTACACGAATATTTACGCCAATCCAAAGGATGCCAATACGGTTTACAATAACTCCCTAAGATTTTTGAGCTCTTTTGACGGAGGTAAAACCTGGAAATCTCTTTCAACTCCTCATGGTGACAATCACGATATCTGGATCAATCCTAACGATACTACCATTTGGATTCAGGCCAATGATGGAGGTGCAAATATCACCCAAAATGGTGGCAAGAGTTGGTCAACCCAGTTCAATCAGCCAACCGCAGAACTCTATCAGGTGGAAGTGGATGATCAGTACCCTTATTGGTTATATGCGGGACAACAGGATAATTACAGCACGATCGCTGTTCCAAGCAGACCACCATTAAGTGTTCAAGCAGGAAGTAATTCTTACATCATCAATACAGGTGGGTGTGAAACTGGTCCAGCCGTACCCAAGCCTGGAAATCACAACATTGTTTATTCTAATTGTAAGGGGAGGTTTGGCGTATTTGATAAGAGAACTGGCCAGGAGTTACAATACTATGTAGGGGCAAGCAATATTTATGGCCACAACCCGAAAGATCTTAAGTTTCGCTTTCAGCGAGTGGCTCCTATACATGTCTCTCCTCATAATCCAGATGTAGTTTATCACACTTCTCAATATGTACACAAGACTACTGATGACGGCAAAACTTGGGAAATCATTTCTCCTGACTTGACCGCATTTGAATCCGACAAGCAGGTGGTACCGGGCTCTCCTATCACCCGTGATGTCACAGGTGAAGAATATTACAGCACCATCTATGCGATTCGTGAGTCACCAATCCAGGAAGGCCTGATTTGGGTGGGAGCCAATGACGGACCTGTACATGTCACAAGAGATGGAGGAAAAACTTGGAAAAATGTCACTCCAAATATGCCTCCAGGTGGCAGAGTGGATGCAGTAGAGCCATCTCCACATAACCCAGCCAAAGCTTATGTAGCAGTGCTGAGATATCAGCTGGACGACTATGCTCCATACATTTACAAAACAGAGGATTATGGACAAACCTGGACTTTAATTTCTGATGGAAAAAATGGTATTCCAGCAGATTACCCTACACGGGTAGTTCGGGAAGATCCGGATAAAAAAGGAGTCTTGTACGCCGGAACTGAATTTGGGCTATTTATCTCATTTGATGATGGAAAAAAATGGCATGCCTTCGAAAGCAATTTGCCTGTCACGCCTATAACTGACATAAAGGTTCATCAAGGTGATTTGGTGATGTCGACTATGGGTAGAGGTTTCTGGATATTGGATAATTTGATCAGCCTTCGAAACGTACCGGAAATCGGCAGTAGGAAAGTTGTATTATTTGAAACTCGTCCTGCTGTCAGAAATCAACTTTCAGGTAGAAGGGAAACCAATGGTCCAGAGTACCCAAGCTCGGGTGCCGAATTGGATTTTTTCCTAGCTGACAAAATCCAGGGTCTGAGATTGGAAATTTTGGATAAAAACAAAAAACTGGTTCGCGCTTTTGAGCCCAATATGAAAAAAGATTCTGTCAATACAGAAAGAAATATGAGTACCGAATTCTCCAATCCTCCAGCTTCACCTACCCTACCCAATCAAGCGGGTATGAATCACTTCAAGTGGAATATGAGGCATTCTGGCGGCTGGGATAAAGATCCTAACAGAGCTTATACCGGCAATGGGCCTTTGGTGGCTACAGGAACTTACATAGCGAGATTAAAAGCGGGAGACGAGGTTATTGAGCAAGAATTTGAGGTAATACTGGACCCTAGAACCACCCTAGTTTCTGAAGAGGATGTGGCAGAACAGGAACAACTCACTTTGGAAATTCAGGCTTTCAGAGATGAAATTGCCAAATTGATTTATGCCATGGACCAGAAAAAAAAGCAGCTGGAAACTCAAATCTCTCAAGAAAAAGGCAATCGGCAGATCGAGATTCAAAAATCAAAGCTTCAGGAACTTTACAATCAAGTTGTCACTGAAGATGGCACCTACATGCAGCCAATGCTGAGAGATCAAGCCTCTTATCTTTATTCCATGCTGGGAAGCGCTGACCAGAAACCCGGAAAGGATGCTTATGATAGGTTAGAGGAATTGAAAAAACAGTTCCAACTAGTAAAGAGTCAATTTGAATCCCTCAAGTAAAATTTAAAACAGGCTGTCTCAAAAGTGAAGTTTGTCACATTGAGAGTCCCGCCTATTGAACGGGATCGAAATGTGCGCCAGATTGATAAAACCGGCCTTTGAATCTACTCAATCTGATATTCAAGCTATTTTTGAGACAGCCTCATTTTTTCAATAAGATTACAATCCCCTATTTTTTCCCTCACTTTTCTTTAAAGCTTCCAGCTGGAGGCGGATGAGGGTCAACTTTTCCAAAGTTTTTTGTCTTAGTTCTTTCAAAGCGATATTTCCAAGGCCTAATTCCAAGGAACGCTCAATTTCTTTGTATACTAGATATTCTAAATCTTTGAGTCGTTTTTCCTGTAATTTTTCTTGCTGAAGATATTCGCGGAATAATAAATAATGAAGGAGAATCAAGCCTAAAAAAACACCCAGAAAAAGAATATATAAAGGATCAAGCGGCTTGGATAAAAACATTTTGCGAAACGATAAAAGGTTTTGGATTGGCTAAAAGTACTAGTATCGTTTTAGGTCTGAAATACGACAAATCGCCTATTTAAAGTGTACTCATGAAACTTCGGTCAGCTTTATTTTTGTACCTGACCCGAGAGTAGAATTGATCTTTAGAACTGCTCCCAATTCCTCTGCTCTTTTTCGGAGATTATATAAACCATTCCCAGCTATGACTTTTTCAAGATCAAAACCCTTCCCATTATCTGAGACTTGAAGAGAAATTCCCTCCTTATTCTTTTCCAACAGTATTTTCACCTCACTGGCTTCGGAGTGTTTGATTGAATTTTGGATGGACTCCTGAATGATTCTGAGAATTTGAATGCTTTGAGAAGAAGGCATGGTCTTTTCCAATGGGAAACTCTGGCCAATGTCGAACTCCATGCTTATTCCTGAAGACTCCTCAGCTTTTTGAGTATAAGCATGAACCCGATTACACAACTCCTGCCAGCTTATTTCACCCGAGTTCATCGCCCAAATCGTGTCTCTTAATTCAGTTATGGTTTGACGGGTAAAATTTGAAATCTGATCGAATCTATGGGTTAATTGTTCCTGAATTGGTTGGTAAAATTTCAGATTCTCTATTGCCGAAATGATAAAAGTCAATTGTGCACCTATGTTATCGTGCAGATCTCTGGAAATTAACTCCCTTTGTTCTTGCAATTTATTTTGGGTTTCAATTTTGGCCAAAGCGGCTTGTAATTTGGACTCTTGCTGTAATTGCTGATTTTTTAAACGCTGTTGCTTATATAACAAATATCCCACTACCACCAAGACCAATGCTAGGGCAAGCGAGCCAAAAAGGAGTAAATTCTTTTTATTGATTTCCAATTCCTGCTCTGCAATTTGACTATCCTTGAGGGCGGTCTGATATTTTGTTTCAAGTTCAGCAGTAGTCTCTCTGGATTCTTTTTCGAATTTGTTCCGAAGAGTTTCTTGATACAAATTGGAATAATACCGAGAGCTATCCGGCAATCCTAAAGAAGCATAGAGTGGAACCAGCTCCAAATAAGGAACCAATACGTCCTCATCAGCTCCTTGGGAAACAAATTTATTGGCAGAGGATAGTAACCATTTTTTCGCCTCCGAATATCTCCCTTGCTCCTTTAGTGCCACTCCTAAGCTCATTTCTAGTACCGCCTCTTCGTATTGAGCATTTACTTCTTTCGCAATCTCAATACCTTCCCGGGAGATTTGTTCCAATAATTGCATATCCCCTTTTTCCTGAAGAAAGACCGAGTAGCTTCTATAGGTCATGGCCAAATTCAATAAATCACCCGTCTCTTCACCAATCTTAATAGCGTTTTGAAAGTAAGGTTCTGCTTCATCGAACTTTTTCAAGTATTTATAAACCGTGCCCAGATTAATGTAGCTCCCGATCAAGCCCCTTTTATCGCCTAATTCTTCGCGAATGGCCGCGGCCTCAAGGTATGCTTTGAGCGCTTTTTCATAATCCGGCAGGCCTTGATAAATGACTCCCAAATTATTTTTGATGGTGGCTACATGAAGTGGAGAATTGAATTTCTCAAAAATGGGAAGTGCTTTCAAAAAATTGAGGATTGCTGAATCAGACTCGTATTTTCGTTGATAAATAAATCCGAGGGCATTATAAACTTTTGCCAGACCCAGTGAATCACTGATCTCTTGACGAATAGCCAATGCCTTTTGGTACCAGTCCCTAGCTGAGTTCAAGTCTCCTTTTTGAAGTAGCCCACTCCCCAAATCCGTGTAGGCTTGAGCGATAACCGCGGGATTACCACTGCTTTCGGCAAGTTCAACCGAGCGTTTTCCATAGAAAATAGATGAGTCTAGATTGACAGCAGCATACTGCCAAGCCAATTCACCGTAAGCATTTGCCAATTCCTCCTTATCAGAAATGGATTTTGTTTTCAATTTGAGACTGTCAATTATCTGTCTGGGATTCTGAGCCCATACAGAACTGACCAGAGAAGAGAATAAAAAACCAATCAAAAAAGCATATTTACCCATAATCGCGCCTTTTAAAATTTATTATCCTAGCCTTTTGAAAAATTTACTGGATGCAATGTCTAAAATCTAAAAAAAATATTTGGAATAGCTGAACAGAAATCACAAAAAAAGGAGGAAAAAACATGCAAACCCCTTATCTTCTACTGATTTACGTGATTTGCTAGAACCAAACTAATTCTGAATCTTAGGGTTAGAATTACAGAGATAAACCCAAAATTTTCCATGTTAAATTTCACAATGAATGAAAATCAGCGCATGATCGCTGATATGATCCGTGATTTCGGAGCAAAAGAAATCACACCCTTCCGTAAAGAGTGGGATGACAATCAACATTTCCCTTTAGAACTTTTTAAAAAACTGGGGGAATTGGGATTAATGGGCGTATTAGTTCCTACTGAATACGGCGGATCCGGATTTACTTATTTTGAATATGTAACAGCCATTGCAGAGCTTTCTAAATTAGATCCCTCTGTCGGATTATCCATGGCAGCTCACAACTCCCTTTGCACAGGACATATCATGCAGTTTGGGAATGAAGAACAGAAAAAGAAATACCTCCCAAAATTGGCTACCTGCGAGTGGTTAGGCGCTTGGGGTTTAACTGAGCCCAATACCGGTTCAGATGCCGGAAACATGCGTACTGTCGCCAAAAAAGAAGGGGAATATTACATCATCAATGGAGCGAAAAACTTCATTACCCATGGTGTTTCGGGAGATGTGGCCGTTGTCATTGCCAGAACAGGTGAAGTTGGAGATTCACATGGAATGACTGCTTTTGTGGTAGAAAAAGGCACTCCAGGATTCCGTGGAGGTAGAAAAGAGGATAAGCTCGGGATGAGAGCTTCCGAAACTGCCGAAATGATTTTTGAAGATTGTAAAGTTCACGAAAGTCAGGTTTTAGGTGAAGTGGGTGATGGTTTTATCCAATCCATGAAGATTCTAGATGGTGGTAGAATTTCCATCGCAGCTTTATCCTTAGGCATAGCTCAGGGAGCGCTTGAGGCTTCTATCCAATACTCCCAAGAAAGACAGCAATTCAATCAACCAATCAGTAGATTCCAGGGCATATCATTCAAATTGGCTGATATGGCTACGCAGGTAGAAGCCGCCAGCTTATTGACTTTCAAAGCTGCTGATTTAAAAAACAGGGGTGAAAAAGTGACATTAGCCGGAGCTCAGGCTAAATATTATGCTTCTGAGGTGGCCGTATCCGTATCCAATGAGGCGGTTCAGATTTTCGGAGGCTATGGATTTACCAAGGATTATCCGGTAGAAAAATATTACCGAGACTCCAAGCTTTGCACCATCGGTGAAGGAACATCAGAAATCCAGAAATTGGTGATTTCGAGAGAGGTGTTGAAGAAGTAAATTGACTTTCTAGCCTTCCCAAAGTTTGAAACTTTGGGAAGGTTTTTTTAATACCGATATTCTGTAAGCCAATCCATAAAGTTTTCTCGGTGAATCACTTGGACCGGTGCGGTTTTATAATTCTCTATAAAAGCTTTAGGGGTTCGCACTTTGGCCTTCGGGTTCCACTTGAATTCAAATGGATATAATTGACCGTCAATCTCTTCTATGTAGTCTATTTCTCCTCCTCGAGCTAATCTCCAAAAATAGTTCTTCCCATAAAAGCCATTATAGCTGAGCAGCTTCACCCTCTCACTGATTAGGAAGTTTTCCCAAATAGGGCCTATATCCTGACGATTCCCTAAGGCTGAAAAATTCCCAATCACAGAATTTCGAATTCCATTATCAATAAAATAGACTTTCCGACTACTACTAATTTCAGATCTTAAGTTTCTGGAAAATGGCTGTAGCCGAAAGACGATGAAAGCCTTTTCCAATAAGTCAAGATAATTTGAAACTGTATTTTTATCTGCCTGTACGGTCCTCCCTAGCTCATTCATACTTACTTCAGAGCCCATTTGCCATGCTAGGGCCTGAAGAATTTTATGGAGTAATTCCGGCTTTCGAATCCCATGAAAATTTAATAAGTCTTTATAGAGAAAGCTTGAAGCTAAATTCTTTAAAATTTCTACTTCATTTCCAGAATTCGTGACTACCTCAGGATAGGCCCCAAAAACAAGGTGCTTTTCCAGGGCCGAAATCATATGAGGAAATCCAAAAGCTTGGATAAGCTCCGCCCAACTGAAAGGGAAAAGCTGAAACTCCCACTTTCGACCAGTCAAAGGTTCATGGATTTGATTAGCTAATTCAAGAGACGAAGAGCCTGTTACAATTAAGTTCAGGTCTTGAAAATTATCAATAATTAATTTGAGTGTGATTCCAATATCAGGAATCCGCTGAGCCTCATCGATCACCACTGTTTTTGAATTTGAAAGGTATGCCTTCAAAAAAGGTAAAGATGGTCTAGATAATGAAGAAATCACAGTAGGTTCGTCCGCATTGAGATATAAAAAATCTCCTTGCGTATCGGCTAACTTTTTGACCAAAGTTGTTTTTCCCACCTGCCTTGGACCCAACAGAATTGTCGCTTTACCCGAGCCAAATTTGGAGAAGAGTTTTTCAAAAATTTTTCGATCGACATGCATATTTAGTGAATATATTCACCAAATATACGTATAATAAGTGATTACGATCACCAATTATGCATTTTCCTACTTTCTCGGATGAAAATCCGTCAGTACCTGTCTTAGGTAATCTCTGTCTAAGTGGGTGTAAATTTCGGTGGTGGTGATACTTTCATGGCCCAACATTTCCTGCACTGCACGTAGGTCAGCGCCTCCCTCGATTAGATGTGTAGCGAAGGAATGCCGAAAAGTATGAGGGCTAACATTTTTTTGGATGCCCACACGTTCCACCGCTTCCTTGATGATCATAAAAACCATCACTCTACTTAGCTTTTTACCACGACGATTAAGAAATATATATTCTTCGTGACCTCTAGCTATTTCCTGATGATTCCGAACTTCTTCCTGATAAATACGGATATACTTTAAAGCTGCCTTTCCCACGGGAACCAATCGTTCCTTATTCCCTTTTCCCACTACCCGCAGGAAACCAATATCTTCAAAAACTTGACTTTTCTTCAGGCCAATTAACTCCGAAACACGCAGACCGCTGCTATACAGCAGCTCCAACATCGCTCGGTTTCTATGACCTTGTGGCTCTCCCATCGGAATACCTTCCAAGATTTCACTGATCTCTTCAAAACTCAAAGTATCAGGCAATTTTCTACCCAATCGCGGAGCTTCTAATAATTGAGCAGGATCTTCCTGAATCAGACCTTCATACATCAAAAACTTATAAAAAGCTTTGATTCCTGAAATGACTCTTGCCAGGGTAAAGTCGGATATTTCCAGTTTTCCCAAGGTGCCCACAAACTCTCGGAGCTGAACTTTAGACGCAGCTTGAGGCCCAACTCCCGGATAGTAAGACTCCATAAAATCTCCCAGCTTTTTGGCATCCCTACAATACGCTTCGATCGAGTTCTCACTGAGGGAACGCTCGATTTTGAGGTAATGATGAAACTGCTTGATGGAATTATCCCAGGATTTGGACATAATTGAAATTTTCTAATTGTCCGCAATCATGCCAGTTAACATATTTTCTTTGCTTGACCGATTGGAAGACCGATGACCGAAGACCGAAGCTTCCGGATTCTGATCCATTGAGCTAATAATTAGCCGTATTTTCCCTCTATGGGCAGAAAAGCGGAATATATTATGAGTTTTGTGAATTAGGTCAAAAATGAGGCCATATAAGAAATTAAGATAGCTACGCAGATAAAATGAAGATAGGGTAGCAAAGGCTACTCAGATAAATCTGAAGAGTTAAACCTTCCCATATCTTGCAAAGCATATCTTGGCGACCAAAGGGAGCCCTATCTGCAAGGCTATCTTTCAGATTTTACCTCCACTTAAAACTTTTCTCATCAATCGCCCGCATCGTGCAAAGTACTCCGTCGAGATGATCGTATTCATGCTGAATCAATTCTGAAATAGCACCGCCCACAGTCCAGGATTGAGCTTCCCAGTTTTCATCCAAATATTCCAGGGTCAAGCTTTGATGCCGCTCTACTTTCACAAATAGATTAGGGAAAGACATGCAATCATCCCAGAGTTCGAATTTCTCATCACTCAAATTTTTAAGAACTGGATTGATAACCACATAAGACCGGTCGAGATTGAGGTAAAACAGTCGCTTCATGATCCCCAATTGGGGAGCCGCTATTCCTCTTCCAAAGCCATATACCCGGCGGATATCCTCCATCGCGTCATGAAGCTGCTCAGTCCATTCAGCAACTTGTGGTAGTTCCGAGCGGAGTACCGGTTCACATGTCTGATACAATCGGGGATCGCCCAGTTTGAGAATGTCATGGATGGTTTTCATAACAGAAAGATATCGCAGGGAGGTTGAAGAATAATCACAAACTTAAAAATTATCAAGATGTTTTTATCAGACAACCATTTATCCCTGAATTTCTACCGCTAAAATATTTTTAAACTAAATTCATTAAATTAGTTTACCTTAATTTTGAATAATAATAATAATAATAATA
>TARA_R100000365_G_C2748226_1_pt1 | contig 10286 bp, 7 predicted proteins | sample TARA_R100000365 | Tara Oceans TARA_R100000365 (sample SAMEA2620668) | marine metagenome | biome: marine biome (ENVO:00000447); feature: mesopelagic zone (ENVO:00000213); material: "saline water (ENVO:00002010), including plankton (ENVO:xxxxxxxx)" | depth 1000 m | reverse complement strand
GAAGGCCGCGAAGGCGAGCGAAGCGAGTAACGGCAACTGTTCGTTAGTGAGAGAACATACTGTGCTTACTCTGACACTACTGATGCAGTATGCACTGGGCTACGATCCTTTGTTGCCCAGGACCGCGAGTCTTGAACGCGAGCTGGGGATTGGGACAGGTTACCACGGTAAATGGTATCGCTCGCAGCAAGACCACTGGATGGGCTGGCTCGAAGTTCAACGTCGTCAAGCTCGCCGAGAAAGCCATTACAACCCTGTTCCGGCCAGAGGCGTATGGCAGCGGCTTAACTGCAGTCCCATGATGTTCTGGCTTGCAGAAGCTTCGGGCGTCCCCGGTGTTGAGTTGGATTTCGCTGAGGATGCAGCTCGGTCAGCCGCAGCAATCAATCCGAAAGACGGTGCGCCGCATGGGCGACTGATGCGTGCAATACTTTCGTGGGAAGTCATTGAGAGCACCATTCTCGCTTGCCAGCCAGGAGCAGATTCCGGTGCCGCGGAAGAGGCTGCCCAAGAGGCCTTTGGCCGGCTGGTGATGAAGAATTCCGCTTACCGCCGGCTCCAAGAGCCCGATGGTTTCGATGTTGCCGAGCGAAGCGAGTAACGGTCTCAGGCTACCTCTTCCACGCCCGCATTGATCCGCTCGATGACATCAAACAGTTGGTCGGCTCTGTCCATTGGGAACACCTGCTCCGGTCCTGAAGGTGCGATGTCTTTGAATGGGCTGTCGTAGAGCAGCTTCGGATCCATGGTTCCCTTTTCGGTCAGGTGCTCGATAATTAACTCGATAAACTCGATCTGATCTGCCGTTGCGGAACTCTCTGTTAGAAAGGCGCTGAACTCCGCAGCAACAGCCGCCCGGTCCAGCCCTACCAAAGAACGAATGAACCGGTCGAGGCCGAGGCTCACCTCCGCGGCTTTCTCTATTTGCACCTGGTCACCCACGCCGGCCGAGATCAGAAGTTCGGCGAGTTGGTCGATGTCTGTCGGGGTCAGCTGCATGCCGCGCCGCAGTTTTTGGAGCGTCAGGTTGTCCTGGTGCTCCAAGAGGAAGTGGCGCGCCTTGCGCTTGAAACGGTTGAAGTCGACGGAACCGATCTGCGGCAGATCGACATCGGCGCCCTGGCCGAGGTCATCCTCGAAGTCAGAATAAACCAGCGGCCGCTTGGTCTTCTCGACGTGCTGGACCAGACTGCGCAGTCGCAGGCGCACCAGCTCGAGCAGCGGGACCGTTACGCCTTCCCACCATTGGTCGGTCTGGATCTCGAGGATCAGCTCCTGCTGGGCAGCTACTACCGGTATGGCGAACTGTTCTTCCAGTGCAGCAGCGATCAAAAGCAGCTTCTTGCGATCCCGGTCGAAGCTCTTGGACGCCTTGAGCAACCCGAGCTGCAGGTTCAACATAAGCAGGTCGAACCGCTTTGCAGCTTCGTTGCCGAGCTTTCGCTCCGTCGGCAGCCCGGCAACTTGTTCAAGCAGCTCATCGCGCGTGTTCTGATCGAGAGCCAACCAGCTCTCCGGCCTCTGATACTTCTCGACGGCCCGGCGATGAGGACGAACGACGAAGTTCTCAAGGTTCATCCCGGCAACATAGTCCTTGAGGCCGGTCAGGGTTTGATCGCGCACGGCCGCCTCGGTGTCGGGCACATGAGCATCACCGTCCTCGCCGAAAAACTCCTCGCCATCTTCTCGGGCGACCAACCTTTCGGTCTGCTCTTTTTCATCGAGCGTCATCACCAGATCGACCCTGGCGGCAAACAGGCGCTCGGAAAGACCCTTGCCGGTCGAGCCTTCTGTCACCGGCGGATTTTGAGCAAAGAACTCAAGGTTCTGGCAGAAATCGAAAACGTAAAAGCATTCCTTGTCGAGACCAGGCCCGAAGAGGTCTTCGCACAACCGTGTGCCGCGCCCCAGGATCTGCCAGAACTTCGTCTTGGACCGGATGAGCTTGAAGAGGACGAGATTGACCACTTCCGGCACATCGATGCCGGTGTCGAGCATGTCAACGGAAATGGCGATGTGCGGCGCCTTGTCCTTGATCGAGAAGTCGTCGATCAGGCTCTGCGCATATTCGGTCTTGTGCGTGATGATGCGCGCGAAATGCCCGGCCAGGTCCGGATAATTGGCGTCGAACCGCTTCGCGATGAAGTCGGCATGATCCTGGTTCTTGGCAAAGATGATGGTCTTGCCGATCCGGTCGCCGCCCTCAACCTTCAGCCCATGCGTCATCACATGCGCGAGCACCTTGTCGACGGTATCGGTATTGAACAGCCACTTGTTGACCGCCTGCGGATCCACCCCGTCAGGTGGGCCATCCTCGTCCCACTCGAGCATGTCCCACTGGTCTTTTTCATCCGGCGAGAGTTGATCGTATCGAATACCCTCGCGCTGGAATTTGAGTGGCACTGAAACCGCCTCGGGCGGCACGAGGTATTCATCGGCCACGGCCTGCTCAAGGGAATAATAGTCGGTCGGCACGCCGTCCTCGAGCTCGAACAGCCCATAGGTATTGTGGTCGATCTCATCGCGCGGCGTCGCGGTCAGGCCTACGAGCAGGCTGTCGAAATAGTCGAAGATCGCGCCATAGCGCTGATAGACCGACCGGTGGGCCTCGTCGATGATCACCAGATCGAAATGCCCCACGCCGAATTGGCGACCCTCGTCACGCTTCTGGTCGATCAAACCCATGATCGTAGGATAGGTCGATACGTAGACACGGCCCTGGCTCGCCTTGTCAGTGACGAGGTTCACAGTCGCAACGCTGGGCAAATGGCTCTTGAACGCGGACACTGCTTGGTTAACCAGCGCCACCCGGTCACAGAGAAACAGGATGCGCTTGGCCCAATTGGCCTTCATCAGTAGGTCGCTCAGCGCAATCACTGTGCGCGTCTTGCCCGAGCCGGTCGCCATGACCAGCAATGACTTGCGCTGCTTGTCGGTTTCGAACGACTGGGCCACCTTGGTGATGGCGCGGCGCTGGTAATAACGGCCGACAATCGACTTATCGATGTCAGTCTCGACCAGCGGTTTGCGCGTGCCGCGCCGGTCAACTAACAGCTGCAGCTCGTCCTTCTTCAGAAACCCCTGGATGGCCCGCGGCGGATAGGCGGCATCGTCCCAGATCCAGTGCTCATAGCCATTGGTATAAAAGATCACCGGGCGCTGGCCAAACTTGGCCTCCAGCCCATCGGCATAGAGCTTGGCCTGCTGCTGGCCCTCGAGCGACCCGCGCCGCGTGCGCTTGGCTTCGATCACCGCCAGCGGCTTGCCGTCATCGCCCCACAGCACATAATCGGCATAGCCCACACCTTGGCTGTTGGGCATGCCGGCAATCTCATATTCGCGGCTCTCCAGCGTATCCAGCCGCCAACCGGCCTCGGTGAGCAGCAGGTCGATATAGGCATCCCGCGTCTCGGTTTCATTGTAATCGTGGCGGATGCCTACCTGCTGGTTCTCGCGCTTGATGCGGGCGAGTTCGGCCCGCAGGGCGGCAAGCTCTGCCACGTCCACCGGCGCCGTCTCGGGTGGCTGGTTCAGCGCCTCGATCTGGCGCTTGAGTGCGACGTTTTCTTCATCCTTGGCGGCCAGATCGGCATTGAGCTGCTGGAGCTGCGCAAAACTGCGCTTGAGCACCTCGTCACGGCGATAGAGCTGGCTCACATCGAACGCGAGATCGGCCGCCGGTCGCCCACGCCGCGCGTAAGTCGAAGCCAGCCAGAAGCAGATGTGAAAGAGCTCGGTCACCGCTTGCTTGACGAGGCCGGCATCGGGCTCCTTGACCTCGTGCGCTGCCTGATTGCCGACGCGGGTGACGAGACGGATCTTGATGAAGATCGCTTCACCCACCAGCGCCTTGAAGCTCGGCTCATGCGTCAGCGCGGCGAGATTGGTCTCATAGGGAAAGCGAAGGCTCTTGTCGTGCTTGTAGAGCCACTTGACCGCCGTCTCCGTCGCCTTGCGCGAGTAGATGGCCGCTGCGCCCGGTGCCGAAAGCCCCTGCCGCTCCGCCTCTCGCGCCAAAGCGAAAATCTCGGGAAATTCATCGGCGAGGAAAGTAAAGTTGCTCATGGGCGCGGACGCTCGAGGCTAGAGTTGGCCGGAGAAGGCGCGGTGCTGAAGGGAAGCGAAGAGAGTCTCCTCCTCAGTAGAGTATGCCGAAACTGTTGCACTCCCCGCTGCGACCGCCCGAACAATAGCTGCGAACTTCAGCTGTTCAGTTTTCGGCGGCAACAGAACACCGACCTTTCGGATGTCATTAAAGTTCAATCCTGCCTTCACTCCACCCTTATCTCTGGCAGCAAATTGCCGCTGCCCACCTGGAGAGGCCAGAAAATGCGCAAGGTAAGTGGAATCAATGTCTTTTGGACGGAAAAGCGCGAGGTGCTGGTTAATGTTTGCATTGCCGTCCAATGCTTGAGGAACGACTGCAACCCGACCGAGGTCAGCGGTGATGCTGATAAGGACGTCATCGGTCTTTACCGTAGTCCGGCGCGTCTCCGCGCCGTCGGGTGCGTCCACATATGCCATCTCGCTGGTATCGAGTATCCCAGCACGCAGGTTCTGTATCCGAATGAAGGCTCGCCCTTCTGGCGCATAATATTTTGCCCACCCCCTTGAGCCGCTTGTTAGGAATTCTTCTAATTCACCAAGTGTAGTGGATGGCAGGTTCTTGGGGTTGAGGATTGGATCCCCAAACATTTCAAGAAAGATCGACTGCGTCAGGCTGTCGAGCAGGGCGATGGCGCGCTTGCGCTTTTGCCGCAGGGCATCGGCCCTGTCCAAAATCGCCGCGATCCGCCGTTGCTCGTCGAGGGGTGGGAGATCGATCCCGATTTCTGCAACAGTAGCTTTTGACACCTCCTTGAATGTCGCGCCGTTCCCCAAGGCTTGAATCTGACCCTTGTGGTAACGAAGCCAGTGGTAAAGGTATTTGGACTCAACTAACCCCTGCTTCGGCACGAGGCTTTTGAAGCCTTGGTTCGTGGCCATAGGCACAGTGTTAATTGCGACATGACCGATTGGCGCTCGAGAACTGAGCAACACAGAGTTCGCTGGGAGGAGACGAGACGAGCAGCTTGCTAGACCTGCAGTTGTGATCTTCCGAGGCGTATCCGCAATATAGGCACCGTCGAGTTTCGACAGATCAGCCGGCGTAACCCATGGCACATCGCCATCCCAATAAGCGCTCACCCCAGTCTTGGGCGTGGCGCCAGATACGATCTCGCAGAGATCTCCAAGCTTGAGTGCCCAATGCCGGTTCACAGCATCGCCTCCAGCTCATCCAGCCGCTGCGCGATCTCGGCCTCCAGCGCCTTGAGTTCCGCAATGATCTCCTTGGGTGCCCTGTGCTCCACCACCTCGTGTTCGACCTCTTTGTAACGGTTGATCGACAGGTCATAGTCGGCGCCCGCGATCTCCGCTTTCGGCACGCAAAAGCTCTGCGCCGTGCGCGGACGCTCGACCTCTGCACCATTCCGCTCCGCCCAGCGCGCCAGCACATCAGGCAGATTGTTCTTTTCGTGCTCGACGGGGCTCAGCGTCTCTTCCGGCACAGCGCCCAGCTTCTCAGCCGCCAGCAGCGGCGTGCGCTTGTCATCAAGACTGATCCCATCGGCGGCGACATCGTAGAACCAGACATGGTCCGTGCCGCCCGAATTGGTCTTGGTGAAGACGACGATCGCTGTCGACACGCCCGCATAGGGCCGGAAGACGCCCGAAGGCAACTTGATGATGGCGTCGAGCTTGTGATCCTCGACCAGCATCTTGCGGATCGCCTTGTGCGCCTTGGACGAGCCGAACAGCACCCCATCGGGCACAATCACCGCAGCACGCCCACCGGGTTTGAGCAGCCGCAGGAACAGCGCCATGAACAACAGCTCGGTCTTCTTGGTCTTGACGATCTTGAGCAGATCCTTGCTCGTCGTCTCGTAATCGAGCGAGCCGGCAAAGGGCGGATTGGCAAGGATCAGCGAATAGGCATCTTCATCCTCACCATGCGCTTCGGCGAGGCTGTCACGATAGGCCAGATTGGCATCTTCGATGCCGTGGAGCTGCATGTTCATCGAACCGATGCGCAGCATGGTCGAGTCGAAGTCGAACCCGTGGAACATGCCAGAGTGAAAGTGCTGCCGTTGCGCCTCGTCGCGGAACAGACCGGCATGGTGATCGCGCAGATACTCGCCCGCCGCGACGAGAAATCCGCCCGTGCCGGCTGCCGGATCGCAGATCGTGTCATTGGGCGTCGGTGCCATCAGCTCGACCATCAACTGGATGATGTGGCGCGGCGTGCGGAACTGCCCGTTCTGCCCGGCCGAAGCAATCTTGCCGAGCATATATTCATAAAGATCGCCCTTGGTGTCGCGATCGTCCATGGGAATGGCATCGAGCATGTCGACGACCTTGGCGAGCAGCGCCGGCGTGGGGATGGTAAAGCGCGCTCCCGCCATATGCTCAGCGTGGCTCGTGCCATCCTCGGCCATCTCGCGCAGGAACGGAAATACGTGTTCGGAGACGACCTCGAACATCTCCCGCGCTTCCTTATCCTTGAACTTGCTCCAGCGCAGATCCGAATATGGACGCCCCTTGGGATCCTCCGTCGCGGGAAAGATGACGCGTTCGCGTTCCCCGCCAAACCGCTGCGCCTTGCGCTCCTCGCGCAGTTCCACCTCGTCCAGACCCTTCATGAACAGCAGATAGGTGATCTGCTCGATCACCTCGATCGGATTGGAAATTCCGCCGGACCAAAACGCATTCCAGACGGCATCGATCTTGCTGCGCAGTTCACCAGTGATCATATCTCAACTTCCAGTTCCTTGAGGAACGCCTCATATTCTAATTCGTGCCGACCTTCAAAGTTATCCATCCCCGGCTTGGTCAATATACCGACCGGCGCGACATAGCTCTTGATCGTCCGCCCTGGTTTCTCGTGCCAGGTGATGTTGAACGCTGCGAGTTTGGGGAAAAAATAGAGATCGGTCGGCGGCAGATGGTCGTGGATCCACCAGGCCAGCGCCTGCCAGTGTCCGGTGCGCTCGTAATAGTCGATGAACGCATTGACGACGACAGTGGCCGTCGCACCCATATGGCCGTTGGCGTCCCGCCGGTCGAAGATATGCCCGGCATAGTTAGCCTCATTGCTCGCGCAACTGAGCTTATTGTCATTGCCGAATTGATTCACGGCCTCTGACCGATAGGCCGAGCGGATGGAAATCCTTCCAAAACGTTCCTGCAGCGGCTCGAGCAAATCCGCGCACAAGCGTGACGCCGCCGCGATCGCAAGCTCGGGATCACTCGGAATATTCGCGATACCGTGAAAATTGCCGATCTCCGAATACAGCATGTCGCGCATGAAGAACGATTTCGACAGTCTCACACGCCCAAAATCCTCCAGCCCCTTAACCGATTGAATTTTGCGCATGATCCCCCCAGCGGCAATGCTTGTGCTGCTCCCAGCGGGGATACTGTGCACACTCCTTTGCGGATGGACAACCTTTGACTATGGTCAAAACATCAGCAGCCGGGGGTTCGAGACGTAATGCAGAAGATGTGGATGGTTCGTGCGGAGACAGGGGGCCGCCTTTATGACGTCTTTCGTGACCAGGGTATTATTGCAATCGGATGGGTAGAGATCGGCGAACTCGGCGCCGGCGACGGTCGTCAGGACATTGCCGCACGTGTGCGTAATTTCTGGCCCGAATGGAAACCACAGTCAGTCGCCATGTCGGCCGGTCAGCTCTTCCGCTTCCGTCACGAGATGTCTATTGGCGACGCAGTTGTCACCTATGATCCCTCCAGGCGAGTATATCTCGTGGGCGAGATCTCTGGCGACTACGCCTGGCGCCCCGACCTGATTGAGGAAGATGCCAATACCCGCACGGTAACGTGGCGAGGCGAAGTGTCCCGCGACCTGCTCTCGGTATCGACCCGCAACAGCTTAGGCGCCATCTCGACCCTGTTCATGATCCCGCCCGACGCTGCGTCCGACATCGTCCGAGCGCTGGAGACGCACGAACCAGCGACAGCTCAGATCGACACGGCAGTCAATGATGAAGCGGCCGTAGAGGACGAAGTGCTTCTGGACATCCAGGAACGCGCACTCGAGTTCACCAAGGACAAGATCATTACTCTCGACTGGGATGAGATGCAGGAGCTGGTGGCGGGACTCTTGCGTGCAATGGGCTATCGCACTCGCGTCTCGCCCCACGGGTCCGATCTCGGCAAGGACATCATCGCTTCACCCGACGCTTTTGGGTTTCAAGATCCTCGCATCTTCGTCGAGGTGAAACACCGGAAGGGGACAATGGGTGCTCCTGAAATCCGAAACTTCCTGGGCGGGCGCGGCGATGGCGACAAAGGGCTATACGTCAGCACCGGAGGTTTCACGAAGGAGGCCCGCTATGAGGCAGAACGAGCCAAAATACCAATGGAGCTCCTTGCCATTGATGAACTCGTCGAGCTGCTTCTCGAGCACTACGAACAGCTGGATTGGGAGACGCAGCAGCTCGTGCCGTTAAAGAAGCTCTATTGGCCCCTTTAAGTGCCGGAGGTCGGACATGAGCGACGGACGACTACCCGCGTCTAAGATAATGCAGGGGCTAAATACCAAATCCGACAAGATTCGAGCTCTTGCTCGAGAAGGATATTTGCGGACGGAGATCGCCGAGCTCCTCGACATACGATATCAGCACGCGCGCAATGTGATGTTGAATGCAGGCATTCTCGATGGGCTGTCCCGTGGAGGAACCTCTCCATCAGCAAGGCATGGACGACTACGAAAAGAGATTGTGCCAGAGCCGACCCCGATTGGAGTTCTGGTCGAGGCCGGCTTCATCAAGCTGGGCGACTGGATCTCTGATAAAAAAGGTAGGATCGCGTTGAGTGTTCCCGCACCCCAAGACCCTGGGGTGTATGCCTTCGCGACCGAGGGTTTCGTCCGCTATATCGGGCTCACCCGCGTGGGGTTTGCCAAGCGGATGCAAAACTATCGCGCGGGCCACGTTCGGCAGCGAACGAGCCATAGGATCAACGCCGTCATTCTCGAGCATATTGGCGCCGGAACAGAGGTGGAGATTTATCTGGCAATGCCACCAACAACGACTTGGAACGGGTTACCCGTCACCACAGCTGCTGGACTTGAGGCGGGCCTGATAGAACTGATCCAGCCGCCCTGGAATATGATGGGCGTGGGTCAAAAGAAGAGTTAGCTCGCCTGCAATAGGGGACACGAGCGTGGCCTTAAGCGCCGCCCATCAACAAGCGCCTCGTTTTCAGCCTCGACCTAGCAGCCCGCCATGTTGGCGTCCGTCTCGGTCGCTTCAGAAGCCCGACGACGACGGTGTTGCTCCCGGTCTTTTGGCCAGAAATGTGCGCGTTTGTCGTTGGACGATGGCGGTATTGGGCAAGCAGCGTTGCGCGCTTTTTTTTTGTTTTCGGATCGGCCGCCGGCACGAGCATCAGGTCACCCCATCCTCTTTCACACCCTTGGCAACGATCTCAAGCACGCCGTCGGGGAGCGGGAGCTGCAGCCGCTTTGCTTCCTCCCAGGGTGCTGTCATCCACGTCTCGATGTCGTCGGGATCGCTCAGGATCACCGGCATTGCTTTTGGATGAATGGTGCCCACTTCCGCATTCGGCTCGGTCGTTAAAAATGCGAACAGGTCGGTTGTGACCAATCCCTCCTTGACCTTGCGCACGCTTGTCCATTGGGGCGCCCAGATACCAGCGAAAAAGGCCAGCGGGCGGCTGTCATCGAAGGCGAACCAGATATCGCCACCAGCGTCCTTGTTGAACTCGGAAAAGGAGGTAAAGGGCACAACGCAGCGAAACTGAGGCGCCAGCCATCGTTGCCAATGCTTGCTGTCGGTATTGCGCACATTGGTTACGCCCCGATCTGGCTCCATTTCGAGCAGGGTCTTGAACTCCTCATCAGTGAGGGCTCGCCTTTCCTTTTTCTGTATCTTTTCCGCCTGGGCCTTCGCGGCCTTGAATTGAACAAACGAGCTGGTGGGCATGCCCCAACGCACCCGTGTCAACTCACGCTCCCCTTCGAAGTTGCGAACGATGGGGGCTAGGTGGTCGGGGAAGATGGCCGTCTGGGGCGGAAAATTGCCGATGGCCGCCTCGTTCACCCGGAAGCCTTTGACCAGATCGCGGATGGCCTGGACGTTGGTGGTCATAGAGTAAAGATTGCACATCGGCATTTCTCCCTTTCGCCATACCAACCGAAAATGTGAACACGTGCAATATTGTTCTTACTTTGTTCTCATTCTATGACTCGGTCCCTTGAGAGT
>TARA_R100000365_G_C2748230_1_pt1 | contig 10321 bp, 8 predicted proteins | sample TARA_R100000365 | Tara Oceans TARA_R100000365 (sample SAMEA2620668) | marine metagenome | biome: marine biome (ENVO:00000447); feature: mesopelagic zone (ENVO:00000213); material: "saline water (ENVO:00002010), including plankton (ENVO:xxxxxxxx)" | depth 1000 m | reverse complement strand
CGAAGGCAATGATACGCTCGATGGCGGTTTCACCGGCGATTTCCTCTATGGCGGGGCCGGGAACGACAGCATCTTGGGCGACACATCGACCGATGAATTGCATGGCGGCATCGGTCAGGACACGATGCGGGGCGGCACCGGGGCCGACAGTCTCTATGGGGGGGATGGCGACGACAGCCTGCTCGGCAACACCGGTGTAGACTATATCGAAGGCGGCGAGGGCAACGACTGGATCAGCCCGGGCAATGGCGTTGATATCGTCCATGGGGGCGGCGGCAACGATACGATCCTTGGACGCACCGGCTGGGATTCCCTTTATGGCGATGCGGGCAATGATGAGATCTATGGCAGCGAAGGCGAAGACCACCTCGAAGGCGGGGCCGGCGACGATTTCCTCTCAGGGGGGTCGGGCTGGGATACGGTCCATGGCGGCGACGGCAATGATGAGGTCTATGGCAACCTTGGGCGCGACTCCGTCATTGGCGGCGCAGGCAATGATACGCTTTACGGGGCCACTGGTCATGACACGCTGCGCGGCGGTGATGGGGACGATTTGATCTACGGCGCCCAAGGGGACGACCTGATCGAAGGCGGCGCCGGCAACGACACGATCTTAGGCGGCACCCTTGCCGATACCTTTATCTTTGGCAGCGGCGACGGAGAGGATCTGCTGATCAATTTCCGTGCTGTCGAAGACCGGGTCGAATTGCACGACGGCATCTATGGCACGGCGCGGACGGGCGCGGAGGTGATCTCGACCTATGGCTCGGTTGTGAACGGCAACAGCGTGTTGACCTTTGACAATGATCTGTCTCTCACCTTTGAGGCGGTGACGGATCTCAGCGCGTTGGAAGACGCGCTCCTGATCATCCTTTGATCCCGCGGCCCAGCCCGCCCTGCCCTACTTAGGGTCTATTATCCCCGTCGCAGCCGTCCATAAAGGTGGGCTGCGACATAGTAAGCGGCCCGCATCGGCCCCACCCCAAAATACCCCCGATGCATCTGCCATGTGGCCCAACTGGCGCGCAGCCTGTTGGACGAGAGCGACCCCGGGGTCACGTGAAGCTGAACCAAAGACTGGGAAAGGCCGACGGCCTGTGGCAAGCGATCCAATAGGGTCAGCCAAAGCGCATAGTCCTGCCGAAGCTTCATATCCGGCATCGGAACAGAGCCCAACAAGGCCCGGTCATACATTGCAGACGAACAGCAAATGACATTGCCGCGCAGCAACTGCGCCCGCGTGACCGTCGCAGGCACCTCAACCACATGCGCGCCTTGAGCGGAAATGCGGGTAAAGCCGGTATAGCACAGCCCTGCCCCGGTCTTGGCCATAAGGGCCAGTTGCAGAGCCAACTTATCCGCCGCCCAAGCGTCATCTGCATCGAGAAAGGCGATATAGCGCCCACGTGCCGCCGCCAAGGCACTGTTGCGCGCCGCAGCCGCCCCCGCCCCTGTTTCGTGGCGCAACAGGTGCACACGCGGGTCATCGGCGGCCAAGGCCAGAATCTGCGCGACAGTGTCATCTTCGGACCCGTCATCGACAAGGATCATTTCCCAATCGGCCATGGTTTGAGCCTGAACACTGCGGATTGCGCGCCCGACCACCTCCGCGCCATTGCGCACCGGCGTGAGGATCGAGACGGTTACCGAGAAACCTTCAGTTCCTGTCATACTGCCTGCCCCGCCCTCTGAGATCTGCTTCTTCATGCCACGCCTGTGTCATGTCCTGCTTGTGTCACGCCGCCAATCCAAGGGCAATCTGCCCCGCCAAGAGGATATCTTGACCTCTTCCGGTTTGACCCGATACTGCGGCCCATGACCCCTTCCGCTCCCCCCCAGATCACTGTCGCCATCGCCACCTTGGGCCCGCGGGCCAGCCAGATCTCCCTGCCCCCGCCAAGGCCGGGCCTGTGCTATCTGGTGATGATCCAGCGCGCGCCTGACCCGCTTCCCCACAGTGATCGGCCAGACCTTACCTATATCGCGCTCGACAGTCTTGGCCTCTCCCGAAGTCGCAATGCGGCACTGGATGCCTGTGGCAGCCCCTATCTGGTCTTTGCCGATGACGACATGCAGCTAGAGACGGAGGGGCTTTGCCAACTTGCGCAGAGACTGAACGAAGCCCCGCATCTGGATTTCGTTGCGGGGTGGCGGCGCGAAAGGTTCCCGACCTCAGGGGCGCGCACACAGCCCCACCGGCTGCGCAAATCGAACGCAGGCCGCATCTGCGCGCCTGAGCTTATGGTTCGTATGGCCTCAGTGCGCCAGGCGGGGCTACGTTTTGATCCCGAATTTGGGGTTGGCGCCCCCTACCCTGTCGGAGAGGATTATATCTTCATCTGCGATATGCTCGATGCAGGTTTGCAGGGTGAAGGGCTGCCCATCGTAACCGGGTCTCATCCCGCGGCCTCCACCGGAGAGCACTGGGATGATGCGCAGTTGTTGAAAGCCCGGCGGCGGGTGCTGAGCCGTTGTTTCGGTGCGACCGCCGGGCTGATCACCACCGCCTATGTCCTTCGACACCGCAAAAGATTTGCCGGATGGAAGGATGCCTGGCGTTTTTGGATCGGGTAAAATTCCGCGCAATGTCAGTATTTTTCATTCAATAACAGAGAGATAGACACTTTTGTTTCGCGTGCGAAACATTTTGGACGACCGCCCGCCAAAAGGGTGCCCCAGCAAGCCTAGTCTCACCCCCCTTCTCGCCCTAGAGTGCCCGCATATCTCAACGGGGCTCACTCTATGAATACGCGTAAAGGCATTCTTTTGGCGGGCGGCACAGGCAGCCGCCTCCATCCCATTACCTTGTCGATTTCAAAGCAATTGCTGCCGATCTACGACAAACCGATGATCTACTATTCTCTCTCGGTTCTGATGCTGGCCGGCCTTCGCGAGATTGCCATCATCACCACGCCCCAAGACCAAGAGCAGCTCAAACGCCTGCTCGGCGACGGGAGCCAATGGGGGCTCTCCTTGACCTATGTCACTCAAAGCAGCCCCGATGGGCTCGCTCAGGCCTATACGCTTTGTGAAGCGTTTCTGGATGGGGCGCCTTCTGCGATGGTCTTGGGCGACAATATCTTCTTCGGACATGGGCTGCCTGAAAGTCTCTCACGCGCGGCGGAACGCGGGCAGGGGGGGACTGTCTTTGGCTACCGGGTCGTCGACCCTGAACGCTATGGCGTGCTGGATTTTGGTGCAGACGGGCAGGTGCGGCAGATTATCGAGAAACCCAGCCAGCCGCCTTCGCCCTATGCGGTGACCGGTCTTTACTTTCTCGACGGCACCGCACCGCAGCGCGCGGCAAAGCTCACCCCTTCGGCGCGCGGAGAGCTGGAGATCACCTCACTTTTGCAGAGCTACCTTGATGAAGAGGCGCTGCATGTCGAGTTGATCGGGCGCGGCTATGCTTGGCTTGATACAGGCACCCACGGCAGCCTGCTGGACGCCAGCAACTTTGTGCGCACCCTCTCTGAGCGCCAAGGCCAGCAGGTGGGCTGCCCGGAAGAGATCGCATGGCGCAAGGGCTGGATCGATGACGCAGCCCTTGCCGCGCAGGCCAAGCGTTTGGGTAAAAATGGCTATGGGGCTTATTTGGATCGCTTGCTTGCAGAAGGGCCCCTCTCTTAAGCGCCCTTTGTCTTAAGCGGCCCTGTCATAATCGGCCCTAGCTTAAGCATCGGAGTCTTAAGCGCCCTCGCTCGTCTCTAGCAAAGCCCGGATCTGGGCGGCGAGGGCAGGGGTTACCCCCGGCCCCGATAGGCGCAACTCGCCGGGCTTAAAGCTGACCTCAACCGATTTTCCAGCCCCGGTTTCAGAGCCTACTGCAGCCTTTTGGCTCTGTTTCGCTGCGGGCGCTTTGGGCTGTTTTCCCTGCAACGCCTTGGTCAAAAGCTCCGTCTCATCCTCTGCCGTCTTGGGCACAGCCTTGCGCAGCCGATCGCGGAGGCGGGAGCCGAAGCCTTCTTCGGTGCCCAACCGCGCCGCCAAGGCCAGCCCGAGCCGTTCTGTCACGGCATTTGGATAGACCAAGACACTGCCCAATTGATCGACCACAGGCATGAAGCTTTTGATCTTGGACCTTTTGGCCCGCGAGGCCGAGGCGAACAATTCTTTCAACGCCTCGCCTTCCGAGGAAAACACCCCGGCCGCGACGGATTTCCGCACGATATGCGCGCGCTCAAAAAAGGTCAGCCCGACGCGGATCTCGTTTTCTTCGACCATAGCGGTATAGGCGTCACTGGCGTCTTCGGGGTGTCGCACGAAGGCCAGCGCGTGGTTTGGGCCTTCGCCAGTATCTGCCATCGCGCGCAGCGCCTGCACCCGGCGGAACCCCGAGATGAGCCCGTATTTGCCGCCTTCGATTTCCACCACTTCGATCGGAGTCTGCTGGCCACGGCTGCGCAAGGAGGCGGTGAGCACCTCCATTTCGGCCTCATCAAGGGCGACCCGGTCACGCGACAGGTAGTTCCCCGCGATATCCTCCAGCGCAATCTTGATCGCCATACGGCCTTCGCTGCGGGCAGCTTGCATTTCCGCTGCGACCTTTTCCAAGGCGGCCACCGCACTGGCTTGACCGGCGACATCGGCAATCGGCGCACGGCGCGGGGTCGGGATTATGCCCGTGGGGATATCACTGATCGGCATGGCATGTCTTTCCTGTGGCACGGCAAGTCGCTCTGGATCGGGTGCGGTCAGACGTTTGCGTTTGGCCATGATAACATTCCTAGGCTAAAGACTGTTTCACCCAAGTTAGAGACTTGAGCGCAGCGATTAATATTTTCTCGCCCCCGCGTGCGGGCGGTTAGGCGGTCTGCTGCTCGGACCGTTTCCAAGCTCCGATCAGCAGTTTTTTGAAGGCGGCGTAGGTCGCATCAAAGGTCTCTCGACCTCGGGCATAGGTCTCGCGGTTGAAGTCCCTGTAATCGGCTTCATAGATGCCATTCACGCTTTCCCCGGCCTGACCAATCAGCGCCGTAAAGTCCTGCCGGTGAGGGGAAAGGGTCGTGCCGAGATAGGCCTGCATAAGAGCGGCCATTTCGGCCTGCTGGCTGCTGTCGAACCGCGTGACCACAGCGCGCACGGCGTCCCATTCAAAGTGCAGCTCATCCAAGCCCAAGGCCCGCGCGGCGACATTTTCACTCTCCTCGATGCTTGAGAAGGTGGCATGGAGCATATCAAAGAACCGCCCCGTGGAATCGAACTCCAGATAGGAGGCCCCGAGCGGCACCAGCAAGATATCCGCGGCCGCCAAGCCATTGATGGTCAGGTAGCCCAAAGCCGGAGGGGTATCGAAGAAAATCAGGTCATAGTCATTCAACACCCCATCGGCCTCTAGCCGGTCGGTCAGCGCATCCCACAAGCGCCAGCCGCGCGCACTCATGCGCCAGACGGGGATCTGAAACTCGGCCCAGTAAAGATCAAGCTGGGCGCCGATAAGATCGATATTGGGCCAATGGGTCTTTTGGATCAGCGACTGCGCCGTCACATTCCGCGCATCCGACAGCGTCTCATCCAGAGGCTGAGGCGCGTCGCCCCGCGAAACCCGAGCGCGGTTGTCCTCTTGCAGGTGGTCAGCATAGTGCCGCGCCAGCAGCGGAAAGACGGTCGACCATTCGTCTTGCACTTTGCCGCCAAAGATCGAGGTCATCGACCCTTGGCTGTCCAGATCGATCACCAGTACCCGGTAGCCATCCAAGGCGGCCGACATGGCCAGATGAGCCGCCGTCGAGGTCTTGCCGACGCCGCCTTTGAAATTGGCCACGGCGACCATCTTTGCGGGCTGATCTTTGGGGCGGTAGGGGAGGTATTCTTTGGTCTTTGACCCTTCGGCCCCGAAATGTGCCCGCAGCCGCAGGACTTCATCCAGCGAGAACCACTTGGCCCCGCCTTCGGTTTCCGACCGACCTTGGGGCAGATCGGGATTGGCTTTGAGCACGCGGCGAAAATGCGGGGTTGCAACCGGGATCAGATATTTGGTGATTTCCCATGTCGAAAACAGCCGCAACTGTTTACGCCCTTCCTCAGAAAGACCGCGCGCCGTGAGGTCTGCCATGCCATTCGCACAGGCCGCCGAAATGTTGCGAAAGTCCTCCGCCCCGGTGGGGGGGCCAAGCTCTGCCAGAGCAGCATTCGGGGAAATGTTGAAATAGGGAGGTGTGGACATGGAAGCTCGATATGCTGCGTTTTCGCCAGAATACTGCAAAACAGCGCATATGGAAGTTTTTTGATAACTTGAAGGGGTTTTTCTCAGCAATATCTTGGTTTTGCTGCTGTTCTCTTTGGACGGTTTTGAGGAGGGCCGCCAAAATTTTCTGTTATTTATTTGTTATATAATTAGTTACGGCAGAGCGATACTTTCGTAAACCCTTATATCTAAATAACAAATCCTGAATATGCTCAAGCTGTGCGATTCTGAAACCACGCTGGGGCGATTCTGAACCCCCGTTGGAGTGACTCTGAACCCCCGTTGGGGCGCTGGACAGGGCAGGACCATAACTTTTAGGGTGGCGTCACTGAAACCACGATGTTTCGAATCCGTCTCAAGAGGACGTTAACGGCCCGGCGGAATGAGAGAGTAGGGCGGCTAAGGCGTCGCAGCAGTTAAAGGACAGGCTCGTGAGCAGCACCGGTATGACCTCTCAGGAGGGGCTTTTGCCCCGCCGCCATCCGACCAATGATTTCTTTGTCTGTGATATTTTCGATGCTTTGCCCAAGGACGATCTGGCGACCATGGAGCATCCGATATTCTCGCTCTCGACCCGGCCTGACCGTCGCATTCTGGAATATGCCCACAACGGGACCGAGATCACGGTGACCCCGTCGGTGCGCGGGTTGGCGACGATCCATGACAAGGATATTTTGATCTACTGCATCAGCCAGTTGATGGCTGCGCTGAACGCGGGGCGTGCGATTTCGCGGCACCTGACCCTGCGCGCCCATGACTTTCTGGTAGCCACCAACCGCGAAACCTCAGGCGATGCTTACCGGCGGTTGCGCGATGCTTTTGAGCGGCTGGCGGGCACGCGGATCACCACCAATATCACCACCGGCGCGGTCGAGACGACCCGGGGCTTTGGGCTGATCGAAGGCTGGGAGATCCTGCGCAAAGCGAAGGGGGGGCGGATGATTTCGGTTTCCATCACCCTATCGGAGTGGCTGTTCCGCGCCGTGCAGAGCAAATCCGTCCTGACCCTGTCGCGGGATTATTTCAGACTGCGGAAACCTCTGGAACGGCGCATTTATGAGATCGCGCGCAAACATTGCGGTCGGCAGGCAAATTGGGTGGTCTCAATCGATACGCTGCTGAAAAAATCAGGCTCTAACTCGCCCCGGCGGGTCTTTCGCAAGATGATCCGCGACATGATCGCTGCCGATCATCTGCCCGATTACGAGATGCATGAAGAACCCGGTGACAAGATCCGCTTTCGGCGCCGGTCGGTGGTGGTGGAGGATCACGCTCTGCCGCAGGTGAGCCCGCAGGGCTTGGATGCCGTGCGCAGGCTGATGCCGGGCTGTGATGTCTATGCGGTGCAGGCCGATTGGCAAGCCTATTGGCTGCGCTCGGGGCGGCCGCAATTGCGCGCGCCGGATGCGGCCTTTGTCGGTTTTGCCAAGATGCTTGCGCAGTCTTCGGAAGATTAAACTCGGCAGCAGGCCTCGATCGCGCTGTCGATGTGATAGAAGGTTGAGGCGGGCATGTTCTCCGACAGGCAGGCGCCGGTGGTTTCGTCAAATTGATCATACCAGCCGCCTTTGAGCGCGGGGGGGATATAGCTTTCCCAAAGCTGGGCTGCGATCTCCGACGGGCGCAATCCGACCGCGGTCTCGGGGCGGCTCATCACACAGGCGGCTTTGAGAAACTCGGTCTGCGGCCAGAGCCTGCGCGTGGTGTCACCATCGCGGTCCGGCAGAAAGCCCGAGGGCAGGCGGCTCTCTTGCACCCGCTGCCACATCTCGGCCAGAGGCAGCCCCGAAGCGATGCCGGTCGTGGCCGTGAAACGATCCGCCAAATAGATCCATTCGGCCAGATGCCCGGGCTCATGGGCCTGCGCTGCACCCTCAAGAGGGGTCCAGTCGGGGGCGAAAAACTCTAGCAGACGCGCGTCTTTGGTCAGCGCATGTTCGGCGATCAGATCAAGACAATGCTGCGCCATGGCAAGATGGGCGGGGTCTTTGGTCAGCGCATAGAGAGCGGTCATCGCCTCGAAAAGATGCATATGCGGGTTCTGTCGGCGGGGCTGCCGGTCGGCCGCGGTTTCTCGCCAGCCTTCTGCGCCGCGCAGCCGCGACAATGCCTCTTCCAGACGCGCGATATCGGGGGCCACGTCGAACCCTGCCGCGCCCAGATGTGCTGCGGCCAATACCCCAAAGGCCAGATCATAAAGGTCGTGGGTCTGATCCAAGCGCTGCAAATCGGGCGAGATCCAAGCCGAGAAAAGCCCGGTTTCAGGATCAAAGCCTTGGGTCATTGTGCGGCGAAACAGCCGCCAGCCGAGGTCCTGTATCTGCGGATCGGGGCTGCGCGCAAAGACATTGGCTTGGCGGAATTGCACCCGTTGCCGGCGCTTTAGCCCCCGCAATGGCGTGCCTTGGTAATCGAGGGCTTCCCATACCGTGTCGCTGGTCTGGTCGATCCCGGCTTGGGTCCAGAGCGGCAGGGCGCGGGTTTCTTGCCACTCGGCCAAAGCCGCAGCCCAAGCGGGCAGGGGGGACGGTTCAGCCATCGCTCAAAGGCTCCTGTATTTTTACCAATACATCACATAGGTGGCGCAGCGCGACGCGCCCGCCGGGATAGGGCAGGATCCAATCGGCGTGGCCGACCACATCCGCATGGGCATCCGAGGGGCAGGCCGTCAGCCCGGCACGCTGCATGGCGGGGGCGTCGTTGATGTCATTGCCGACATAGAGCATTTGCGTCCAGTCCAGCCCGGCGCGGGCCAGCCAGAGATCCAGCGCGGCCACCTTATCGTCGGTCGCGGCGATCACCTCGATGCCAAGCTTGGCCGCGCGGGCCAGCACCACCGGGTTGCGCTCTTTGGAGATGATCAGCCGCTGGATCGTGCTGTGGCGGGCCAATTCGGCCAGCCCCATGCCATCGCCACGGGAGGTCATGACGGTCTCGCGCCCGTCTTGGTCGGTCATCACCAGATTGTCCGTATGCACCCCATCGAAATCCATCACCAGCGCCCGGACCTGCGCCAGCGCTTTTGCAGGCGGCGCGCCACAGGCGGTGGTGCTGGCCATGGTGCTGGCCAGATCAAGATCGGCCAGACTGTCGATCTCCAGCGGCGGCTGATCGACCGGGCAGAGCGCCACCGGGCCACAAAAGCGCTGCCCTGTGGCCTCGAAAAGATCGGCCTGCACGCAGTAGATCGCCCCATTCTCGCGGTATTGCGGCGGCAGATCCTGACGGCGTTTGCGCTGTTGCTGGTGGTCGTGGTTCTGGCCCACCCCAAGGCCCTGCGCATCCAAGCCCCATAGAAAGCTGTGATCTTCCACCACCGACAGGGCGCAGGCGGCCTTGGCTTGAGTCACAGCCGCCAGACAGGCATCGATGTCATCCGCGCTGATGAAGGGAGAGGTGCATTGCAAAAAGGTCAGATGTGTCAGCCCCGGCAGATCCGCCCGGACATGGGGCAGGGCATGCAGCCACCCCGCTTCGGAGCTGGCGGTATCGTTTGAAATTTCCGCCGGGCGGTCGATCACCTGAGCGCCGTGGTGCTGCGCCTCGGCGGCGATGGCCGCATCATCGGTTGAAACATAAACGGCGGACTGGCTTTGCGCCGCGATGGCCGCGCGGACCGCCCGGCCAATCAGCGAGACCCCCCCGACCCGGCGCAGGTTTTTGCCCGGTACCCCTTTCGATCCGCCCCGGGCGAGAATGACAGTGGCGCAAATGGTCTGGGGCATAAGAAGATCCGTTGTTTTGAAAAAAGATGTTTCACAGCCGTCTTGGGGCCGCAATCCCTTGCGCGCAATTTCCTGTTCCGAACTGGGGCCGGGTGCGACCGCTTCAGGCATGCCCCAACTGGGCGAGTATCTGTCTCAGGCTCACGCGCCAGTCTGGCATCTCTAGGCCGAAACTTTTTTCGGTGGCGCTGCAATCCAGCCGGGAATTCAGCGGCCGACGGGCCGGGGTAGGGTAGGCGTGGCTGGGGATCTCGGTGACGGCGCAGGTGATCCCGGTTTGGTCGAAAATCTCTCGCGCCACCTCGGCCCAACTGGCGTGGGGCTGGGCCTGATAGTGATAGGTGCCGCTTTTCTCCGGCGCGATTTTGAGCTGACGTGCGATGGATAGGGCGGCGCCTGCGATGTCATG
>TARA_R100000365_G_scaffold3580_1_pt1 | contig 10329 bp, 6 predicted proteins | sample TARA_R100000365 | Tara Oceans TARA_R100000365 (sample SAMEA2620668) | marine metagenome | biome: marine biome (ENVO:00000447); feature: mesopelagic zone (ENVO:00000213); material: "saline water (ENVO:00002010), including plankton (ENVO:xxxxxxxx)" | depth 1000 m | reverse complement strand
TTTGCCAGCAGCTTTGGCAGCGTAAAGCGCCAGATCGGCCCGCTTGAACACCTCATCGGGGCTATCGCCGCGTTTCCCAACGGTGCAACCTATGCTGGGACGACAGGAGCGGGTCTTCTTGTTGGACTTGAGATACGTTTCGAGCTGCACCTCAATTGAGTGCGCCCTATCGGCCAGACAATGGTCGTCAGAGATGTTGCAGCAGATGATTGCAAACTCGTCGCCACCGAGGCGTGCGACAAATTCATCGGACGCCACGATACGCTGGAGATAGCGGGCAAAAAGGCGGAGAACCGCGTCGCCCGTGAGGTGGCCGTATCGATCATTGACGAGCTTGAAGTCATCCATATCCAGGACCATCAAGCCGATCGTGTCACGCAAAGAGCCCAGGCGTCGTTTTAGCTCTTCGACAAATCGTCGGCGGTTTGGCAGTTCTGTCAGGTCATCTTGATAAGCCTGACGCTGGAGCTTCTCACTGGCGAGATATTGCTCGTGGATATCTTCGACTGTCCCATACCACCGGATGATCTTTCCCAGTTTGTCCTTGCGAGCCGTTGCTCGAGCGCGTGCCCAGCGATAATCTCCATCCTTGAGGCGAATGCGGTAATTGATGTCCACCGGTTTCCCGGTGGACAGTCCCTCATCCCAGTTTTCAATTGTCGGTGTTATATCGTCGGGGTGCAAGGCCTGTAGCCAGCCATTGCCGAGGGCTTCGGACTGACTGATTCCGGTCATTTCTGTCCAACGCGATGACACACTCAAGATGTGGCCGTGCGGATCGGAAGTCCAAGGAATTTGAGGGTTCTGCTCCACCGTGTGCCGGTAGTGCTCCTCACTTTCGCGCAAGGCCTCAAACATACGGGCGCGTTCAATTGCCAGGGACGCAAGGCCACGCAACCGTGTAAGCTCATGGAGTTCCGCGGGATTGGGCGCGCGCTTTTCTTGAAAGTAGAAGCCGAACGAGGCAATGACGTCACCATTGGAGGCAAAGACTGGCTTTGACCAGCAGGCCTGAAACCCCAGCGGCAGTACCATTTCTCTCCAGCTGTCCCAAAGAGGGTCATTGGCGATATCTGTGCTGATGACGTCGCGCTTTTCGAACGCGGCAGTGCCGCATGAACCAACGCCGGTGCCAATTTTGATGGCGGGGACCGCCGACATCATTTCCACAGGCAGATTGGGAGCATGGCCCGCAGTAAAGCATCCCTTGGCTGCATCAACGAGCAATATGCTACAGGTCGCTCCCGGGATCTGGCGTTGCGCGGCCCTGCAAAGCTCCGCGAGTAGATGCGACAGTTCGAGACCTGCCGTGACCATCTCCAGAATATGGCCCTGGGTGGCATCACGAAGTTCGGTCGTCAGCCAATCGTGAGCATCGATCGCGCAACCCACCCATTTGCCGTCACCCACGTAGCGAACATTGAGCAGATGACGGTGGAAAACACCATCATGGCGACGAACGCGCATTTCGGCCTGCACATTTTCCTGGGTGTTTTGATCGATCGGCAATTGCGCGCGAAACGCTGCTGCGTCGGCCGGATGAATGGCATCCAGCCACCCCTGTCCGAGACCGTGGCTCTGTGGAAGACCGGTGAACTCTGTCCAGTTGGCATTGTTGAACTCTACATGACCGTGCGCGTCACAGACCCAGACAAGTCCTGGGACGGCGCGCGTAAGCGTTTCAAAGAGCTGGCTGTCGTCCATCGTTTTTCTGAGCCCTCAATTACTTGAGTTATTGGATCACGACTGGATTAATAGCCCATTTCCGTACTTGACCTGCCACCCGACGTGTTGCAGTCAATTTGTAAAAACTGTTGGAAGGGTTAAGCGGGCCTTTCACAAATTGCTCGCTGTTCGTCATTCTCACGCCGTTTACCTCGTCGCGCAGACCTTGCAGCCAAAGGTACCATAACCCGACCGGCCTTGCGGTCGACGCTCGGCATCGGGAGGGAGCATCCAATCGATCACTTCTCAGCAGCAATCATCGGCTGGACATTGATTGGCCGAGAGCGAAACGTTTGAGGCCGGCAGCGGCGGAGCCGCAACGCGGGCGATGAGGACCCTTCACTGGTTAATCGCTTGGCAATTACGCGCTGATACCGTCCGCGCCTGATTTGCGCCGTGCATTCGAGAGGAGACGGGCTTGTCCTACACAGACCCAAACAAAGCGCGCCGGGTCAACGCGCGCCGTCGATCGGAGATCAGCCACGGAATGCTCCCGTCTTCGATGGGTACGAACACGTCACTGTTAGATCTCGTTTCACAGGAACACCTCCTTCGTACCGTGATAGATTGCGTGCCTGATTACCTATTCGTAAAGGACGCAGACAGCCGCTTCGTTGTTGCCAATGTGGCGGTTGCAACGGACCTCGGACTTTCAGTTGGCGACCTGACCGGTAGAACCGATTTCGATCTACATCCCAGAGAACTGGCGGAAAAGTTCTTCGCCGACGAACAGACCGTATTGAAATCGGGGCAACCGAAAATCGACCTTGAGGAGTTTATCGTGACTGCCTCTGGCGAGAAGAAGTGGTTGGCGACCTCAAAGCTACCACTGCGCGACGCGAGCGGGGCGATTAAGGGCCTCGTCGGTGTTTCCCGGGACATTACCGGGCGCAAGTTGGCGGAAGATGCGTTGGCCGAAAGCGAGAGCAGATGGAATTTTGCCCTTGAGGGCGCAGGTCAAGGCGTCTGGGACCACAACCTAAAGACCGGCACGGCCTATTTCTCGCCCATGTGGCGAACGATGCGGGGCATAGGCCCCAACGATCCGGTAGACCCATCCCGCCAAGCCTGGCTCGAGCGCGTCCATCCCGAGGATAGGGAGCGGCTGATTCGCGAAACCAACCAGCAGAATTCCGGCGAACTTCACCAAAACGCTTTCGAGTACCGCGAAAGGCATCAGGACGGGCACTACATCTGGGTTCTAAGCCGCGGACGACCCGTAGAATTCATGCCTGATGGCAGTGTTGCGCGCATTGTCGGGACCGACACCGATATCTCCAGCCTCAAATTGGCCGAGGCCAAAGCCGCCCAAGAAAAGGAACAGACCTATCAAAGACATGTGGCAGCGCTTGAAAAAGCTCACGAGGCAACAGAAGCCGCTCATCGTCTCGCCGAGTCACTGGCGAGGCACGATGCGCTCACAGGATTACCGAACAGACGGCTTTTCGCTGACACGCTGGGTAAGGCTGTCGCTCGCGCCCAGCGCGGCTCTACGCGCTCCGCAGTGATGATTGTCGATTTAGACGGCTTCAAACCAATCAACGACATCAATGGCCACGCTACAGGCGATGACGTGTTGCGCGAAATCGCTGAACGTCTGGGCGCGTTGACCAGGAATGAAGACACTGTGGCGCGCTTGGGCGGCGACGAGTTCGGCGTGATCCTTGATTGCGCGAATGCAACTCCCGCTGAGGCTGCATCCGCTTTGGCTGCCCGCATCGTGGCCGACCTCAGCCATCCGATCAGCATTGGCGACCAGGTCGTTGAAGTGGGCGCGAGCGTAGGCATATCTCTTTGTCCAGATGACGGAGCGGATGCAGATACTCTGCTTCGCGCCGCCGACATGGCGATGTATCGCGCCAAGGAAGAAGGTCGGGGAACCTATCGGCTTTTTGCACAAGGCATGGAAGACGCTCTTCGCGAGCGCATGGCGCTCGAACGGGACGTGCGGCGGGCGGTGTTACAAAAGGACATCCAGCCGCACTACCAGCCTCTCATGCATCTGACAGAGGGGCAGCTTGTCGGCTTCGAAATCCTGGCGCGCTGGCACCATCCAACGCAAGGCCATATCGCACCGGACGTCTTCATTCCCATCGTGGAAAAGCTTGGCCTGATTGGTGATATGACCTACGATCTGTTACGCCGTGCGTGCCTTGATGCGCTTGACTGGCCCAACCACATCACGATTTCGCTCAACATTTCTGCAATCCATCTTACCGACCCTCTTTTGCCGGTTAAGCTGCTCGCCACCCTCTCGGAGACTGATTTCCCGCCAAAACGACTTGAGATAGAAGTCACTGAGACGTCGCTTGTTGCCGACATCGAGGCTGCGCGCTCTGCTTTGGTCGCGATCCAGGAACTCGGAATAAAAATCTCGCTGGACGACTTCGGAACCGGTTATTCAAGTCTCTACAACCTGCGTGAACTGAAATTCGACAAGATCAAGATCGATCGATCTTTTATCTCCTCGATGCAGTCCAATGCCGGAAGCGCCAAGATCGTCAGTTCCGTGATTGATCTTGCCAAGAGCCTTGGACTGCCCGTTATCGCGGAAGGAATTGAATCACAACAGGAAATGCAGGAGATTGTCCGGCGCGGCGGCGAGTATGGTCAGGGCTATTATTTCGGCAAAGCCATGCCCGCATGCGACGCTTCGCGTTTGGTACAAGGCGGGCGGGAGAAGCCGAGGTGGGCTCAAGAACGGTGATCGGTTCTTTGCAGACCCAGGATCGCCGGCACAGCAATACAAGGCTGTGTCAACGGCATCTGTGGACGCCCTTTTTGGAGGCAAGCGGTAAATCGGGGTACGTTGGCACCTAGTTGGATGCTGTCATCTATACCGCCTCGATGAGCAGAGCGATAGCTGCGGGCCAGTATGAGAGTTCGCGGACCGGAACCAGTTCCGGTTTGCGCGCCTGGCAAGCGCTCTGCCGTTTCCCTGGTTCTTCCAGCCCCGTCTCGCCCAGCGTTGTGCCATACCCTCCTTCGACCGCCTACGACCCCGACGCCTCTCCCAGCGGCCTGCTGCTCTTTGCACTTTACCGCAACAAAGCGCATGCCGGGGCGCTGCGCCGCCTCGCAAATCGGCTTGGCATCGACCGCATCGGTCTTGTTCCGCTTCACGAACGGGATCATTCATCGAAAGAAAATTCGCGTTTCCGACGCGCAAAACCACCACGTCGCGCCAGGCGGCGTCAGCTGGCCTCCATGGGTGCAGTCAGTCGACGCACAGTACGAACGCGCATGTTCCGTGCGACACCATTGTGCGTCTTGTGCGCTTGTGCCCATTTGCCGATCTGGTTGTGCGCCAATCACCCTTTCCGCACGTTTACCCCTATTCGCGTTGCCGAACCAAAAAGCCGGTGCCCGCTTTATTGGCAACGCGCAAGTCGAACCTGCGGAAAGGATGATTGGCCCCTTGTCCCGCAGAGCGGGAATGCCTTCACGCATCGATGCTGCGTTTCGGGCGAAAGAACCGGACAGCCAACACCATACTGTGAAGGTTCTCGAGCTATTACACAGCGGGAAAGATGGGTCGGACAATATGCTACTGAACCACCGACAAAGCTCCGGCCCATCGCCCGCTTGCGTTATCGCACATCCGCCCGAAAACCGGGGCTCTGGGGCGCCCGAATTTGACACGCGAGCCGCTCTCGGGCCTTCGCACCCATGACCAGCATCACGGTCGCGCAAGCGCCGCGGGGCTGGCAGAAGTCCTTCGCAGCGCCTCCTGCATATCTGCTGGGTCCATACGTGGTTCCCTCCAAATATTTTCCTCAACTGTAAGGGCTTGGGCAGATGTTGTTGCCGATTAGGCACACGATATAGCAAATAAGTCGGAGACTTGGTGACAAGTTGTTGTAAATCAGGCAAGTTACAAATCGCGTTTACCTGGAGGTCTCGCATATGAAACGGATTTTATTGGCTAGTGCTGCAGTTGCAGCATTTGTATCCCCGGCCCTGGCGGCCGATCCTATTATGCCTACACCCGTTCCCACAGTCCCGGTCGTTGACAGCTCAACGATCTGGGACGGTTTTTACGCCGGTGGCCACGTCGGCTATGGTTGGGGCGAAGCTTATGATGCCGGCGGCGTCATTGGATTTGCTGGCACTGACTATGATGCGATCGACGGCATCTTTGGCGGCGTCCAGGCTGGCTACAACATGCAGCAGGACTCGTTTGTCTTCGGCATCGAAACCGACATTGCCCTTTCTGGAATGTCGCAGACCATCGTTGATGGCGGCGGCAACGACGTGATTGCTGGTCTTGACTATTTCGGCACCTTAAGAGGTCGTCTCGGCGTGGATATGGACGGCATCCTGCCCTACGTGACAGCCGGTCTGGCTTATGGCCAAGGGTATATCGACGATACCGATGCCGGCTTTGACCGCGACACCAACTTCCACGTCGGCTGGACCGCTGGTGCGGGTGTCGAAGTCGCTGCTTCTGACTCCATGAGCATCAAGGGCGAATACCTTTACACCGACCTTGGCATTCAGACCTATCCAACGGCTGGCTTCGGTGCCTCGACAGATGCCGGAATTCGCTTCCATTCGGTCAAGCTCGGCGTGAACTTCCACTTCTAGGGCCCAATCGTTACCTCTTGCACGGGGCTATTTTGGGGGATGAGGCTCGGCTCCTGCCGGGCCTCTTTTTCTTTGGCCAGCCAAATACAGCGGAAAGCTCGGCCACGTTCAACATTGCGTAACCCCGTTGATGCCGGAGCATATGGCTGATCTGATGGCTAGCCTGGAGGCCAGCCATGTCAAGAATTCGCATTCTTGAAGTCCAATATCGCGGGGAAGACCGTCGCGTCGACTACCGCGCGTCCCTTCGTCTCCCTGGCGCGTCCATCTCGATTAGCGCCACCACAGGCGTGATCGACACATCCACTTCTCCGTCGTCGCTGCATAAAATCGCACAGCAACACGCTGCGGCTATGCTCCGCGAGCGCAGCGCGGGCGGCTATCGGCTTGAAACTTGACTTGAGCGTCTTTCGATCGATTAAGGCAGCCAATTGCAGTTGGGCAACTGGGCCGATTGAGCCCCGCACCTTCGGATGTCCGAAGGCGAAGCTGCTTCAGAAAAGCATTACGCTCCCGGCGCACCACAAAAGGGAGAGTTGAAGCTTGATACTATCGTCCCTTCCGGACCGGCTTAGAACAGCTGAGGCATTGTGGAGAACCCGGGTCGAGCACGAGCGCACGACGTGGAGAAGCGAACGTTAGCTACGGCGCTGCGTGGAAAACGTCGAGACCAATCTGTGGCGGTATCCTGACTGAAGGGACTTATCTGCAACTGCACCCTGTGGCGGGCCTTCGCAGCCTCAGGCTCGCCCGGCTAAAAGGTATGCCGGAGGTACGGCAGCTACCGTAAATTGGCGAGCAGCTGGACAATGCGAGACACTCGCCGCGCAGTGCATTTTCCGTGCCGCATGCGTTCGCCCTTGCGTCATTGCATGTCCTCAGTAAACCGGGGCTTTCGAACAGGCAATTCCGACGCACAAATGCCGCCCGATTTCGGGAAAATACAACAGCTTAGGTCGCGCAATCCGACGACAACTCGTCGTTGAACCCGCTTTTGGATCAATAGCGAATGCAACAGCCGCCCTGCATACTCTCATGCTTTAAATCGACCGGATCCAGCTTCTGCCCGTCAAGGGCCTTGACTTGCCTGGCAGTAGTATGAGGAAGTCAAAGCTGGATCGACTAGGAACAAAGGCATGGAAGACGAAGAAATCAGTCTTCTCGATTTGGGGGTGACGATTGCAGAGAACTGGCTCTGGCTGGTCATTGTGCCGCTTGTCCTGGGCGCCATCACCTTCATTTTGATCGCGCTGGGTGGCAGCCAATATCGCGCCAGCCTTTCGGTGCCTTTTACTCCCGATGAAATCGCCAAGCTCTGGCAACTGCCCGAAGATGGCCCGCTGGCCAGTCCCGACGTCGAACTGGCGGCCGATGGCACGACGGAGGGAATTGTGATTGAAGCGAGCGAGGACGGTTCGGCCAGCGCGCTCTCAATGGTTGGCGATACGCGCGAAAGGGTGCGGGACACCCTCGATCAATTCGGGGATGTTCTCGGGCAGGCGGCCAATGCGGGCGCAATCGAGAGCACCGCAAGCCGTTATGCGGAAAGGCTAGACGAGGTCGAAAATTCGATTGCCTTGCGCACGCGATTGATCGCCGACCTTGAGGCCAGTCTCGCAGCCAGTGAGGGAAGCGAGGGGGCCGAATATGGCTTGACTGCGCTTGCCCTTGCCCAGTTGCTCGACGGCCGCGCCGCCGACTACGACAGGCTCGAGGCCCTTCGCGGCGAGATGCCCGCGTCTGGGGCCGCAATTGCCGATGCCGAGATCACGGTCACAAGGCTGGGACGGTCGCCCTTGCTGATGGCGGCCCTCGTTGTGCTGGGGAGCGGCTTTGTCATGTTGATCCTGGTCTTTATCCGCCAGGGCTTGAAAGGAATGGGGGACGATCCAGTTACCCGCGCCAAGCTCGAGCGCATTCGGAACGGGTTTTTGTTGCGCCGCCAGCGTCCCTAGACATTAGGGCACTGAAACAGAAAGTGTTGCGATCGCCCCAGTTTCTGGGCCATACCTGAGGCCCATTCCGACACGAAACGGGTAGTCACAGCCCACCAACGGCCAGCGGACGTTTTGATTTACATTGCGCACCCGTGCAGGTAGTGCAGGGCGATCCTTGCCGGTAATCGCCGGCGTAGACATTGTGAAAATCAAAATCATGGACGCTCAGGTGCCGAGCAGCAGTCAGAACTCGCCTTCCCTTCCCGTGGTCTGCTCATTCTGGTTTGGCCCGCTCTCCTGGCTCGAGCGCACATCGATTGCTTCGTTTATTGCTCACGGCCACGACTTTTGGCTCTATAGTTATGACGAGCCGGAAAACCTTCCCGAAGGCTGCACTTGGATCGATGCGGCGACTATTATCCCCCGGGACGAGATGTTTTTTTACAAGGGCAACCGCTCCCCGGCAGTTTTTGCCGACTATTTCCGTTTGATGCTGATGGCGCGCGCGGTCGGCATCTGGGTCGATTGCGACATGGTTTGCGTAAAGCCGTTTCGGGATTTGCCACCGCATGTGTTCGGCATGGAGTTCGACCCTGGCAAGGGCGCCCATGCCGGCCAGATCAACAATGCCGTCTTGCGCCTGCCACCCGACAGCCCCCTGCTCGAGACCTTGCTGGACCTGTTTGAGGATGATGGCCGCGATCGCGATCCGGTATGGTTACCCTGGTATAGGCGCTCGGAGGTCTTCCTGCGTCGCATGATGGGTGAAAAAATTGGGTTGGCGCATATGCAGTTTGGAGCGACTGGCCCTTTCCCGTTGACCTACTTTGCGCGCAAGCTCGGGTTGGACAAAGAGGCGCTCCCCCGAACGGCATTTTATCCGCTGCCCTATACCCAAGCCCCGCGTTTGATGACACCGGGGACACGGCTGGACGATTTCACAACCGAAGGGACGCTGGGCGTTCACCTGTGGCGCATGGCGTTAACGGAGCGGTCCCGGCTGTCGACGCCCCCAGCTCCAGAACCTGGGAGCGCGCTCGCCGATCTCGCCAAAACACTTTCGATCGATGTTGCCGATGTCTGATCTTCAAATGAGCGCAGCGCCCCCTTCAGTATGGTCCCGAATGCAGTCAGGGATCCTCGCGCTTCTCGGGCTGTTGGTCTTCGTTCTGCCGCCGGCCCTTGGGGATATCGGAACGGCGCTCATTCTGGGGTTGGCCGCGATCCTAGGGGTTGGGTTTCTTGCGCGCGCCGTGAAAAACCCGGCGAATCCTGACATCGTGTCCTCAATGTTTATTGCCGCGTTTTGCCTGATGGCAATCGCGTTCATCGCATCCGCACAAGTTCCCGGCGACATCCGGTTTGCCCTCAACTTCACACCGCTGCTTTTGGCCCTTCCTGTGCTGCATCTACTCGGGAACGAGTCGTCCGCTGATTTTACAAGGATCGCAATCCTCGCAGGGTGTGGAGCGGTGTTGGCAGCAGCAATAGCCTGCTTTCAGATCTATGTTCTTGATCGATCCAGAGCGGGTAGCCACATCATCAACGCGATCCACTTTTCCAACGTTTCAATCACTCTAGGGCTATTTTCCCTTTCGGGGGTTTTGCTGGTTCGTGAGCGGTTTGCAGTTATTTTTCTTGCTCCGCTGGGATGCGCAGTGCTTGCCTGCGTTCTTGCCGCATCCAGGGGCCCCCTCCTGGCGATTGCAGCTGTTCTTCCCCTATTTCTGATCGTTTCGATTTTCCATTCCAAACGGCTTGCGCTTTTTTTGGCGATTGCCATTGTCGTGGTGGCGATCGTCGGTATTGCAGCGCTGGAAGCGCTCGCGCCCGGACAGCTGGCCAGGGTGCAAAATATGATCACGGTTATTCCTGACGCCTTGTTTCGCTGGGATACAGAAGACACTTCAACAAACATTCGGCTCGGGCTGATAAGGGCGGGTCTTGAAGCCTTCAAGGATGCTCCATGGTTTGGTCACGGATGGGGAAGCATTATTTCTGCCACCCATCCCCATATGGGAGATTGGCTCTTTTCACGCGCTGAGGGGTTCGACTATCTGCACAATGAGCCGCTCGATTT
>TARA_R100000365_G_C2748234_1_pt1 | contig 10332 bp, 13 predicted proteins | sample TARA_R100000365 | Tara Oceans TARA_R100000365 (sample SAMEA2620668) | marine metagenome | biome: marine biome (ENVO:00000447); feature: mesopelagic zone (ENVO:00000213); material: "saline water (ENVO:00002010), including plankton (ENVO:xxxxxxxx)" | depth 1000 m | reverse complement strand
TTCGCTCGCCTTCGCGGCCTTCGGCCTTGATCGGCACCTGGAGGCGCCGCGACATTCCGCGCCATCTACGCCAACCACAAACAGAGCCGGCCGGCCGAACGGGTCCTAACCTTCGCGCTCATGGAAAAGGACTGCTCCCGGTGTGAGATCCTGCCGGAAGGTTTCCTCGAAAGTGACGCCTCCCTAATAATCATACACTTAAAAGGTATTGATAATATTAGGGAGGCGTCACTCTGGCTCGCCTTAAATGGTTGCTTCCTCCGGTGTGGGAGCAGACGTGCTCGTGTCTCCTGACCATCCGGAAAGCTCGGCCGCGATGCGCAGCTTCTGCCTGGCGCGAAGTCTTGCCTGGCGCGCATTGCGGGGTGCGCGCAACTGAACCTTGCGAGGCTGTTTGTGACCGGTGTTCTTCTGGACCTCTGATATCACCAAGGACGCAAGCTTGCCGCACGAGTTAGCAAACTCGCACGTGGTGCAGCCCGGTGCGGTCGAGACCTTGGCTCCGGGCATGCCGTGGCACGAAGGCCAAAGCGCTCCGGGCAGCAATGCGTCGGGCAGGATCGCCGGTTCGCGGTCTGCCGCGCCCATCTTTTCAATCGCCGCATCGAGCACATCGGCATCAACGACGGTTTCAAAGCACTTGGGCGTGAGAACCGGATAGGTGTAACACCACTTTTCAATCATGTCGGACCACGATCTTTCCGACCTCTTGATCAACGCCAGAAGGAAGTCGCGAGTGGCAACCTGTTCCGGAGTTCCGCAAAATGCAGCAGGATGAAGCTGTGGCACCTCAGCAAGCGAACGTGCCTCAGAATCCAAGCGGTCTTCAAAGAATTTTTCAAACTTGATGTGCCAGGCTACCTCGGACCTTTCAGTGTAGCTCAGCTGATTGATCTGAGGAGCGTAACGCCGGCCACCCCACGACCTGGCCGACCAAAATGACATGCAGAATTCGATATAGAGATTGTAGGGAACACCGTATTCGTCTGCGCGCTGCCGCGCGGTCCAGGCGTTCGCAAGGTTCTTTAAGTTTTTGGCGAAGTCATCAAACGCAACCGTTGTGACCGAGTCAGCGACGTCTTTGTCCTTATTGATTCTGAGGTAGTTGATCAGGTGCTCGTTGTAGGTGTCGTAAAACAGCTTTGTGGCGGCAAGCGGTGTCAAAAACCGGTATCCATACCATTTGAGCTGCACGAGTTCGCGCTCGATTAAGAAGCGCTTGTGTTCCAGGTTCGTCGCGGCGAAAACGGCATCGTTGAGGCGTTCGCGCTTAAGCGTTATGTCGTGGCTATTCATGGGCATTCCTTTGTGACAGTGCTCGATGCACATGCCCTGTTTATAGCGGGCAGGGTGCTCCACTGCAGAAGGTGGCATCCGCCACATGGCCCGGCACCGGATTGGGGGAAAAGATGCCTGCGACAGGTAAGCGCGACAACAGCTACTATCTGCGACGACTTGAGCTCGAGGCGCCGAAGGTCCATCGGAAACTGCTTGCGGGAAAGTTCGGTTCTCCCGCAGAAGCATTTCGTGAGGCTGGCCTCAAGCGAGCCAGGACACGCCTGAGCGAACTCAAAAACGCTTGGAACAAGGCCACGCCGGTAACTCGACGAGAGTTCATGCACTGGATGGACCTGATGAGGCCGTCGATGCACCCCAAAGCACTACCGCCGCCTACAGCAGCTGCTTATGCAGGGGAAAAGGAAATCCTGAGCGAAGATATGAAGGTGCAAGTGCAGCGCATCCTGTCCGCACGCTCGATACGTGCCGGGCGAGCGATGGAAGAGATGGGCTTCAATGTGCTGAACCCGTCATTGGGAATGGCCCTCCATAGAGGAACCACTATTAAACCCGAGCTACTTCGTGCGTTGAGCAAGTGGATTGATGAAAACTCAATCTACTCGGGTGGCGTAGATTAATCTACGCATATGCCATCCCAGTGCTGACTTTTCGAAAGAGAGGAGGCTATTCAGCGGAATAGTTGATGTCCACACGCGAACAGCAGCACGCCAACCCGAAACTTAAGTGTGTGGGGCGGGGCACCGGGCACCGTCGCTCAACATGATGGATTGTTCGCAACCGAGCTGGTCGACGTGCAGCGGTCTCGGAAGCGAGTATAGCTATTCCGCCTTGGGATTGCGACTTTGCCGAGAGCATGTGCTGCACGAGAGACCACATCTATCGTGTGCCGCAGCTGCTATTTGTCCATTGACATGGGGCCCCGCGATGGTTGCCTTCCAGGGCTCCTGCGGGCGTGTCCACGTTGACAGCGAGACCAAAAGCCGATTTTTGCCAATTTCTGTCAACATTATGTAAACATCTGTCAACATCGCCCCCGGATTTCCGGCATTTTTCGCAACACTGATGTTGACTCTGTCAACGTCCAAAATAGGTATTTGGGGCCGATTTGGACGCTCCATGTTTACATTTCAGGGTGCTGTCAACGCGAAATGTAAACATCGTCAACGCCGCCTTGGCTATCTCGGCAGTCATCTTGCACCCGATCGGCTCCGGTGAAGGATTCCGACAGCCACTACCAGGGGAACCAAAGCGGAGGATAGGGCCGGAAACTTTGGTGGACACCCGATCGATCCCCATCAATTGCTCTGGGTATTTCTAGGACTTCGATGGTTTGTGGGGCGAACACGGTGACTCCCTATACGGAAAGTCAGCCAGTCCTATTTTCATCGTCGGCGGGACGCACGAGACGTTTTCCATCGAGGTTTAGCAGCTCGGTCGAGGGAAGCTCGCGCAGCAGGTCGCTCAGGGACTTCTTCCCATAAGTGCGGCAGTCGAAGCCGGGAATGGTATCGGCAAGATGCTGGCCGAGTGTGGCCAATTCAACGGGCTGTCCGTCAACGCTGAGGGTCTGCAGCGCGGGAAGAAGAACTTCCTCGGCGTCGGCTGGCGTCAAGCTCCAGAGCGGTGCTGCAGGCCGTTTGCGGTTGAGGGTGTGCATTTCGAGGAAGCTGGTGCAGGCGTTCCGGAACGACACCGGTGTGGATTTGTGTCCAAACCCAAATACGTCCTTTCCTTGCTCGTTGATGCGACGAGCAAGCGGAGCAAAATCGCTGTCGCTGGCGATGATGACGAAGACGTCGATGTGGCGCGTCAGCATGATCTCGATCGCATCAATGCTCAGCGCGATGTCGCTGGCGTTCTTTCTCGGCGCGACCGAAGGCATGTGTCGCGCGACGGCGCCATGCGTTCTCATCAGCTTTGCCCAGACGCTTGCGGTGCGCCCAGAGAAGTTGCCATAGGTGCGAAGAATACATATTCGGCCAAGTGACCGAACCCGTTCGAGAACCCGCTCGGCATCTTTGGGTGACACACCGTCTGCATCGATCAACACGGCAACCCGCGTCGGTCGTGGAAGGGGGTTGCCGTAACGCTCGAGGACGTTCTTCATGAGAAACGAGATCCGGCTAGCCATCGGTGCTTGTCTCCCATGATGCGACAACGGCCTTGATCGCACGGATGCGTTCGACTGTCGGGGAAGGTAGATGGCCGTTGCGGGTAAGCGCTGCCAGCCAGAGTGCCTTAGTCAGTCGATCGCCAGGGCGAACCGGGCTGCTGCTCTCATCGGGTTCTATCTGCATGACTACCTCCCAAAAATCGACCGAAGAGTTGAACGGGCGCGAGTGGTGAGTGCGGGATTGGTATGACCGGACGCGTCCCGCAGCTCGTTCAGCCACGCAATCTCGTTCTGCGAGACGACAGTGCCCAGGATCTCTTCGAGCGTGCGCATGGCAGTCGCGCCAACCCACTGCTCGATCGCCAACTGCAGAAGGTGCCTCGGATCCACATCGAGAGCTTTGGCCAATGCCGGAACCCGGTCGATCGGGAGACGGGCGCTGCCGTTTTTGAACAAGGAAATCATGTTCGCGTTGACGAAACCGGCCTCGGCCGCGACCTGAGCCTGGCTCTTTGTTGGGCGGAGCTCCAGGACGCGTTTTTCGAGGAAGAAGGTCAGACGGGTGTTTGCGTAAGGTTTGGTCGGCATCGATCGGCTTTCAAGCAAGTTTATGACGTTGAACTTGCTTTGTTTATAGCGAGAGCATGATCGGAAATGTGCTGGATGCTCCCGATCCGACCGAAACATCGCCGAGAATCTCGATGACGATTTCAACCGCTATAGGATAGACATCGGACAGTCGGCTCTTGGCGGCACAGCCGGTCAAACAGCCGTTACGCTTGCTTTAGCCAAGTGGCTCACTGCCGGCGCGCCCCAACCATGCTCGCCTTCTCAGCTGAGCGGCCAAACTTCAGTGCGAGGGCACCAGCAGCAAGCACGATGGCCAACATCGCTACGTTGTGCAGGTATTTGGGCAGTGGCTCTACCTCACCCAGAAGGGGAAAATAGGTGAAAGCCAAAGCACCTCGACTGAGCAGGAATCCGAGTGCGACAGCTGCATAGTGCGCTGGTGTCCACGCAAATCGAGTCCTCGTCCAGATAATCATTGCCAGGATCAGAACGGTCGAACCCAGCCCAACCGCTACGCCTAACCAGCCCTCTCCCGCAAACATGCTGGCAACGGCCACGATAAACGTCACCAGCAGCAACAGGAGAGGGTTCACCTCTCGAACCGATGGTAAAGGCTCGCTCGCGATACGGCGCCCGACCAGAGCGGCTCCGATCCCACACCCGCCGACAAGAACCCATGCAGTCACCAATTGGCCTTGCGTGGCGTTCTGCGACCCCTCGTCCGCCATGATCAGGGCGGCCGATCCTATGTAGAATACGGCGGCAACGATCATCCCAAAAGGGCCCAACCACGATACTTGCGCACGCTTGGGCCACCAGGCTTCCGCTATGGCGATGGGACCGGCAAAGCTGAAGATGATATGGCCGATTATGAAATTGTAGGCGTTGTAGGCACTTATGCCGACGGGCGGGATAAAAGTCGCCGACCTGCTTTCTTCCCAGCCTGCATATCCGCCATACTGGTCCGCGAACATCGACTGATCGATGATGCAGGCTTGGAGAATTCCAAGAGCGGCGCAGAGAAGCAGCAGGGAAGGCCAACCCCATCCCAGGCGCCGGGCCAATTCGCGAATGAGCAAGGCAGGCGCCCCATAAAGCGCCATGAAGAAGATCAGGTTGAAAAGGATGGCACCGATATCGCCGGTGCTGTCGGAGTATGCGGCCAGTAACTCCGCACTGATGGCACAAAGAGCGGCGAGGGCCAAAACCTGCGCACTGCCAAAAATCCATTTCTGCACGGCTGCCGCTCTCCCCTTATGTTTCTCTATTGCGGCTATGTGTCCGCCGGCGACTTGCACTTCCACTGCGAATTCGCCCTCATGGAGCATCTGCCCGTGGAACTGGGCTTTGCGACCGTGGTAGACTCGGGCCCATCAACCTGGACACACGCTCGACTATGCCGCTTAAATTTCCGCTTAAAATCTTAAAGTCGCTCTGGGTTCGTGGCGACAGTGGGCGTTGGGCGATATCTGACCTCAAGACGCTCACACTGAAGTCCGAGGATAATGTAGACGAACGCTATTTCTTATTGCGTGGCGATGTCGAGCTGATGACGAACAAGCCGAATGTGCGGTTCGCAGATGCCCTCTCGCTATTCGGCACCGCCGACTTCTTGATGCAACAAAGTATAGTGCCCGTCGTTGCCTGGATTGAAGGCGAAACGGCTATTCGGTGCATCGGAACAGCGTCTATCGTTAGTTGCACCGGATATGTAATCACGGCCGCCCATGTGCTGCTGGACCCTCTGGAGTCCGGATACGGAGCCACGCGTATTGCGGGACAAGTTCAGCATCGAGAAGACTTAAACTTTGGCGTAATGATCCCATTCATGGCTCCTGCAGGAGGCATTTATTTGACGAAGGCGTTTCGCTTTTTTCCATTCCAGAAAATGTGGGCTTGGGGCGGTTGGAAGCAGAGCCCGCTGCTCCACGAAGAAGATCGTTGGGAGTATTTGACCGATGTGGCTGTCTGCAAAATTCCAGAAATGCCAAATGGGCAAGCTCACCAGCCCTTGAATATGTCATTAAATCCTTTTGTTATCGGCGAGGAGGCTTATTCGTTGGGATATGCCGAAATGCCGGACATTCAGATCAACCCAGAGACGGGCCGGATCGCAGATGGTGACTTTCGACTCGAAACCTACGTTACGGCCGGAAATATTCTCCAGACTTTTCCGCAAAATCATGTAGCGAAAGAAGTTTCCACGCCTGGTCCTTGCTTCGATTTCAACGCTCGCGTTCCAGGGAAGATGAGTGGGGCTCCTGTCTTTGGTGGGCAGGGGGCAGTTATTAGAGGCGTTGTCAGCCGTAGTTTTTCAGGCGAGGAACATGCTTACGGTGCTATGCTTGGGCCCGCGATGGACCTGCCCATGGATGAGCCAGATGCAAGTGGACGTTCACTTCGGACGCTGCTCGAGAATGGAAATGAGGGGATGACGCTGGCCCGCGGCGTCGGGCTTTGAACGCCGTCAGCCGCCGTAGACCACAGCACGAGCGGCAGGTTGCGATTAGGCTGGAAGGCGGTCCGAACGCTTTCATTTGCATCGAGAGCGGACCCATTGCTTTAACCTAGGGCTTCGAAATTGGCTACGGCCGCATCAATCAATCTCGACGACCAGTGCTAACAAGGAGTTCTATGTGGGGTAGCGCACCAAATGACGATACTGCGAATTTTTCGCAATCAATCGTTCGAGCGCTGCTCGAGATAGTTCCTGAGCGACAAGCGATGATACCGCAATTGGTTGCCGCAGGATCCCCTCCTCTATCGAGGTCCAAGGTAGGGCAGCACGCATCATCGTTCCGTGGGGTAGTCCATCCTTAGGATTGATCTTGGCCGCTCCGATGGCCGCGCGCTCTGCAGCATCGAGGTGTATTTCCTCGACGCCGGCAACTTCCGCTAGCCAAAACATCATAGGGCTGCACTTCAAATGGCTCCATATCGCCTTCGCCGGGAGGGCGGCGGGGTCTTTCGAAGATTGATGTGCTTGTGCCTCCTTGCCCGCGAGCCACCCGAGCCAGTGCTCTTTCTGGGAGGCATACCATTTATTGTGGAAGCCGCTTCCGATCTTGATGCGCTGTTCAAGCGCCTTGGTGCGCGCAGGTTCAGGTTCAAAACCTGAAATGGCGAGTGAAAGTCGGAGCTGACTGAGGGTCATCGAATGGCTTTCAGGGTATCAACATCTATTTGGACGAAGGACTGAGTCTGACGAGCACCATGCCGTCTCGTTCCCTTTTCACCTCGAGGGATTTGATCGAGCGCACGAGATCGCTGAGCTTTTTGTGGCCAAAAGTCCGGGGGTCAAAATCGGACGCGAGGTTGGCCAGCCTGCTGCCAAGGTGTCCGAGCCTGATCCACTCATCCTCGATGTCCATTTCATTGATGGCGCGTCTTATGAGTCGCTCGGCCTCCCTTGGTGATTTTAGAGGGCGCCTAGTGTCGTTAGGCTCGGTCGCCTGGGGTTCCGGCAGCAGGTTTTCGGTGTAAATGAAGCGTCGGCACGCTTGCCGAAAGCTCTCCGGTGTCTTCTGCTCACCGAAGCCATATACATCCACGCCTTGCTCACGTATTCGCGCGGCCAACCGTGTGAAGTCGCTGTCAGACGAAACCAGGCAGAACCCGTCGAAGCGGCCACTGTGGAGCAGATCCATGGCGTCGATCACCAGCGTGATGTCGGATGCGTTCTTGCCGGTTGTATAGGCAAACTGCTGTTGAGGCAGTATTGCATGCTTTGCCAATACGTCGGCCCAGGCCCGTGAACGGGTTCCGGAAAAATCACCGTAAATGCGTCGGACGCTGGCTTCACCAAGCTTTGCGATTTCCTCGAACAAGCCATCCACAATTTTGGCAGATGCATTGTCCGCATCGATCAGGACGGCCAAGCGCGCAAGACGAGACGATGTCGCTTCCATCTGAATTCTCCTGAATTAATCGCCTCAAGAAGAGGCGATTATTGCCGGTGCTCCACGTCAGTCGGACCCTCGACCGATGTTCGCCTCTGGGCCAAATCACAAGTCTCAAAAAAGGCTCGCCAAGCAGATGGTCTATTCCGGATGGTGCTTGATGCTTGCGCGCTTTGGGATCAGCCGGATGGTTTGGGATCTGTGGCAGCGGGCCTGCGTCGTGCGCTAGCGTTTTTTCTTCGGGGCATCTGTTGGTTCGCAGTAGGAAGAGCTCCCAGCGACCACTTTAGAACGCGATCCTTGTGGGCAGAAAGCAATTCACTCCGCTGCTGCTCATTGAGGGGGAATTCCGGACTATCTTCAATTCGCAGGCCCAACACCTCTTTCCAGCGTCTAGTTTGCGAGTTGGCAAAAAAGCCCTTGAGGAAAGCCGTTCCTGCGTCAAAGTAAAATGAATATGAACAGCTTCCGGGTAAGTCGCGACGATGTTGTGACGGGCCATAGTCAAATACGATCCGGTTCATCGACACCACGATGTTTTGAGAATCGATGGGTTCCTTGAAGCTTCCGTCCGGGCGGTAGATCGACCCGGTGATTTTTGCACCACTGGTCCCGTAACGTATCTCAACTATCCCGAAGCTCTCGACGTCGAAGGCACCTCCTACATTATCGAACCCTACCGTGAGCCACACACCCAGTTTGTCGACTATCGTCGGCTCTTTGACTGACCCTTGGTCACCATCGGAGTAGTCGACAAGTATGTCCCGAAGCGTAGTTTTTTGATTCCAGAGAAACTCAAAATGCTCTGCAAACATGTTGATAAGGCGTTTGTCGGTCGAAACGAATACCGGAGCGGTGAGGCTGTTACTATCGAATGTCCAGCCGAAGAAAACGATTGCGGCTTCGCCGTGGCGATCAACTATGAGGCAATTGACCAACGGGACGCTATGTCGCAAAACCCGAAGAATGTGGCGAGCACCCACCACACCGTGTGGGAGTTTGAAACGAAATCTGGCGCCGAAAATTTCGCGATAGCTGGCAAGATCGAGCCACTGCGCAGTGAGATTCTTGGAAAAGAAGTTGTGGTATAATTCTCGTGCGTCGTCATGATATACGCCACTTTCTGGCACCCCGATAAGGCTATTTCTAACCTTGGTTGCACCCTGCAGTTCTGCCTGGATGCGCGGGATCACTACATCATTTGTCGCTCCCACATATGTCACCCCCTTTTCTCGCAACAAGAGACTTCGCCCCTGATCCAAGCCAGCCTGCAATTTCACCGTATGGTTCTCGACTGTATTGAGCTGATCTCGTAGGCCTTGGATCAACGCATCGCGCTCGGCCTCATCTTTGGCTTGTTTACGGTGGGCTGAAAGCTCCAGAATGAACCAAATCGCCAACAAGACGACGAGAAGGATCGCCAGAAAAAGACGCAGGCCGTCAGGCAAGAGTTCGGAAGGCGGCGTGGTTTCCGGAAAGAAGGATGCCGCAACCTGTGGCTCGATCAATGTTGTTATCAACAGGACAATAACTGGGGTGAGAAACCGAGCTCCGACAACTGCGGGTCGCAATGAATCTGTTTTGCTAGGTGTAGAAGTCAAGGCCCGCCCCCGATTGTTTCGAGCAAGTTTAGACGACATGACGTTTTGGGCAAGTAGGCCGGCTTGGCGGGGAGTGAGCCCGCCTTTCGCAGATTAGCGGCTGCGATCGCTTGTGGGCCCGCTTCAACCGCTCGCAGGGTTCTTCGCTAGGACTATTGTTTGAGACCGGCCCGCTGAGTTTTGGGGGCTCGATAGCGGACCGGTCCAGCCCCCAGGCGGGGAGGTCCGCCGCAACAGAAGGCCCTCACGTTTTCGAGAAGCAATGTGGCCATGTTTGGGCCGCAACATTTCCATAATGAACAGCCGCCGTCGACTTTCGATGCTGGCGATGGTTGAATGCCGTCCAGTTTGCGTGCGGAGTTTGAGTATGGTCAGTCCAACCGATGGTTTTCAAAGGACCCGATACCTATCCAGGGCCATAGCGGGCCTGCTGTTTACCGTCTTGGCAACCTGCGCATGTCTCTATCTCGCACTTGGCTGGTTGCCGATCTAAGAGCTCTGGCAATTCAAATCTCTTCAGGCTCCTGCACAAACGTCAGGATCCCGCGATCCATGTTCTCGAACGTCGTGTAGGGCCACGACACGTTGAATTCTCCGGTGGCCGGATCGAAGATCGAGAACCGAAAGCCCAGCATATACATGGCAACAGCTTCCCCGTAGGTGAGCTGCGGATCCCGCCCGTCCCGGCCATTGAGGTGGATCGTGTATCGGCCCGGGATTTGCTCTTGGATCGGATCGAGTTGGGCTGTCACCCGACTCTCCGCAGCACCGGCACGTCAGGTGCTTCATCATCAGATAAAGCCCATTGTATCGTTGCACCGCTTGAACCGCACTGGGGGCAGCGGGCCCA
>TARA_R100000365_G_C2748238_1_pt1 | contig 10342 bp, 9 predicted proteins | sample TARA_R100000365 | Tara Oceans TARA_R100000365 (sample SAMEA2620668) | marine metagenome | biome: marine biome (ENVO:00000447); feature: mesopelagic zone (ENVO:00000213); material: "saline water (ENVO:00002010), including plankton (ENVO:xxxxxxxx)" | depth 1000 m | reverse complement strand
ACTGGCCAGATCGGTCGGATCAAACCGGATGCAGCGTGAAAAGCCAGACCGCCATTTCGAGGTCAGCGACCAGTTCTCCCCCTTGATGTCATGAATGATCGAAGTGCCGGTCCAGCTGAGCAGCGTAGGGATCACCAGCCCCACACCCTTGCCGGACCGGGTCGGCGCAAACGCCATGACATGCTCTGCGCCCGCATGGCGGAGATAACGTCCCCTGAACCGTCCCAGCACAATGCCTGACATGCCAAACAGGCCCGCTTTGCGCACATCCCGCGTAGAGGCCCACCGCGCCGATCCGTAGGTCGTCGCATGCTTCTCACGGCGCGCGCGCCACAGGGAGGCAAGGATCGCCATCCCAATTCCCGCAATCCCGCCAAGAGAGGCAATCAGGCCTGCCCGGGCAAACACGTCCGGCGCATAGGCGTCATAGGCATACCACCACTGGAACAGACGCCAGGGCTTGTAGACAGGCTGCCGATACACTTCGAACCAGGACGACCCCAGCCGTGGTTGATGCTCCAAAACACCAGCCACCCATTGCGTCGCGCCCCATACCGAGCAGGTAATCAACACCAGCGTCAGGAGGAATTGGCCGATAAGAAACTTGGTCGGAGTCACAGAATTTACGCCTTCATGCCGGGACCACTTAAGGTGGCGTCAATATTCTGCAAATTGTATGGGAAACGCCGGGATGATCAGAGAGGTTGCCGGACCGTGATTTGGCGATGCGGACGGCTGGAAAGCGAATTTCATGAGTTCCGTTGAGCGAAGAAACAGGACCCAGATCCTGCTTGCGACTCTTTGCGGAGACAGGCAATCTAACCAGATGTTGAAAATTGAGCTATCAAAAATGGATTGCGAGTTTGCTGATGAGGTCATTCATCGCCTCGGTGTCCTGCAGCCTGATATAGATATCAGCTTAGTTGGCGGTGACCTTCAGGTGACACTGGCAGCCGGTGAGGATGCCAAGGCGCTCAGCCAGCTAATCCATGATCAGTTTCTGCAATGTCGGCTCGCAGGCGTGACTTGCGCGATTTCGATGTTTCCGACTGATCGTTTAAATTATCTCGACCCGGCTTCTGAGCAGTTTGGTTGATCGAGCGAACATCAAAGCGCCGTAGATGATAAAGGCGAGGATCGCGAAGCCCGCTGAGGTCATGATAGACAGAAACAGCAGTGTCGTCATGTCGTTTGCCCACCGGCCCTCGAACACCGCGAATGCAAGGAGTAGGCTCGCACCGAACGCGAATATAGTACCGGAACTGATGATATAGTATCGCGTGGCATCGGCGAGTTTCAGATTTCGCAAAAAATATCGGATTGGAAACGCAATGGTGCCGTAAGCTGCTATGAAACAGGTTCCGTAAAACAAGCTGCCGATGATGACTTCGTATAGCGCGGTCGATTGTGGGTTCAGGCCCGTCACCAAATAGATCAACAGTGGTGCGCCCAACACAATTGGCAGGTCCACCAGTTTGAAGGGGAGAATATTACGTGTCTTGCGAACCTTACGTTTTGCGATCGGCGATGGCTTCGGTGCAGGTGCAGAGTTGTCGGACGGGGCGGGCGGGACCGCCACGCTTCCAAGCCTTGCAGCTTCGGAAGGGGAATATCCAACTATTTCGAGAAGTTTAACGGACAAACTATCAATTTTTCTCTCAGCTTCAGGAAAAGCTTGGATCCAATTGCGTGCCGCAAGTTCAAACAGAAAATGACCTTTGGGTTTAGTGTCTTCGATCAGTACCGGGATCACCATCTTGTTCAAATCGTCCGCGAGTGCCAGCTCTTTTCGTAGTTGTTTGGAGTCATTGCAGGCCTCGGAGAAGAGGATTATAATGACTTCGGCGGAGTTCAGATTGTCAGCAATGGCGTCCCGCCAGTCGACTCCCGCAGGTATCATCTCATCCCACCAGATCGTGGCGCCGCGCGCAGTTATTTCCTCCACCAGGCTCCGTGCAAAAGCCTTGTCGGCGCGGCGATAGCTCAGGAAGAAATCATGTGCCATGTGGTGTTCAGCTCTCGAACTTCATCCTTGGTCTTGGAGGATGACAAACCCGGCAGTGGTATGCATCCTACCAGTCATCATCGTCATCCAGAGGGTCTGTTGCTGCCGAAGCGGGCAATTGAGCAGGCGTTTGCTGCTTTTTGACCGCCTTGGCCTGTACTGCCGGCCCGGTAGGGCCGGGTACCTTCTTTACGGGGGTAGATGGGGCCGGCTCGCTGACTGTGCTTGTTTCGGGCTTGTCGGTCGATGCGGTCGTAGTCGGTTCAGCAGGTAGTAGAATGATTTTGCCCGGTTCGATACTTGAGGCATCATATGACACAGTGTTCGCCAACTGGCCGTAGGACAGCTTTTTTGTCGTTCGATTAATCGTGACGGTGCCGATTTGCTCGTCTTCGAAACCCAAAGAAGTCTTTGTGCGTGGGTCCCAAATTTCTTCACCGAGCAGGAAGGCGTCGAAAAGATCTCCTTCCGAAACGCGGTCTTCTCCCCCGCTAACGACAACATTATTACCATTGAGGCGCATGACCGACAGCGGTGCGGCGATGTTCAGGAAGTCATTCAAAAATTCCTGTGTGAACTCGTTGATAGCCGCTTGTACTGCCGGTCGTCCGTTGAAGCCACGGTTCAACGTTGTTGGCTGAGTAGACGGAAATGACTTGTAGTAGGTTTCCGTCGTGATCACTTCTCGAGTTACGACGTTCATCGCAAAGAATTCGATCTCAATACGGCCATTGTACCACTCAAGCCGCTTCCCGGATGATCCGGCGCTGCGTGATTTCTTGGCATAATCGAGTGTCTTGACAATCGGAATGATGGCGATGTCGCTGGCTAGCAAATTCCCGGGACGTTCTTTTGAAGACTGTTCAGTGGCACCGGCGTTTATCAAAGACCATTCTTCGCTGATGGCATGATAGTGATCTCGCGACAATACGGTGAAATAGCCGGAATTCTTTATACCTTCCTGCAGTGCTTGGGTGATCTCGGAGCTGAGCTCGGATAGAGGCACGGATGCGTCTCCCACTATGAAAGATGAGTCCGAAGATTCTACAGATTGTATCGAAACACGCGGGAGTTTGGAGCTTTCAGGGGGTGTATACTTGAGCGTTGCAGCCTGAATTTCCGCGCGCCATAGCCCATGGGATGCGGGTGAATCGCCATCTTTGTCGTTCTTACCGGTGGGTTCAGGCGGATAAAGATTGAGCACTTCCACCCGAGAGACCGTTCCACCCGAGAGAACGACTACCTGATTTCTGAACTCGGCCGTGTTCAGCGCTTGGTTGACTTCTTTCAGATTCTTCTCAGGCTCGGGGCCGAACGGGATATCGCGACCGTCAATTATCTCACCGTCATCCAGCGATCCTTCAAGTCGTGAAGCTTTTGATGCTGTGTTTTGTCCGACACCGACAGTGGCACCATTTATCTTCATAATGATAATAGACATGGCGTTGTTGATAGCCTCACCAGCGGTGTCACCATATCCTTCCCCAAATTCGTAGACATCTCCGACTTTTCCAAAACGCCCGCCAGCTTCTTCTTTCGACGGGCTTTCGGAGGTTCCGCCGACAGTATCGTCAGCCGGCGTTGCACCTTCGGATTCGCCGGTTGCCCGCTCCACGGGACCGCATCCGGTCAACATCAAAATGCTGGCAAGGACGAAGTATGTCCAGATTTTAAGCATCTATTCGCTCCTTATCCAGACTTATAATGAACCAAGTACGTCGGTAGCATCTTCGGGAATGGGCATGGAATGATCTTTGCCGTATCCCATGACCAATTTGTAGTTCGTTGCCGTGGTTCTAATGTAACTCGGCATCTGATGTGCGACCTGAGCGCCGTCCTTAAGCTTGATGGCGATTTGCGCCTTCTGCATGTAGTTGGCGGATTGAGCGTCGCGTCTCAACTGGTCGACATAGCTTTGGGCCCGGTTTGGCAGCTCGATTGTGAGTAGAGTGCCGCTCACAAGATATGGAAGGGCCTGGATGAAATATTGCTGCCCTTCCTCGCTCAATTCTGCGCCCTCTTGAATGCGTGCATCAATTGCCTCGGAGGCTTTGTTCGACAGTTGAACTGAATCCTTCACATCCGACGCTGTCAGGTTTCCTTCAGCGAGCCGGGCCTGTTCTGCTTCAAGCAAGGCAACCTGCTCCTTAAGTTCGAATGCGTTGGCGAGGTGGATTTGGGATTGGTTCATATCGAGCCGGGCGGTGAGGAAAATGGCATAAAAGTCAGTCACCGCCTCTGTCGTCGTTTGGTGACTTGGGGTGCTCCCTGGGGCCACAAAGTCGGGTAGTTTGAATTGAGCGGCGGCGGGCAAAGTTCCCGACACTAATCCTAGAGCAAACGCTATCAACATCGATTTCATCTTCATCTTCATCACCCGTTCCATTGTCTATTGTACCCCTCTGACCGCCATGCTGCTGACCAGTTCTGTTCCGACTTGCTCTGCCGACCTCACGATTGCATTTGTGCGCGCGACGGGTTCGGTTGGGCCTTCGCCTGCAAACTGGATCGGTCCGATCGCCGATTGAATCCGTGGAAACCGATGGGTTAGATCAAGCAGCTTGGCGTTTACCGTCACATATACTTTTGTGTTCCCGGTGACTGGGTCGGTGAGGGGAAAGTCAACGTCGAGTGTCCCAATCAAAACGTACGGGATGTCATAATCTTTCAGCGCCTTTGCCATGGACTGCTGTGTGGCTGAGCTGAGGCTGTCTCCATCGCCGAAATCTGCGCGTATAGCTGCCAAGTCGATCGTGTCGATGAATTCCGACGGGACGATGTTCAGGCCAACACTGGTCAAGACACTAAGTAACTGTTGGTCAACATCCGTGGAGTCTGCGACGACCCATTCAACCTTGTCAGCCTTCTCGGTAACGCTGCCACCGGTTTCCGTTGAGGCGGAGACTGAGGCGTTGTATTGTCCGGATTGATTGATCTGTGAAGATGTAGAGACTTCAGAAGAACGAATACGCTCCTCATCCGCCGTCGATTCTAGCAGCTTTTGGTTTCCCTTGGCGGTTAAATTCACATCTTCTCGCTTGTAGACACGATCATCGAAACGTTGAACGGAGGATCGCGACCGAGCGATGATCAGAGACACAATTTCTGCGCTAGAAGTACTGTCCGCGGCATCCAATCCACTCATGGACAGGAGACTGCCGTTCAATGCTGTTGAGTTGATGCCGATGCGAACGGTGACTTCATAGGTCTTTGCCCGTTTATCGAAAAAGTCGCTTAAGACCACCGTTTCAGTGATGTATTGGGGGTAACTGTTCTGAAGGACCGTGCTGTGGTCCGACATCAGTTTTTGGGTTGATGCCGTCTGTTTGGCTTTATACGTTTCGAAGGCCGCGTGTTGAGCCCGTTCAATTGCCACATTCTTTTCTTCTTCTGTCACCTTCGACCGACGCGTGTCGACCATGGCGGTGCCTCGTTCCTGGGTGACTTGGGCCTCAGCGCCAAATTGCGGGATGGCATGGAGCAGGCTGAAGGTTATCAGTAAAAAGAAGTACCTCATCGGCATGCCTCTATCAGCTCGGTTAGTTTCTTCATGGAGTCCTGTGGCGACTTAGCTGAGTTTATGTGCGCCTTGGCCCATTGCTTGTTTTGTTTCCCGATCTCACGCGTGAATTCATCGAAGAGCTTATCGATCGTTTCGGCATATGCGAGACTATCGCCGTCAATGATCACGGTCTTCGGCACGCTCAGGGGTTGTCCGAGCTTCAGCTGCTCATCGAAGAAGACGTTTCCGGAATAGGGCTCGAGAAATTTGAACGTGGCGAACGCACCATAGATATAGGTCGTACCGACATTGGTCGTCGCATACTCGACTTTCTTTAATCCGTCGAGTGAAATGTCAATGCTGTAGTCCGTATCGGGAATAGAGATGTTGTATACCGTGCCATTCGACATGGTCGCAGCCATCGAATTGTTGATCGCCTGACTCATGTTTGCCGGCAGCACGGCAATGCCTTGGTTCGTCGAGAGTTTCGCTGAAAACTCATCTGCGAGGCGGCGCTTGAACGCTTCAGGGTTGGATGATTTTCCGAGCCTGTTCATGGCGTCTTCCGGAACATGGACATCGGTCACACGGATCATACGTGTGGACGTGTTGGGGGTCTTGCTCGTTCTAACCTTTTTTAGAAACTGCGTCGAAATCGATGTTTCTGAGGTCGACGAAAGTGCAAGCCGCATTAAGGCGGACACATCCCGATCGGTAGGCGGGGCTGCTAGGACGTCGATGAACCGTGCTGAGATCGGAAACGAAGCCACAATTTCCGATCGGTTGAAGTCGAAGACCAGTAGCTGCGCATTCAATATAACAAGTAATTTGTGGGAGTCGGATATTGTTTCAATGTGGACAGTTTCGCTGGTGAAGACCAGCCCGAATACGAGTGGGGCCTCCGAGAGTGTGGCCAGGCCCTGTTTCAGGATCGGAGTTCCAGAGGCCGTTTGTGTTGGCAGCTTGTCGTACAGCAGACGTTCGAAGCGGGCACTTTCTTCACCGGATAATATCGATGAAACGTACGGAAATTCCGTCCCGATATCGGAGAAGTATGTCTGGTATCCGTACCCGCCGAAAAACATTTGGGCGTTCGCAGATTGCGCCATTGGCCATGCGAGCGTCGATCCAATCAGGAAAAGCCAAATCGCTCCAACTGTTTTGAAACGCACAATGCTGTCCCCCGACAAATATCCAGCTGTCTTCTACTAGAGAGCACCTTCGATGCCTAAAGTCCAGAAATCAACCCCCCCAAAATGAGGTGGAAGGGGCGAAATTGTAGAAAATTGCTTGCGGTCCCAATATAGTCAGCAGGCGTTTGATATCCTGCGCCTAAAAAAAGAAATCCGAAGAAGGTGTTTCTTCATGCGGCCAACGTGGTCTACCGCGTCGGCTTTGGATGGCAGATATTCATTGAGTTATTGTCGGTGAGACCAAGGAAGCGAATGATCCAGGTATTTTGGGGGCTGCAAGCGTTTCACTTGGAATAGGGAAATTTGAAAAGCACGGATGTAGAAGCATATGAACAGCGATTCATTTCAGGAGAGTCTCAATTCCATTGCGCGCACAGTACATGAAGCGGTCCGGGCATGGAGCACCGCGCACGGCCAGTCCGATATTCCAAACTGGGATGACGCTCCGGAATGGATGCGGGCGTCCACCTATGAAAGTGTTGTTCGTGTAATAGAAAATGCGGGAATGAGTGGTCGCGAATTACACCAATTTTGGGTAGAAGAGAAAATGCGAGATGGCTGGCAATACGGTCCGACAAAGTCCAGCGAAGCGAGGGCACATCCGCTGATGATCCCATTCGATGAACTTCCGGTGACAGAGAGGCTCAAGGACGATTTAGTCGTCGCAATAGTGAGGGCTTTGACTCGTCAAGAGGGGGATATTCTAGAACCGGTGTTTCGACCTGAAACAATTAATGATTGACCTTCGATCATTGCGTGCGTTGACTTGTCTTGCAGGTGGGACTGAGGGGCAATGGTGGATCATTCCGGAAACAAGCGCAAAATTTCCTGGCAACTGACGGCTGGCGTGTTGTTGTCTTTTATCACGTTGGGACTTGGACTTTGGGGCTGGTCCGAGCAGGGCGAGACGTTTCTAGACGCTCTTTATCGGTCACTGGCTGCGTTTCATGTGAGTGAGTTCTACAGCAACAAGGACGGCCATCCGCTCAGTATCCAGCTGGAAATCGCCAGGTATACAGGCATTGGGGCTGTAATCTTCACAGCGATCGGCGCATTTCTGAGCTTTCTGTCGGAAGGGTATGCGAGGATCAAGGCGCGGGTAATTAGACCCGATGTGGTGGTTATAGGGGGCCATGATATTGCTTTTGCGGCCGTTCAATACGTTGAAGAGAAGGGCAATCGGAATGTTACACATGTCGGGGCCGAGGCGTTTCATACCCGGTCGAGATCGACTTCTTTGCCATGGAGCAATATTGCCCGCAAAGACCTGATGATCGCGACTCATATCGTTGGCGCCCGGCATGTATTGATTGTGGAAGGGGATGAAAGCGAAACACTTCGCCTCGCGCGTCTGATTAATGATGCTGATGAGAAAGCGAACATTTCCGCAATCGTTCGTGATAGCCGACTGGCACACGACGCTGCGCTGAGTTGGGCCGACCAGAATTTTCGGATCATCACATCATCGGCTTTGTCGGTCCGTGCGCTCCATCGAAAACACCCGCCATTTCTGACCGCGATGGACTCCCAACAATCGCGTATTCATGCAGTGATTGTGGGGTTCGGGCACATGGGTGAAGCAGTTGCCCGCGATATATGCGTAAACTGCATCGCGACGGGTCTGGAAAAGCCGAGACTGACGATAATCGACTTGGAGGCTGACGCACGCAAGGCTGCATTGAAGCTTAGGGTGCCGGAGCTCGACAAAGTGTGTGACCTGGTTGCGTGCCAAGGCGCATTCGGGGGCGGCCAGCAACCCCCGCGCGACCTTGCGGCAGACGCTCCTCCAATCACATGCATCTATTTGTGCCTTCCGGATGACCACAGTGCCCTGACGGCGATGGGCAGTGTATCTGCCTGGCTTAGGCGTGAAGAGGCGGAGACGGCTCCCGTTTACATACGCCTCAGAGATCAGCAGACGTTGCCAGTTGAGCCTGGGCAGTATCAAGTCTTTGGAGATCATCAGGCTCTTTTGCGGGAAAGTGACTTCTGCGGTTCAGGAATCGACCATGTCGCCAGAACCTATCATCAGGCTTATCTGGATAGTCTACCTGCGGATGCAACAAAGAGTTCTGATGTATCCGAAGTCGATCATGCTCTGGTAGCGTGGGAAAACCTGAAAGAGATTTATCGGATATCAAATCGCTTCGTTGTGGAGCACTTGCCAGCGAAAATCGCAAGCGCAGGTCTGCCGAGACGTCGCTGGTTGAATTGCGAAAGCATTCCCGATTTTTCAAGTAACCCGATTGATCTGACGTCGGATGCCGAATTGCTTGAGCAAATGGCAGAACTCGAGCACGAGCGCTACAATGCCGAACGCAGATGGAATGGCTGGAAGTTCGCGCCGAAAAGACGAAATGAGCGACTGGAACACAATTGTCTCGTGCCCTTCGACAGCTTGGATCAGGCGACCAAACAGTACGACCGGGAGTTCGTCCGGACAACACAAGATGTTCTCAACCGGCGAAAGCGAAGCACATAGCACATAGCACGAAGCGCGGTCTCGCGCCTGAAGCCTCCTAGACAAATCACGGTACAGAATTTTGCGAGGTTGAATGGCGCGAGATCCCTTTTTGTCTGCCAGCCCCAAACGCACTCGGATTGCCCAGACCTGTTGGGGTTTCATTGGGGCTATGTGGCCTACCAGCTTGCTCTTGTTCCAAGGAATTCACTGTCCTGAAGGCCTGTATAATGGCATTGATCTTCTCCATTCTTGAAAGAGAAACGTCGTTGCAAACGATCTGCCAACCTCTCGCGAAATACGCGTTCTACGCTCCCGTGGACTGCCTGCATCGAACTTGGCCAACGTCTGCTTTGCGCCCTTAGCGGCTACGCGTTCTGGTTCGGATTACGTCCCACTGAATGGTCTCGCCCGTCCGACTGAGCGCAATCTCCTGCCAGCGCCAATTCATCTGCCGTTTCATTGACTTCACAAGAGTAAACCCTTCGCGGCCCTCGATCACCGCAAACCGCCCCTGAGCCAGATCAACCATTCGCATGCATCGTCCGGAGAAAAATTCCCCTTTCTCAAGCATCACAAAAGGGTGTCCTGTCCGCGCAGCCTCTCTCCCAATCGCCGCATCAAACTCGCTCCGCCGAAGTTGTGTGCGAGCCTCCATGGTCAGGCGCCCCTCCTGATCCAACTCGACCCCCTCGCGCTGCAGCCATGCCTTCCGTGTTTGCAGACATGTTCTCACCTCTTGCGCAAAGTCTCCTTTCGCGTGCTCAATACTGGACCAATCCATCCGGTCCAGCCAGGTTTCCGCACGCCGCTCGACAAGCGCCTCAATCGGCAACCAGGACCGAACATTGATGGCAAGGCTCTGCCGCTTCGCTTCAGCCTGCAACGCGCGCTCTTCGAAGTCCCTCGGAACAGTCCAGCTCCCATCCGCATGCCGCTCGACCACACCGAGCCGCCTCAGCGCTTCCAGCCGCCGCTTGTGCGCCAATCGGAATGCTGCTGAACTCCCCGGATCAACCGCCTGATGCAACGCCTCCGAATACAATCCCCCATTGCGTTCAGCGATGGCCGCAATCGTCCGGTCTGCCGGCTTCGGCTCGACGGCGCCCGGGTCGACAGAAAGTATCCCGCCCGGGTTCGGCAGCTGGGCTGCTTCCTGCTCCGTCATCTCAACCGACCAG
>TARA_R100000365_G_scaffold3275_2_pt1 | contig 10346 bp, 7 predicted proteins | sample TARA_R100000365 | Tara Oceans TARA_R100000365 (sample SAMEA2620668) | marine metagenome | biome: marine biome (ENVO:00000447); feature: mesopelagic zone (ENVO:00000213); material: "saline water (ENVO:00002010), including plankton (ENVO:xxxxxxxx)" | depth 1000 m | reverse complement strand
AGGGTGTTGGGAAGCGGCGTGGTCATCGTTGGGCTCTTGGGTTGAAGGAGCCAAAAGGGAACGCCCGAACAGAAAGAAGCTCAATCGAGCCGTGCCGCAGCGGGTTAGACTGCTATCTCACCACGCGCACCCTCCCGCGCAGCGGGTTCGTTCATCGGCCCCATAGCAGACGCTCATGGCCAAATGGACGGACGCAGCGCGTGGTGCGCGTTCGACCGTTTGCTCAGTATAGACCTAGGAGGCGACATCCAATGTGCCGGAACGAAGGGGCGACAATGCTTGAGAAATCGAAAGGCACTCCGTCAGGATAGACGACACCTTTGTTGATCAAAGTGCAACATTCGTTCGATCAATTCCAATTTTCTCATGGGTCGTGGGCTGGCAGCATACTAAGCAGGCACGTGGAGGAGTAGTGCCGCCCATGGCCATTGCAATCATTGCGAGTGCAATTGCGCTATTGGAATGCAAGGGTCCAGCGAACAACGCGACGGCCCGCTCAAGGAGGAGAAGGATGCAAAAGACACGCTTTCTGGCCGGGATCGCCCTGGCCGCGGTGGCCGGTGCCGCCCCGCTTGCACCAGCATACGCCGACAAGGCCGACGACACTTTGCGGGTGGCATTTTCCGAGGAAATCATAAACCTCGATTACCTCTACACAACGAAGCGCGAATACATCATTCTTTCTGAATTGATCGATGAGAAACTCTTTTCGATCGATCCCGATACCAACGAATATATTCCTGCTCTCGCTACGGAATATCAATATCTCGACGACACGACCATTCAAGTGAAGTTGCGCGAGGGCGTCAATTTTCACGACGGATCGGAAATGACGGCAGCCGACGTTGCCTACACCTATAACTTCATCATTGACGACGCGAGCGAAAGCCACGCAACCGGTCGCATTGCGCCATGGTTGGACTCGGTCGAGATCGTCGACGAATATACGGTCAATTTTCACCTCAAGATGGCGTACCCGCTCGCCATCCGCGATATGGCGCTCCGCGTGCCAATTCGGAAAAATGGCAGCTATCATAAGGACGGCGAAATCGATCGCGGCGCGATGGCGCTGGCTCCGATCGGTCTTGGCCCCTACCGGGTCCAGAATTTCGAAGCGGGGCAGGATCTTGTTCTGACGCGGTTCGAGGACTTCTACGCCGACAGCCCAAAAGGAGATCCAGCGATCGGTTCGATCGTGGTGCGCACCATTCCCGATATCGGAACGCAGCAGGCCGAGCTGATGAGCGGGGGCGTGGACTGGATGTATTACGTCCCACGCGAGGTCGCCGAGGCGATGGGGGCGGCGCCGAACGTTGAGCACCTGTCGGGCCCGGACTCCCGCATCGCATTTATCGTGCTCGACGCGGGCGGGTATTCCGATCCCGACGGTCCGATGACCGACCTGAAAGTGCGTCAGGCGCTCAACCATGCCGTCAATAAAGCCGAAATCGCCCAATTCCTCATTGGGGGCGCCGCCCAGCCGATCGACACACCCTGCCATCCGACGCAGTTCGGTTGCAGCCAGGACGTCACGCACTATGAGTTCGATCCCGAAAGAGCCCGGGCCCTGCTCGCGGAGGCTGGTTACGCCGAGGGGTTCCAACTGGAGCTGTGGGCCTATCGCGACCGCGCCATTGCCGAAGCAATCGCCGCGGACTTTGAAGACATCGGAATTGATGTCGACCTTCGCTACGTTCAACTCGAATCGCTGAACCAAGCCCGCGCCAACCGCGATATCGAAGCCTATATCGGCACCTGGACGTCAGATACCGCCGCAACGACGACGGTTCACTTCGCTGCCGATACCGACAGAAACCTTACCGGCGACCCCGAAGTTTCGGAACTGGTACTGGCAGCGGATTCAGCGATCGATCCACAAGAAGGCGAGATGTTGTACGCCACGGCGCTGGACCGGATCACGAGCCAAGCTTACTGGGTGCCGCTCTTCACCTATTCGGTCAACTACCTGGTCGATGCCAACCTCGATTTTCCCCTCAGCCCCGATGGGTTCCCGCGTCTTTATGCGGCCGAGTGGAAATAGCATTCCCGTTTGACCTTTCTGCCCCAACGGCGATTTGCAACCAAGGTGCGCCCTTAATTCTGATGGTTCCAAGAGGAGGAGACCTATGAAAAAATCAGCCATTATGACCGGCATCGCGCTGGCCGCGCTCACGAGCGTCATGCCCCTTGCGCCGGCTTTTGCCGGCAAGGCCGACGACACCATGCGCGTGGCCTTTTCCGAAGAGATTCTCGAGCTCGATTACAATTACACCACCAAGCGCGAATACATCATCATTTCCGATCTGATCGACGACACGCTTTTCAGCGTCGATCCGGAAACCAACGAATTCCTGCCGGGGCTCGCCACGGGCTACGAATATATCGACAACCGCACAATCGAGGTGACCCTTCGCGACGATGTCACTTTCCACAACGGACAGCCGTTCACGGCGGCGGACGTGGCCTATACCTATAACTGGATGATCAACCCCGAATCCGAAAGCAATGCCGGGGCGACCCATGAAAGCTGGCTGGAAAGCGTCGATGTCGTGGACGATCATACCGTGCGGTTCAACCTTCTGAGCGATTATCCGCTGGCCATCCGCGATCTCGCCAGCCGGGTGCGCATCCGGCCCGAGAATACCTATCATGTCGATGGCGAGATCGTGCGCAACGCCGCGGCTCTGGCACCCGTGGGCCTGGGCCCGTACAGGGTGGTGGAATTCGAGCCCGGCCAGGATCTGGTTCTCGAGCGCTATGACGGCTATTATGCCGACGGCCCCAAGGGCGATCCCGCCATCCAGACGATCATCGTTCGCACCATCCCCGATATCGGCACCCAACAGGCCGAGCTGATGAGCGGAGGTGTGGACTGGATGTACAATGTTCCGCTCGATGTGGCGAAGTCGATGGGCGCCGCGCCGATGGCAGAGCATCTTTCCGGCCCGGACCTGCGCGTAGCATTCGTCGTTCTCGACGCCGCCGGTTACACCGATCCCGACGGCCCGTTGACCGACAGGCTCGTGCGGCAGGGACTCAACCACGCGATCAACAAGCACGATATCGCCGAATTTCTCATCGGCGGGTCGTCGCAGGCGATCCATACGCCGTGCCATCCCGCTCAGTTCGGTTGCGTGCAGGACATCGCCAATTACGAGTACAATCCTGAGCGTGCGGCTGAACTGTTTGCCGAAGCGGGTTACCCGGACGGCTTCCCGCTCGATCTTTGGGCCTATCGTGAGCGTCCCGTGGCCGAAGCGGTGGCCGCCGATCTCGAACTCGCCGGCGTCGACGTCAATCTGCGCTACGTCCAGCTCGAATCCCTCAACCAGGCGCGCGCCAACCAGGACATCCCGGCCTATATCGGTACATGGGGTTCTGGTGGCACGGCGGACACGGCGGCGATCGCTTCGGTCCACTTCAACGACACGACCGACCGCAATCTCTCCGGCGACGCGTACGTATCGGAACTGATCCAGGCGGCCGAGGAAACTTCCGATCAGGATGAGCGTCTCGATATTTATACCGAAGCGCTCAACATCATCGCCGACGAGGCCTATTGGGTGCCGCTCTTCACCTATTCGGTAAATTACCTGGTCAATGCTGACCTCGACTTCCCGCTCAGCCCGGATGGATTGCCCAGGCTTTATCAGGCAAGCTGGAAGTAGTCTGAACCACCCAATCGACTGGCGTGGCGGATGCCGCGCCAGTCCCAGAGGGGATAGCCGCCATGCTCAGATACATTCTCCAACGTGGAGCTCTGGCCCTCGCCGTCGCCCTTGTGGTGTCGTTTGCCACCTTCATGCTTTTGAATTTCGCCACCGACCCTGCTTCAGCCATTGCGGGGGAAGACGCCACGCCCGAGGTCGTCGAGCGCATCCGGGTAGCCTATGGGCTCGATCGTCCGGTGATGGTGCGCTATTTCGATTGGCTCGGCGGAGTGGCGCAGGGCGATTTCGGCGAAAGCTACTATTGGAACAAGCCAGTGGGCGAACTGGCGCTCGAACGGGCTCCGGTCACCATAACCCTGGCGCTGTCGGCCCTGATGGTGACGATCGTCATCGCAATACCGTTGGGCGCGATCGCCGCGCTCAATCCCAATAGCTGGGCCGACCGCTTCGCGCTCACCTTCGCGGTTTCGGCACAGGCCATGCCCAATTTCTGGCTCGGGCTCCTGTTGATCATCCTCTTCGGGGTGATGTTTCCCATCCTGCCAATCTCGGGCGACAGCACCTGGCAGCACTACGTCCTTCCGGCTTTCGTCCTTGGGTCCAGCTCGGTACCCGCCGTCATGCGGCTGACGCGCACCGGACTGATCGAGGTCATGGAGTCCGACTATATCCGCACGGCGCGGTCCAAGGGCTATCGTGGGCTGGGACTGTTGCGGCGTCATGCCATGCGGAACGCTCTCCTTCCCGTGGTGAGCGTGCTCGCGGTGCAACTGGGCCAGAAGTTCGGCGGTTCGGTGATTACGGAATCGGTCTTTGCCATCAACGGCCTGGGTCGGCTGGCGCTGCAATCGATCTTGGGGTCGGACATCCCCACAGTGCAGATGCTCATTTTCATCTTCGCCATCACATTCGTTCTGATGAACCTTCTGGCGGACCTTCTCAACGCAGCCCTGGACCCGAGGATCCGCATCGGATGACCGTTCATACCGATCCCACTATCCTGCCCGAAGAAACACTCGCGCTTTCGCCGCGCAGCCAGATGATCAGGCGGGCACTGGGCCACAAGGGCCTGATGATCGGCGCGCTGATCGTGGGCACGCTGATGGTCGTGGCACTGTTCGCGCCGGTTCTGGCCCCGCACGATCCGTATCTGCAATCGCTGGCTAAACGCCTCTTGCCGCCGGCCTGGGAAGAGGGCGGTACCTGGGAGCACATCCTGGGAACCGATCAGGTGGGCCGCGATTATCTCAGCCGTCTGATCTACGGCACCCGCGTTTCGCTGACCATCGGGTTCGGCGCGGCGCTGGTCGGCATGCTGATCGGAGTGACCCTGGGGATTTGCGCCGGCTATTTCGGCGGGTGGATCGACACCGTCGTCAGCTTCGCGCTCACCGCCCAACTCGCGCTGCCGGGCCTGCTGCTCGCCATGGCGCTGGTCTTCATCATCGGGCCGTCGGTCTGGGTGGTGATCGGCATCATCGGGGTGCTGCACTGGACCTATTACCTCGTGGTGACGCGGTCGGCGACCCAAAGACTCAGAAGCCAGGATTTCGTTGCCGCCGCCAACGCCATGGGCGCCAGCCGCTGGCAGGTGCTGCGCACCGAAATCCTGCCCAATGTCTCGAGCCAGATCATCGTGATCTTCACGTTCGAGCTGGGCATCGCCATCCTTGCTGAATCGTCCCTGTCGTTCCTCGGCGTCGGCATACAGCCGCCTATCCCCTCCTGGGGGTTGATGATCGCCGAGGGCAAGCAGGCGCTGTTCTACCGGCCCTCGCTGATCCTGTTTCCCGGTCTTGCGCTGTTTCTCCTGGTAATCGGGGCAAACCTGCTCGGCGACGGGCTGCGCGACGTCACCTCACCCGAGGGGAGGAACTGACAATGCTGGACAACCGCACAATCTTGTCGGTTCGCGATCTCGAGGTCGTGCTCGATATTCCTGCCGGCCAGCTCAAGGCCGTGCGCGGCACCAGCCTCGATCTCAAGGCCGGTGAGGCCATCGGCATCGTAGGGGAATCGGGCTCGGGCAAATCGATGACCGCGCTGGCGCTCATGCGGCTCCTGCCGCGCAACGCGCAGGTCAGGGCCAGGACCATCAGCCTGTGCGGCGATGCACTCGGCACGATGAGCGACAAGCAGTTCGCCAATACGATCGCCGGGCAGAAGGTCTCGATGATTTTTCAGGAGCCCATGACATCGCTCAACCCGGTCTATTCGATCGGGCGGCAGATGACCGAGGCCGCCACGCGCACAGGGCGGCTGAGTCAGGCCGCGGCGCGGGTGCGGGCCATCGAACTTCTGGAAAAGGTCGGTATTCCCGATCCGGGCGCGCGGCTCGACCAGTTCCCGCACCAGCTTTCCGGCGGGCAGCGTCAGCGCGTGATGATCGCCATGGCGCTGATGAACGAGCCCGACCTGATCATTGCCGACGAACCCACCACGGCGCTCGACGTAACGGTGCAGGCCCAGATTATGGATCTGCTCGCCGAACTGCGGCGCGAATTCGGCATGGCCATGATCCTCATCACTCACGATCTGGCCGTGGTGGCTTCGACCGTCGACAAGGTGGCCGTGATGTATGGCGGGGAGATCGTCGAGCAGGGCAAGTGCGAGGACGTATTGCGCACGCCTTTGCACCCCTATACGCGGGGCCTTCTGGCCAGCGCGCCCAGGATGTCAGACGTGCCGCGCCGGCTCGGGGCCATCCCCGGTATCGTTCCCTCGCTGATCGGTGATGTCGATTACTGCGTCTTTGCATCGCGCTGCGCATATGCCCGCCCCGAATGCCGCACGAAAAAGCCCCCCGTGCGGCAGGTCGGCGACCGGCAATATGAATGCGTCCTGCCGCCCGAAGAGATTGCGGCATTGGCCCCCGCCCAACCGGACATCGAGATGGCGCCCAACAAGGCGGATGCCGATGCGCTGCTGATGCAGGGGCGCGGGATCGAGAAGATTTACGACATCAAACGGTCCCTCTTTGCCAGGCCGCGAAAGCTGCACGCGCTCGACGACGTTTCGATCGACATCCGGCGTGGGGAGACCTTCGCGCTGGTCGGGGAATCGGGGTCGGGAAAGACCACGCTTGCGAAAATTCTTCTAGGTCTCAATCCCGCGACCCATGGCGAGGTGCTGCTCGAAGGCGAGCCGATAGCCAAGATGGACCGGCTCAAGCGGGCACGGATGATCCAACCGATCTTTCAGGATCCCTATTCCTCCTTGAACCCGCGCCATACGGTGGGGCAAATCATCGCCCGCCCTCTGGAAATTCACAGGATCGGTGACACGGCCTCACGCAAGGCCGAGGTCGCCGAAGTCATGGAGCGGGTCGGCCTGTCCCGGCGGGTGATGCACAACCATCCCAACCAGATGTCGGGCGGCCAGCGTCAGCGCGTGGCGATTGCGCGCGCCTTGATCATGAAGCCCGCGCTCCTGGTCTGTGACGAGCCGACATCGGCGCTGGACGTGTCCGTGCAGGCCCAGATCCTCAATCTGCTGTCCGATCTTCAGCGCGATCTTGGGCTCACCTATCTTCTGATCACCCACGATATCGGCGTGGTGCATCAGGTCGCCTCGCGCATCGCGGTCATGTATCTGGGCCAGATCGTCGAAACGGGGGACGCCTCGGACGTTCTCCGCGCGCCGCGCCATCCCTATACGCAATTGCTGCTCTCCTCGGTGCCCGAACTCGAGGGCGCCGGCAAGGCCCGGAGGCCCGGATCGGCAGTTGTCACCAACCCTCTCGATCTGCCGCCCGGGTGCCGGTTTTCCGAGCGATGCCCCTATGTGGCCGAAGCCTGCCGGGTCGCGGTCCCCGATCTCATGCCTGCTGCCAACGGACTCCAATTGACACGCTGTATCCGCGACGAGGTCGTCACCCAATGAACTTCCATGATGTCGGCCTGACGCCGCAGACGCTGTTTTCCCGGACCAATCTTTGGCAATGCTGGCTCGATGTCGAGGCGGCCATGGCCCAGGCCCAGGCCGAAATCGGAATGATTCCTCAATGGGCGGCCGACGAGATCAGCGCCAAGGCGCGGCTCGAAACCTTTGACCTTCAAGCCTTGGAGCGCTCGGTCACCGAGACCATGGCGCCAATCGTTTCACTGGTCCGGGCACTTTCGGATGCCTGCGGCGAAGCAGGGCGGTATGTCCACTGGGGTGGCACCACGCAGAATATTATGTCCACCGGGCGGCTCTTGCTGGTGCGGCGAGCCCATAAGGCAGTGTTGGCGGAACTGGCGAACGCCAGCCGCTGCCTTGCGGCCTGGGCCGAAACTCATGCCGAAACCATCATGGCCGGACGTACCAACAATCGCCATGCGCTGCCGATCACCTTCGGGTTCAAGGTCGCGGGCTGGATCGAGGAACTGGCGCGCCAGAATGCCCGGTTCGAAGAAGTGGAGCGCCGGGTCTTTGCGCTTTATTTCGGCGGCGCGATCGGGGCAGGGCACTCGTTCGACGGACGCGGCGCCGAACTTTCCAAGGTTCTGGCGCGCCGGCTGGGTTTTGCCGAAGTGCTCGCCCCCAGCCGTGCCTCACTCGATACCCTGGCCGAGTATGTTTCGAGCCTTGGACTGTTCGCGATGGCCGCTGGAAGGATCGGGACCGAGCTCTACCGCCTCATGTCCGAAGAGGTGGAAGAGGTGAGCGAGAAACTCGGCAGGGACGTAGTTGGATCGTCCACCATGCCGCACAAGGTCAACCCCAAGCATGTCGTGCACCTCATTTCCACCGCAGCGCAACTGCGCGGGAAGGTGGCCCCGGCCCTGGAAGCGGGCCTGCCCTCTCACGAAGGCGACGCGGCGAGCAATCAGTTGATGTCGGCAACGCTCGAAAGCGCCTGCACTCTGGGATGGGATTTGGCGAGCCGGCTGTCGACCACGCTTTCGAGGATCGACATCCATCCCGACGCCATGCGCCGGAATCTGGGCCTGAGCTCGGAGGTGATCGCTTCGGAAAACCTCATGATGGTTCTTGCGCTCAAGATCGGCCGCACCCGTGCCCATGACCTTGTGCATCATGCAGTTGCCGAAGCGGTCGGGCGAAACACTCCGGTCATCGCAACGTTGCTTGCCGCACCCGAGGTCGGTGCCGCAATCTCACGTGAGGAGCTGGAAGCCGCATTGGCCCCCGAAAGCTATCTCGGCGACAGCGCGCTTATCGCACGCAAGGCAGCGATATTAGCGGCCGAATTGGCCAGAGGGCTTTCCGATCGCGCCGTCGTGCTCGCCTGAACGGGGCGTCTCAGATCAGCCGCAGCGTGTCAGCGATTTCTGTATCACGGGCCCGTTCGCTTTCCACGAACGCGCACATGGCCTCGACAAATGACTCGGCCAGAAACTGGCGCGGTCCCTGCGGATGGATCGTCGCATAGGTGATCCAACGCTCCTGCGCCAGAGGCCGCAGAACGAGCGGCTCATTGTCGAGCACGCGACCGCAGACACGGTCCACAACCGTGATCCCGTGTCCCTCGCGCACCAACTGCTTGACCACGGGCGTTGAGGTCGTCTCCAGGTTGATGCGGGGCGAGACACCGGTTCCGGCAAAGACCTCTTCAAGCCGATCGCGCCAGCGCTGTCCCTTGGTCAGGGCAACGAAGGGCTGGCCAATCAGCTGATCGAGAGTGATCTCGGCATTCGCGGCCAGCGCGTGGTTGGTCGGCATCATCACCGCCATTCGGGCTTGGAGGAACGGCTCGATCGATAACTCGATAATGGCGTTTTCAATCGGTAGCGAGATCACACCGAGATTGTAAGCCCGCGCGGCCACTTTGGACTCGGTGTCGAAGCGCGTCTCGACGTTAATGATGCACTCGAATTCGGCGCCTGCCCCCTGCATCGCGGCCAGCGTCGGTGATATCAGGCCCATGGCCACCGGCGCCGCCGTTACCAGGGACAGCTTTTCGGTGTTCTGGCGCTTGATGTCGTCCGAAAGCACGGTCAGTTCGTCAAGCCCACGCAAGATATGTTCAGTCTGGCGGTAGAAGCGGTCTCCCTCTTCGGTCAACTCGAGCCGCCGCCGCACTCGCGAGAAGAGTGGTAGTTTCAGTTCGGCTTCCAATAGTGCGATCAGACGGCTGGCCGCCGAAATCGATATATTGAGCTCCTTGGACGCCTGCGCCAGCGAGCCGGTGATGACGACGCGTCGAAAGATGCGGAGCGAGCGTAGGTTCATGAACAGGAGCCAAGGCAGGAGTTTATATCAAGAACGCCGACTCTAGCTTACTTTATGATCCGGTGGTAAGCTGCGGGAAGCAGATTCGCTCTGCCAAACAAGCCCGCCCCACTTTTGTACAGAACCGCTATGGCCCAGCTCCGCCGGATGGCGAAGTGGACGAACGGCAGGTTTCGGATGTCGCGAGGAGCATTCCGAACGGCGATAAATGGGTCGGCAGCTGAACGGCGGCTTTCTTCGGTTATTTGCCAGAACCGGTCAGTCTGGAATCGGCCCCGATTCAGCCGGTAGACGAGCGCGCTGGGAACGACCGCTTTCGGGAAGCTATTCGCGATCTTGGAACGTCGGGGATGGCGTCGGAAGCCGCCCCCAAGCAGTGAGATCGGATCAGCTCACAGCGCTGATCTTGCCAGCGGGATGATCTCGGCGGGCTTTCCCGCCAGTGCGTCGTTAACTTTTTCAATCAATTGGGCGAGCGAGAAGGGTTTGCCCAGGACGTCA
>TARA_R100000365_G_scaffold216_1_pt1 | contig 10352 bp, 7 predicted proteins | sample TARA_R100000365 | Tara Oceans TARA_R100000365 (sample SAMEA2620668) | marine metagenome | biome: marine biome (ENVO:00000447); feature: mesopelagic zone (ENVO:00000213); material: "saline water (ENVO:00002010), including plankton (ENVO:xxxxxxxx)" | depth 1000 m | reverse complement strand
CCCGACGCGATCACGCCGCACGAAGAGGCGGTGTACACGAACATCGCGTTCATGGAGTCGGTGCACGCCAAGAGCTACTCCTCGATCTTCTCGACCTTGTGCTCGACGAAGGAGATCGACGAGGCGTTCCGCTGGTCGGTCGAGAACCCGAACCTGCAGCGCAAGGCGCAGATCGTCATGGAGTACTACCGGGGCGACGAGCCGCTCAAGCGCAAGGTCGCTTCGACCCTGCTGGAGTCGTTCCTGTTCTACTCGGGCTTCTACCTGCCCATGCACTGGTCGAGCCGTGCGAAGCTCACCAACACTGCCGACCTCATCCGCCTCATCATTCGTGACGAGGCAGTGCACGGGTACTACATCGGCTACAAGTTCCAGAAGGGGCTCGAGCGGGTCGACGAAGCCAAGCGTCAGGACATCAAGGACTACACGTTCTCGCTGCTGTACGAGCTCTACGACAACGAGGTGCAGTACACGCAGGACCTCTACGACGGCGTCGGCCTGACCGAAGACGTGAAGAAGTTCCTGCACTACAACGCGAACAAGGCGCTCATGAACCTCGGCTACGAGGCGATGTTCCCCGAGTCGGTCACGAACGTGAACCCCGCGATCCTGTCGGCCCTGTCGCCGAACGCCGACGAGAACCACGACTTCTTCTCGGGGTCGGGCTCCTCGTACGTCATCGGCAAGGCTGTCGCGACCGAGGACGAGGACTGGGACTTCTAGAAGTTTCTTGAAGTACCCCGGCTGAAAAGCTTGGTCAGAGGCCCGAACCCGCGAAATCTCGCGGGTTCGGGCCTTATTCGGCTCTTCGTAGTTGAGGGTGTAGTCGTGGGCCGGCGGCTGGTTCGCGGATAGACGTCGAGGTCTTCCAGGATGGAAGTTCTCACACTCACCATCCGCCGGAAGACCTCGACGTGCACCACCCTACGTTCGCAACCCCTGACCTGACCACGTTCGGGACTGTCAGACAGTCCCGGTCTTGATGCGGTTCTTCCATGCTCGACACCGCGTCGCCCTCTCGCTGGACAGCGCGAAGATCATGCGCGGCGGTGACTGGTTCGGGCGCAGCGAGTTCTTCTTCCGTGTGCCCATCAAGCCGAGGTACGTGGACTTCGAACTGTTCCACCAGAGCGTCCAGGCCGAGAACTGCTTCCGAGTGCTTACATCCCCGACGGAAGGGTCCCGGAGAGCAGGGTGCCGCTTCTCTCGGGGAACGGTCGTGCCGTCGATGCCCTCGCGCGGAGTCCGGGGTTGGCGACCGTGATGGTGCGCTGTTCCGGCCGTGGGTCGGTCACACACGCGATCAGAAGTTCGGCTGCGGCCTCGGCGATCGATGTCAGATTCAGGTCGAGTGCGGTCAGCGGGGGCGACGAGGCTTGAGCGCGCGGCCCGTCGTAGTTCGTGATGATCATGACGTCCTCCGGCACGCGCCGCCCGCGCTCCTGCGCGGCCCGTGACGCGCCGACGGCGAAGGCGTCGATGGGCGCGTACACGGCGTCGAGCGAGGGATCGGCCGCGAGCAGTTCGAGGGTCTTCTCGTACCCGCCACGCTCGCCCAATGCCGAGGAGATCTCGACGAGTCGGAGCCTGGCGTCGAGTCGGTGTCCGCGCTCGGAGACGAATCGGCGCAGGCTCGCGGCGAGCGAGTGCTGCTCGGCGGTCGACAGGAGGGCGATGGACCGGGCGCCCCGCGAGATCAGGTGACCGATCGCGACCTCGGCGTCGCCGTCTCCACGATCGACCACGCCGTTGGCGTCGACCCCCGCCACCGAACCGATGGCCACCACCTGCATACCGCGCTCCCGGAAGCGCGTGATGATCGGATCGCTCTCGCGCGGATCGATCACGACGACCGCGTCGGCGTCGATCGAGTCGAGGTGCGCGAGATCCCCGACGGGAGGCAGGAGAAGCGTCGAATAGCGCATCTCCAGAAGCGTCCGCGCGAGGGGCATTGCGAGGTCAAATAGGAAGCTCAGATGCGAATCGCGACCGACGACCTCGTCGGGAAGAGCAGTCAGTAGCCCGATCGTCTGCGAGGCGCCGCCTCGCAGACGCTGCGCCCGAACGCTGGGCCGATAGTTCAGGGCATCCGCGACATTCCTCACGCGCTCGCGCGTCTGCGGATCGACCCGGCCACGGCCGGACAGCGCAACCGACACGGTCGTCCTGGAGACTCCCGCCGCAGCCGCCACGTCGGCGATCGTCGCCCGTACGAATCCGCTCGTCATCCTCCGTGCTTTCCGCGAGGCCTGGATGTCTACCCAGCATAGGCCGCTCGTGTGGCTCGCATACGTGCTTGAATTCTACGACGAATCGATTTGGCATCCGCCCTGTCACCAACCGACCCACTCGAATCCGGAGAAGCAATGGCCCAGCGAGCCGACCGCCTCATTCAGAACGCGCACGTCCTCACCTTCGACGGCGAGGCCCGTGTGATCGCCGACGGCGCGATCGCGATCAAGGACGGGGTGATCGTGGACGTGGGCGCGACGAGCGACGTCACCAGCCGGTGGCATTCGGACAAGCGCACCTACGCCAGCGGAGACATCCTGATGCCAGGGCTCGTGGATGCGCACCTTCACACGGCGCAAGCGCTCATGCGCGGGGTGATCCCCCAGCTGGCCACGCGCGGCGCGCTGCGGGTGCCGACGTGGCGCGAGTATCTCGTCCCGTTCGAGGCGAACCTCTCGCCCGAAGACGTCGAGCTCTCGGGCCTGTTGGCCTACACCGCCATGCTGCAGACGGGAACGACCACCTTCTTCGAGGCCGGGGGCCCTCATCCCGAGTCGATGGCGAGTGCGGCGTGGGCGACCGGCATTCGCGGGGCGGTTTCCCAGAACACGATGGACGGCGGCGAACGCATCCCGTCGACGATGCGCATGACGACGGACGAGGCGATCGCGCGGAACATCGAGCTCGTGGAGGCGCTCCCCGCCGCGCCCGACGGCTCGGCGCGGGTCACCGGCTGCATGTCGCTGCGGCAGATCATCACGAGCACGCCCGAGCTGGTCAGGGAGATTCACCGAGAGGCGAGGGCGCGGGGGGTCAAGGTGCACACCCACCTCGTCGAGGGCACGTACGAGATCGACTTCGCGCTCGAGAGGTTCGGGAAGCGCCCCATCGACCACCTCATCGATGAGGGGGTGTTCGATGAGACCCTCCACGGCGCGCACTCGATTCTGGTCGACGACGACGATGTCGATGCGTACGTGCGTCATGGTGTCTCCGCCGCCCACTGCGCGAAGGGCAACTATTCGATTGGCACGCCTCCGGCGCTGCGAATGTGGCGGAGGGGAGTTGCGATCGGGCTCGGGACCGACGGCGTGGCGACGCTGGGGACGCTCGATCTCTTCCAGGTGGGGATGCTCGCCCGGGTGGCGCAGCAGCATGCCGAAGCCACCCCCGTGCACAACCGCAACGGGGTTCGGGGCGAGGAGATCCTCGGCATGGCGACCGTCGGCGGTGCTCGGGCCATGGCGCTGGAGGACCGCGCGGGCTCTCTCGCGGTCGGCAAGAGGGCAGACATCGTCGTGCTGCGCACGGATGGACCGGATGCGGCCGCATACGCGTCACCGGAGATCTTCGCCTACGAGTGCGCCACGGGGCGGGACGTCCGCCACGTGCTCGTCGACGGCGAGATGGTCGTGAAGGACGGCGAGGTCGTCACGGTCGACGTGGCGGAGATCCGCGCACGCGCCGCGGCCCGGCAGAAGGAGCTTGTCGCACTCATCGCCTGACGCCCCGTGCTTGCGTGAAGCCGGGCCGCGACCGCGTGCGGCCCGGCTTCTTTCGCGCCCGCCGCAGCCGTTTGTTGCGACGAGATGACGATTTTTTACGCGTCGTTTACAGTTTCGGCTTCCCCGGGATGTCGGCGCTCCAGTGCGTGCAGAATCGATTCCGCACCCATTCGACGCCCGACCTGGAAGGAGACCGCCTGTGGCGACGCACAGGAAGACGCTCTCACTCGGCGCATTCGAGGTCATGTCCCCGGTCTTCCTCTCCAACGCATGGACCCACCCGCTCAGCAGCACGGAAGAGTACGCGTCGCTCGCCTTCTGGCAGAGGCTCGCCCGCCGGCTCGATGAGGGCGGGTTCGACTACCTCTTCTTCGCAGATGCCTCGGGTTATCCCATGAACGCCGACGGAGAGGTGCCCGAGGTCGTCATCCGGGAATCGGTGCAGTTCCCCGTCCTCGACCAGATGTCGCTCGTGAGCGGCCTGGCCGCGACCGTCGATCGCCTGGGCTTCGTCCTGACCGCGTCGACGACCGTCGAGCGACCCTACATCCACGCCCGTCGATTCACCACCCTGGATCACCTGACAGCGGGACGCGTCGGCTGGAACATCGTCACCAGCGACATGCAGGAGTCCCTCACCCGATTGCTCGGCGAACGCGGGGTGATGCCGCACGATCTTCGCTACGACCGTGCCGAGGAGTTCGTCGACCTCTGCCTGACTCTCTGGGAGACCGCGTGGGATGACGGGGCCATGCTCTTCGACAAGTCGACGCGTACGGCGATCGATCCCACGAAGGTTCATCGGATCACACACGCCGGTGAGTACTTCGGCTTCGACGGGTACTACTCCGCCAATCCATCTCCGCAGCGCACCCCCACCCTCTTCCAAGCCGGTACCTCGCCGAGGGGCATGCGATTCGCGGGCGACTTCGCCGAGGCCGTCTTCGTGCAGAAGCGCGACATCGCGTCGGCGAAGATGGTGGTGAGCCGCATCCGTGACGCAGTCGAGGCCGCCGGGCGCGCTCGCGACTCGGTGAAGGTGGTCAACAGCGTCTCCGTAATCGTCGGAGAGACCGAGGAAGAAGCGCACGAGTTGCGCCGGAGCCTGTCCTCCGCGCCGAGCACGGCCGCGATGGCCGCGCTCTACATGGGCTGGAGCGGCGTGGATCTGATGAAGTTCGACCCGGACGAGACCCTCGACGGTGTGCGCAGCGAAGTGGGGCAGTCGGGTGCGATGAAGTACCAGCGGGGAGACTCCTCGAGTCCTACGGTGGCGCAGATCCTGGAGAGCATCGTCGAGACCACGGGCGGCTTCAAGGTGACGGGCACTCCCGCGCAGTGTGCCGAGCAGCTGGAGAGGATCGCCCGCGAGGCGGACCTCGACGGCTACCTGATCGAATGCACCTTCGGCGGCACCGCCTCCTACGACGCCTTCATCGACTCCGTGCTCCCCCTGCTGCGCGAGCGCGGCGTCGTCGCCGAGCAGCCACGGAGCGGCACGCTCCGCGAGCGGCTCATGTCCGCCGAGACGCCCGCACTCAGCGCACTCTCGCGACCCGTGCTGCGCTCCCGCCTTCGCGCCTGACCTCTGCCCCTGCCCTGCTCCATCCCTGCACCCCGACAGAAGGAAAACCCGTGATCAGCACTCGATCTTCCCGCACTCGCATGTCTCGCCGACTCGCCGCGCTCGCCGCGGTGGCGAGCATGGGGCTCACGCTCGCCGCCTGCTCGGCCGGTTCCGACCCTGAGGCCTCCGGCTCGAACGATGCCGCCGCCGAGGACCTGGGTTCGGCCGCCATCCAGTTCGGGTGGCTCCCCAACGTCGAGAACGGGGCGATCATCGCCGCCGTCGAGGAGGGGTACTACGAGGACCTCGGTCTGGATGTCGAGATCCTCCCGGGCGGTCCCGAAGTCGCCGTCGACGCCCAGATCGTCAGCGGCGGTGCGCTGGTGGGGCTGATGACCAGCGAGTCGCTGGCGAACGCCGTCCTCGGCGGCGCCCCCCTCGTCGGCGTTGCGGCCGTCTATCAGTACTCCTCGAACGCGATCGTCTCGCTCGCCGAGGACGGCATCGAGGACCCGATGCAGCTGGAGGGGGCGACGATCGGCCTGTCGGCCAATGACCGCACCACGCTTCCCTTCCTCGAATGGCTGGGTCTCGACATGTCGACCGTCTCGACGGTGCCGGTCGACGGCTCGCCGACTCCGCTGGTCTCCGGGGAGGTCGACGCGATCGTGAGCCCCGTGGGCAACGTCCCCGTGGTGCTCGCCGCCCAGGGCATCGACACCACCGTCATCCCCGTTGCCGAGCACGGCTACAACCGGTGGAGCTCCATCCTGACCGTCCGGCGCGACTCGCTGGAGGACCCGGAGCAGCTGGCGCAGATCAGGGCGATCATCGAGGGCACCAAGCTGGGCGTCGAGGATCTGCTCGAGGACCCCGCGGCCGTCGGCGAGATCACCTACGACGTGTACGGCGAGCAGCTCGGCCTCGAGCTCGCGAGCCAGGTCGAGGGGGCCGCCGTGTGGGCCGACCTGATCCGGCGCGGTCAGGAGCGCTCCGGCGGCGCGCTCCTCGAGGTGACCGAATCGGGGCTCGAGGAGACGCAGGCGCTGTTCGACAACATCCTCGGTGTCGATCTCGACGCCCACGATCTCTTCGACCTCAGCGTCGCGGAGGGGGTGCTGTAGTGGTCGACGCTTCCACGCCGGTCATCTCCCCCGAGGCCGGGTCGGCGCGAGCCGGCCTCGGGGTCCGCGAGGTGGTGAAGGTCTTCAAGACCTCGCACGGACCGGTCACCGCACTCGAGGGGGTCTCCTTCGACACCCGCGAGGGTTCGTTCACCGCCCTGATCGGACCGTCTGGATGCGGGAAGTCGACACTGCTGCGAATGTTCGCCGGCCTCGACGACCCCACGAGCGGGTCGGTGTCCGTGCTCTCGCAGGCGGCCGCCGTCGTCCAGCAGCAGCATCAGATCGGCGTCGCGTTCCAGGATGCCGCGCTGCTTCCCTGGCGCTCCGTCGAGGCGAACATCGCGCTTCCCCTCCAGGTGGCCGGTCGCCGCATCGACAAGAAGGCCATCGCCGACCTCATCGCGCTCACGGGTCTGAAGGGATTCGAGAAGGCGCGCCCGGCGCAGCTGTCGGGCGGGATGCGCCAGCGCGTGGCGATCGCCCGGGCGCTCGTGCTCGAACCGAGCGTGCTGCTGCTGGACGAGCCCTTCGGCGCGCTCGATGACATGACCCGGCACACGATGAACGCCGAGCTCCAGCGCATCTGGTCGGAGCGTCCGACGACGACGCTGCTCGTGACGCATTCCCTCGGGGAGGCGGTCTTCCTGAGCGATCACATCTTCGTCATGGCGGCTCGTCCCGGACGCATCGTGGCACGCGTGGACGTAGCCCTGGAGCGACCGAGGACCGCCGAGGTGCGCTCGAGTCCCGAGTTCCACGACTACGCGGACAGGCTCGCCCAGCTGCTCTTCGCCGCGAAGGCGGCATGATGGCCGCGCATGCCATCGCGCCGCCGCGGGTCGCGCCTCCTCGCTTCGCCGCGCGAACCCTCATGCCTGCGGCGGTCGTCCTGGGCGTGCTGGCGGCATGGACCGCCGTGGCATGGGCGCTCTCCGGGCGGCACGTGATCCCGTTCCCGTGGGAGCTCGTGACGCAGATGTCCGCGGACGCGGACCTGATCCTGCGGAACGCGGCCTTCACTCTGCAGAACGCCGCACTCGGACTGCTGTGGGCGGTGATCGTCATCATCCCGCTCGCCGCGATCTGCTTCCTGGTGCCGTTGAGCCAGCCCGTGGTCATGATCGTCGCCATCGTGCTCAACGTCATTCCCACCGTTGCGATCGCTCCGATCCTCATCGCAGCGCTTCAGCCCGATACGGCACGCATCGTCGTCACGGCGCTGTTCGTCTACTTCCCGCTGCTCGTCGGCGTGCTGCTCGGCTTCCGCTCGGTCGATGACCGCGGTCTCGACGTCATCACCGCGAGCGGGGGACGGGAATGGGCACGGCTGCGATTCCTGCGGCTCTGGTCGGCGCTGCCGAGCATCATCGCCGCGTTGCAGATCGCCGTGCCCGCGGCGGTGCTGGGCGCACTGATCGCCGAGTTCTTCGGCTCGGCGGAAGGCCTCGGAGCCGTGCTCGTCGCGGCTCAGGAGATGATGCTCGTCAACCGGGTGTGGGCGATCGGCGTCTTCTCCGGAGTCATCGCGGCACTCGGGTTCGGCCTTGTCGCGCTCCTCGCGCGCCTCATCGTCCCCTGGGCGGGCCGGGGTTCAAACGTCGGCACCTCGGTTGCGGGTGCGCAGTCGACCCCGCTCGCATCTTGGGCGGCCGTCGGCTCAGCAGTGATCGCCCTGGTCGTCATCCTCGGCTTCTGGTACTCGCTGCGCTTCGTGTTCGGCCTCGACGAGTACTTCGTCAAACTGCCCCATGAGCTGCTGGGGTACGCGATCGCGGGGGATGCGCTGCGAGGACTCGGCCCGTCCGCATTCTGGGACGTCTTCCTGGTCGCACTCGGGCAGACCGCCGTGGACGCGGCCGTCGGATTCGTCGTCGGCACGGTCCTCGCCATCGCGGGTGCCGTGCTGCTGGTCGCGCTCCCGAGCTTGAGCCGCGTGGCCATGCCCATGGCCATCGTGCTGCGCTCGATACCTCTTCTGGCCATGCTTCCGATCGTCGTCATCGTGTTCGGCCGCGGGCTACTCACCGTGACGATCGTCGTGGTGCTCGTCAGCTTCTTCCCCACCCTGGTGAACGTCATGATGGGCCTGCGTGCGGCCCCCGAGGGCGCGATCGACGTGATCCGCGCCAGCGGCGGGTCCGGTTTCGAGGCGGCGCGCCGCGTGCGCCTGCTCTACGCGGTGCCCTCGATCATCGCCTCCGCGCAGATCGCCGTGCCGGCCGCGATAGCCGGCGCCACACTTGCGGAGTGGCTGGCCACGGGCAACGGGATTGGATACCTGCTGACGCTCTCGTCCGCTCGTGCCGAGTACCTCCAGCTGTGGGCGGCCAGCATCGGACTCGTCGTCGTCGTCCTCGCCATCTATCTTGTGCTGGGCGTGGTGAGCGGATGGATCACCCGCCGCCTCGGCATCGGGGGATGACGCGACCGCTGCGGTATTCAGGGGCCGGCGCCTCTGCTGAGAAAGGAATCTCAATTGATTTGTCAAGCGGCGATCGGCGTTGAGGCGGGTGATTGCTGATGGAAGGTTGTGTCGTCTCTCAGGAGTGCCCAGATCACGTTGATGCGTCGGCGTGCGAGGGTGAGGACGGCTTGCTTGTGGTTCTTCCCCTCGCGGCGTTTCCGGTCGTAGTAGACGCGGGATTCGGGGTGGGAGCGGGCGGCGGCTTCGGCGGAGAGGTAGCAGGTGCGCAGCAGTGGCCTGCTGTAGCGCTTGGGCCGGTGCAGGTTCCCGCTGACGCGTCCGGAATCACGGGGCACGGGGGCGACTCCTGCGATGCCGGCGAGCCGGTCAGCGGACTCGAAGACGGCGAGTGTGCCTCCGGTGTAGGCGATGAACTCCGCGGCCAGCAGGGGTCCGAAGCCGGGCATGCTCAGGAGGGATTCGGCGTGCCGGTGGCGGCGAAACCGGGCCTCGAGCTGAGACTCGACCTCTTCGACCTCCTCCCGCAGCCGCAGCACCTCGCCCGCGAGGCGGCGCACGATCATCGCGGCGGCGTCCTGCCCGGGGACGACGGTATGCTGCGCGTGCGCGGCGTCGACCGCGACCTGGGCGACCTGCTCGGGCAGGCGCGCCCCCGCCTTGCGGAGGCGCGCGGTGACACGGGTGACGCCGGCTCGGCGCAGCTGCTCCGGGATCTGGTACTCGGTCAGCAGCAGGACCGCGGCCTTGCGCTGGGCGTAGTCGAACGCGGCCTCCAGGCCCGGGAAGTACTCCAGCAGCGTTGCCCGCATCCGGTTGATCGCCCGGGTCCGATCCGCGACGAGATCCGCGCGGTGACTGGCCAGCATCCGCAGCTCGACGGCGGCTTCGTCCGCTCCTCGCACCGGGGTCAGGTCGCGGCGCATCCGGGCCTGGTCGGCGATGATCCCGGCGTCCTTGGCGTCGGTCTTCCCGTCGCCGCGGTAGGTGCGCGCGGCGTGGTGGACGGTGCGCCCGGGGATGTAGAGCAGACCCTGCCCGTTCGCGGCGAGCACCGCGATCAACAGCGCCGCTCCACCCTGGTTCAGATCCGTCGCCCAGACCACCTCACCGTCATCAGCCAAGGCCGTCACATCGGCCAGCAGTCCAAGGATCTCGTCCTCGACATTCGCGACCTTTCGCGACAGCAACCGGGTGCCGTCCTCGTCGATCACGACGCAATAGTGATGGGTCTTGCCGGCATCGAGCCCGGCCCACAGTCGCGTCATCCGCGTCTCCGTTCTCTCGGGTGTTCCCGCCCCAGCGAACGACCACGCCGTCTCGTCCTTACACAGCGATCAGATCGCGTCTCTCAATCAGCGGTCGAGTCGTTACGGGACACCAGGCGGCCAATCCTTTCCAGCCATCGAAACGGCAAACAACCCAAAGCCATACCCGGCATCCCCGGGGCAGTCAGAAGCCTACGCCGCCCCTGAAACCACCACTCAACAAGGTAAGGA
>TARA_R100000365_G_scaffold3645_1_pt1 | contig 10385 bp, 10 predicted proteins | sample TARA_R100000365 | Tara Oceans TARA_R100000365 (sample SAMEA2620668) | marine metagenome | biome: marine biome (ENVO:00000447); feature: mesopelagic zone (ENVO:00000213); material: "saline water (ENVO:00002010), including plankton (ENVO:xxxxxxxx)" | depth 1000 m | reverse complement strand
TTTCGCAGGGCGCTGGAAACGCTCGATCCCGGGATCAGCACGCTCGGCTTCGCCGGTTTCTTCGGCATGGGGATCGCGCACCGCCGCTTCGGCTCGGACGTGGTGGAAGCCCGCCTGCCCGTTCTGCTCCGGCCCGGTCTCTTCACCTGCTCGGGAGAGCAGACGCCTGAGACCGAGCGCGCGGATCGCACGGCACGGATCGCGGCCCGTGCCAAGCGTGCCTGGGGTCGCTTCAAGCTCGCCGCCGTCTCCTCCTTCGCCTTCGTCGAGGCGACGGGGCCAGTCTATGTCGGCAAGCTTCTTCGCGACGCGCTGGGGCTCACCCGCAATGCCGCACCGAACGACCCGGCGCCACGGCCGGCCGACACGATCGGCCTCGACCAGCGGATCGAGATGGCCGAAACCGTCCTCAGGGCCATGTCGCTCACCGATCGTTTCGCGAGGTTGGTGCTGATCGCCGGCCACGGCGCCAGTGTCGTCAACAACCCGCATGCCAGTGCACTCCATTGCGGGGCCTGCGGCGGCTATTCGGGCGAGGTCAATGCCCGGCTGCTCGCCTCGCTGCTCAACGCGCCCGACGTGCGCACCAGCCTTCTCGCACGCGGCATCGTGGTTCCCGAAGACACCTTGTTCCTGGCGGCCCTCCACGACACGACGACCGACGACGTTACCATCTATGACGCCGATCATTCCTCGGTGGAGCACGCCGCGGACCTGACGGCGGCCAGGGGTTGGCTCCAGACCGCAGGCGGGCTCGCGCGGGCCGAACGGGCAAGGCGCCTGCCCCGCGCCGAGACACAGGCCGATATTGCCCGCCGCGCCCGCGACTGGGCCGAGTTGCGACCCGAATGGGCGCTCGCCGGCTGCCAGGCTTTCGTCGCCGCGCCTCGGTGGCGCACGACGGGTTGCGACCTGGGGGGCCGGGCGTTCCTGCATGATTATGACTGGCGGCGCGACGAAGGCTTCGGCGTGCTGGAACTAATCCTGACCGCACCGGTCGTCGTCGCGAGCTGGATCAGCCTGCAATATTACGGCTCAACCGTCGCGCCGGAAGTCTTCGGCGCCGGCAACAAGCTCCTGCACAACGTCACAGGGGGAATCGGCGTCGTCGAAGGCAATGGCGGCCTCCTGCGCGCCGGCCTGCCCTGGCAGTCCGTCCATGACGGTAATGAGCTGGCGCATGAACCGCTGCGGCTCTCCGTCGTCATCGAGGCCCCGCAGAAGGCGATCACCGGCATCCTCGAGCGCCACGCGGACGTCCGGGCACTGCTCGACAATCGCTGGCTCCATCTCTTCGCCCTCGGCGAGGACGGCCGCATGGCCTGGCGTTACGCCGGCAACCTCTCCTGGGACGAAGCGGAGGTGGAAACCTTGCGACTTCAGGCGCACGCATGAAGACCTTCGTTCCGCAAGCTGTCCCCCTTGCAGACGCCGGCCACCGGTATTCACCCTATGCCTGCCGGCATGCCGTGCTCGCCACGATGCACGGAAAGGAGGAAGCAATCGCGCCCGTCCTGCGCGACCGGCTCGGACTGATCGTCTCGTCCGCGCCGGATATCGACACCGACGCACTCGGCACCTTCACCGGCGAGATCCCGCGCGCCGGCACCATCCGCGAGGCGGCAATCGCCAAGGCGCGGCTGGGCATGAAGGCAACCGGCTTGCCGATCGGCCTTGCCAGCGAAGGCAGCTACGGCCCGCACTCGCAGATCCCATTCGTTCCCGGTGGGGTCGAGCTCATGGTGCTCGTCGACGATATGCGCGGCATCGTCGTCAGCGAGCATCTGATCGAGGACGCGCCGGTCTTCGGCCACGGTTATGTAGTTGCTGGCGACGATGTGACGCCCATCCTGGATCGTCTCGGCTTTCCCGCGCACGCCTTGATCGTGAAGCCGGCCGAGAGCGAAGGTGGAGCAGGCAACATCCACAAGGGCCTGCGCGACAGAACCGCGCTCGAGCTGGCCGTCATGTCGGCTAAGGCGCAATCGGACGACGGCCGGGCGCTGATCCAGACCGATATGCGCGCCCACATGAACCCGACCCGGATGGCGACGCTCGGCCGCCTTGCCTCTGCTCTCGCCGAACGGCTTTCCGCGCTGTGCCCGGCCTGCCGCACGCCCGGCTACGGACAGGTCGATGTCGAGATCGGCTTGCCTTGCGAATGGTGCGGGACGCCGAGCCTCATGGTCCGCCACCGCGTCTTCGGCTGCGTCGCCTGCCCGCATCGTGAGAACCGGCCGCGCGGCGACGGGCTGACCAAGGCCGATCCGGGACACTGTCCCTTGTGCAACCCATGACCGGACGATGGAGAAAGGCCGATGACGAAAGCTGATGACGCGCCGCAGACCAATGACGAGCGGATCGCCTGGGTTCTGGCGCATCCTCGGATGAGCCCATGGCTGAAGGCGGCCCTCGAAGGCGCCAGGAAATGCCATCCGGTGGAAGTGCAAAACGATCTTGAGATTCTCAATCTGCTCCTGCGTGCGTATGTCGCCGAAGGCCTCGGCGCCAACGTGCGGAATTCGAACATGACGTGAAGTGTGTGGTGATAGGGTCAGTGGCGTCGCATCTGATGCTGGGGCCGGTCGGCTACGACCGTTTACGGCTTCCGTCCACCAGATTCTGATGGCCGCAATGGGCCTACGCTGACCAAGCAAACTTTGCCCAACAGGGCAGTGCGGGAAAGGCAGCTAACCGCCAAGCGCTTCCAACAGCGGACCGTCCGGACTTGATGCGGTGGACGGCTCTCCTCCCTCCCTGCGGTATGATCGCGGGATTGAAGATGGAGGAGCACCACGATGAGCAACATTGTGACGATCGGTTTGGATATTGCAAAGTCCGTTTTTCAGGTCCACGCGGTGGATTCGTCCGGCGAGGTTGTTGTTCGCCGAAAGCTGACGCGAGGGCGTGTCCTCGCCTTCTTCGAAAGTCTGCCACGATGCGTGATCGGGATCGAGGCCTGCAGTTCCTCGCACTATGGGGTCAGGACAAGAGCAGTTCAAAATCCTGCGTTAAGCTCGAACGAACTGAGAACGTCATGCCGCTCGCAGGAATTGGCCAGGGATGCGCAGAGATCTGAAGCCTTCCGGCATCTGCTGTTCGGTGTCCCAGGAATAGATGCCAGTGAGATTTATGTGCTCCCAACTGAGCGGCGAGATGTGCTTGAGCAGATCGTCAGGAATATGCCGGCCCTGTTGCCGCAGATGGGCAGCGGCACGGCTGAGATAGACGGTGTTCCAGTGGACGATGGCGCTGACGACCAGATTGAGGCCGGAGGCCCGGAATGCCTGGCTGTCAAAGGAGCGGTCGCGGATTTCGCCGCGCTCGTGGAAGAAGACGGCGCGCTTGAGCTTGTGGGCGGCTTCGCCCTTGTTGAGACCGGCCTGACAGCGCCGGCGCAACGCCGGGCTCGAATACCACTCAATCATGAACAGGGTTCGCTCGATACGACCGACCTCGCGAAGCGCTTTGGCCAGATCGCTGGATTTCGATGAGGCGGACAACCTTTTGAGGATCGTCGATGGTGCAACGGTACGGGTCATAATCGAGGCGGCCAGACGCAAGAGATCGTCCCAATGCTCCAGGATGAGTGCCGTGTTGATCGGTGCGCCGATATGGTTGGCCAGCGCCGGATAGGCATCGGCCTTCTCGAAGGTGTGGAATTTCCGGTCCTTGATATTGCGCAGACGGGGCGCGAAGCGCTTGCCGATCAGGGCAAACAGCGCAAAGACATGGTCACTGGAGCCACCGGTATCGGTAAACAATTCTTCGATCTCCAGAATCGTGTCGTGATCGAACAGGCCGTCGAGGACATAGACGGCCTCGCTCTCGGTCGGACTGATCGGCAGAATGCTGAAGTAGCCATATTGGTCCGAGAGTCCGCTGTAGAATTTCGTGCCAGGCTCGTTGCTGTAATGGAGATTGATGTCACCCCGCTTGGCAGCCCGATCGCTAGCCCGGAAGAACTGCCCGTCGGATGAAGCGGTTGTTCCATCACCCCATAGTCGCGAATGCGGATGGCGCGTATGAGCGTCGGTGACACAGGCCTGTGCGGCGCGATAGGTTTCGGAGCGGGCATGGAAGCTGCGCATCCAGCCGATCTGATGTGCGCTGATGCCTTTCGAGGCCCCCGCCATGCGTTTCGGGCCGAGATTGGTGCCATCGGCAAGCACGCCGGCCAGCATGGCGGCAATATTCTGTGGTGCATCTCCCGTCCGGACATGGGTGAACTGGTCGGCGAATCCCGTCCATTCATGCACTTCCCGCAACAGATCGGGTACCTCGACCAGAGGATACATGTCGGTGATTTCGGCATAGAGGGTTTCCGCCGCGGCTGGCACAGCGCTTCTGTGCGGCGTCACGATCAGGGTTCCATTCTCCATTCTCACGCCCTCAAGCTTTCCATAGCGGGCGCGCCAGGCCAGCCGCTTCAGGTTGAAGTCCATCATTTGCTGGGTTTCCGCCAGCCATGCCGTGCCGTCGGCCTGGACGCCGAGACCAAGCTTGTCTTCCTCCTTCAGGGCAACAAAGGCCGGCTTCGGCATCAGATGTTCATCAATCGGCCGGAACGAGCGGCTGCCTTCGACCCACACATCCCTTGAGTGCAGCCGGTCACGCAAATGCGTGAGTGTCGCAAGCTCGTAAAGCCGCCGATCCGGCTTGCCATTTTCGAAGATCAGTTCGCGCTCCGATTTTGTCAGATGCCCGACCGGAACACGATCGGGCAACACGCGGCGGCCTTCCGCGTAGAGCTCTTTGATGGTGGCGACGGCGGAAAGCAACGGATCGTGCCGTCGCTGCGAGCGGAAGGTGAACGTCTGGAGAAAATCGCCGGCATATTTGCGGACGGTCGCATGTTGTTCGGCCGCCATTACCAGAGGCGACACATCACTGTTCTCCACCATGGCCTCGAGACCGGGTTTGACCTGAAGCAGCCGATGCCATCCTACGCGCCGATCCAGGATCGTCATGGGATCTGCATACATGTCGTTGGCCGCCTGCAGGGCGACGATCGTGTCCAGAAACAGCCGTAGTGCCTTCGATGTTTCCAGGCGTGCGCTCATATGGCGCTGCTTTTTGCGGTTGTTAACCTGGGAGAACAACCGGCCCATGAGTTTGATAAACATCATCACCGCATCGTCGGTGAGTTTCTGGCCAAGCTTGATGATCTGCGCGACGATCGTCGCACGCCGGCGACTGGCATTGAAGTCGCTGGCCAGCCATGCCGGAGTGGCGTCACCCTCGCGGATCATCTGATCCCACCGCCCGGAAGGGACACGGGTCTGCAAACGGGGATCGATCCCAAGCATCCTCAGGAATGCGATCCGTTCGGTCAGGCCCACCAAGTTTCCCGCGCCTGGTGCCTCCGGCGCTGACCGCAGCCAATGATAGCGCGTCTGGCCAATTGCCGGATCGACGGCCAGCAGTCCATCGAGGGTTCCCAGCGTTTCCGGATCAAGGTCCGTGATCAAAGCGGCTTCGGCTTGACGACGAGCGATGGCACGGGCAGCCAGTCCCATCCGTTCGATCATGTTCGCTGCAGGCAGCAGAACCCGGCGTTCGCGGAAGGTGGTGATGATCGCAGTCGCGATCGTTGCTCCCTTGTCCGTCGCGGCCGCAGCTTCGATTGCCGCCAGCAGCGCAGCACGCCGATCCTCGGCTGTCGGCCCCCTCATCCCCAGATAATCGAGCAGGTGAGCGACATGATTCATGCGCGTCTCTTCACGGCGAGCATAAAGTCCGAATGAAGCGGGATCGGCGCCGATTTGCTCGGCGACATAATTGAGCATCGCTCTGGGTGGCGTCTCGTTGGCCAGGAGCGGACGGCCGGGATAACGCATCAGGCAGAGCTGCACCGCAAAGCCGAGCCGGTTATGCTCGCGTCGCCGAACCTCAATCTCAAGCCGGTCGGCAGACGACAAGAAATAACGGCGGATCAGGCTATCCTCGTCGGTCGGAATGTCGAACAGCGCATGCCGATCCTGAATTTTGAGAAGTTTCCGCTTGGCCATTTGCTACTCCTTACATTTGCGCGCCAATGACCTTGCCCTGTACGGAAAGGTTCGGTTTCGTACAGGGGCGAAACAACCTGTCCACAAATTAGATTGACACAGTAATGAACAGGAGAAATATTCCGGACAGCCTATTCGGACGAAATTAAACCCATGCCACGCACCTTCGCCTATGTCCGCGTCTCCACGACCGGCCAGACCACCGAAAACCAGATTCAGGAAATCGAGGCCGCTGGTTTCCACGTCGAGCCACGCCGCATCATCACTGAGACGATTTCCGGCAGCACAGCCATCGCCCAACGGCGGGGCTTCACCCGGCTTATGGATCGGCTGGAATCAGGGGATGTGCTGATCGTGACAAAGCTCGATCGCCTCGGTCGAGACGCCATAGATGTCAGCACCACGGTCAAGGCGCTGGCCGAAATCGGCGTCCGGGTTCATTGCCTCGCTCTCGGCGGTGTCGATCTCACCAGCTCGGCCGGCACAATGACTATGAACGTCCTCAACGCCGTCGCACAGTTCGAACGGGACTTGCTGATCGAGCGGACGCAATCCGGCCTCAAGCGCGCCAAGTCAGAAGGAAAGACCCTCGGCCGCCCCTCCACCCTGAGCGAAAAACAGAAACAGGAAGTGCGCGAGGATCTCGCGACAGGGATGAGCGTTTCCGCTCTCGCCAGAAAATTCGACACCAGCCGCCAGACCATCATGCGCGTCAGGGATGAAGTGCCCGCTTCGTCCAAGCCACAACTTGAGCACGCACCCGTTTCCCTTTCGCCGTTACCCCGCGCAGCAGGATAGTTTTTTCACGTCCCTGTCGAAGGTCTGAGCCGCAAGCTTCAAGCCTTCGACGGTCGTCAGGTACGGGAAGATCGCCTCCGACAGATCGTCGATCGTCAGGCCGCCGCGGATAGCCAGCGCCGCCGTCTGAATGCTGTCAGCTCCTTCCGGCGCAAGAATATGCGCGCCCAGGAGCTTCCGGCTTGCCCCGTCGGCAACCAGCTTGATCAGGCCGCGTGTATCGCGTGCCGCCAGCGCCCGCGGGACATTGTCGAGGGAAAGAACGGACGTGCGAACCGAATGCCCCGCAACACGCGCCTGCGCCTCGGTCATGCCGACGCTCGCCACCTGTGGGTCTGTGAACACGACAGCAGGCATCGCGGAATTGTCATAGCGCAGGCCATCGCCGTTCAACGCGTTCTTGGCGGCGAGCTTGGCGCCATAGGCGGCCATGTAAACGAACTGATCTTTTCCTGTCACGTCTCCGGCGGCATAGACGCCGGTCTTTGAGGTGCGCATGCGGTCATCGACAATGATGGCGCCGGCCGGCGTTGCGGCAATACCCGCCTCAGCCAAGCCAAGGGTTTCGGTGTTCGGGCGGCGTCCCGTTGCCACGAGAATCCGTTCGGCCGTCAGGATTTCCGGCCGACCGTCCCGCGCGATGGTGAGCGCCACACCGCCGTCATCGGTCTTGCGGATGGATTCGTAGGCGATCCCGCTGACGATCCTGATGCCCTCATCGGCCAGGTAGGTTGCAAGCGCCGATCCGATTTCGGGTTCAGCCTCCGGCAGAAGCCGGCTGCGGAATACGAGCGTCACCGCGACGCCGGCCCGCGCGAACGTCTGGGCAAGCTCCGCACCGATATAGCCGCCGCCAAGCACGATCATCGAGCGCGGCAGTTCGGCCAGGGCCAGCGCCGTCGTGCTGTCGAGCGGCGACACGTCGACGATCCCCGGAATTCCCGGCAGGCCTGGGCGCGCGCCCGTCGCGATGATGATCCGTTCGGAGGCGAGGCGCTGGCCCGCGACCTCGACGCCGCCGTCAACGAGGCGGGCCTGCCCTTCGCGATAGACCACATTGTTATACTCCGGCAGCAGATCAGCGTATTTCGCCTGCCGAAGACCCGCAACCAGGGCGTCTTTCTGGGCAATCTGAGCGGCCCAATCGACGACGCGCGCGCCGCTTTCAATGCCATCGAAGCGGGCTTCCGCATCATTGGCGTGACGCACGGCTTCCGTGGCCCGGATCAGGGCTTTCGAGGGCACACAACCGATATTGACGCAGGTGCCGCCAATCGTGCCGTGCCCGACAAGGGCCACTTGCGCGCCTTGTTCGGCGGCCGTGATCGCGGCAGAGAATCCGGCCGAGCCAGCCCCGACGACTACAAGATCGTAACGGCCGTTGCCTTTGCTGGAACTGGGAGCATCACAAGCTTCGCACATCTAACTTATCCCTGTCGTTTGTCATTGATTGAGCAGCAATCGGCATCAGCCGATGGGCCGGAACGGCGGCGCCGATAAAGGTAAAATGCCGCCAGCCCAATAGCAGCGAGTGCGATCGGGATCAGCACATAGCCGGCTGCAGCGAGCCATGCGGAAACCCCGAAGGAGCCCGCAGCGACCAAAAGAAATGGGGCGGCACAACAAATGACGGCGAGAAGCCCGACACCGCCCATGCCGATGAACTTTCCATCCGTCATGCTGAGCCTCCCTACTGCGAAACCTTGGAGGGATAGCCGGCGTTGGTGGTTGCGGTGATCAACGCAGCGACATTTGTCTTGCCGTCGTCAAACCGCACTTTGGCGATCGCCCCATCTGTCGCCTCCGACACGTCAACCGCGAGCACCCCTGACACGTTGCTGAGCGCCCGCTTCACGATCGGGCCGCAAAGTTCGCAGGTGGCATTGGCGACATTCAGCGTGACGGTCTGCTCGGCGGCAAAAGCGGCGCCACTCGCCAGCAGGGACGCGGTGAGAGCGATAAGGTGTAAAGTTTTCATCAGGAACTCCTTGAGGTTAGGCGGTGAGGAAGAACCGCGCTGCATAGGGAAAGCCCACGGCGACGATGATCAGAATCGTTGCGATCCAAAGGCCCATCTTGGCGTTGCGATGGGACGACGGACGCGCGCAGTAGGAGCCCTCGATGCACTCAGCCGCCCTCGGCTTGCGATAGACGAGATAGAAGCCGTAGCCGAGGCAGGCGAGCGCGATCGTGACGAACACGGGCTGATAGGGCTCGAACGCGGTCAGATTGCCGATCCACGCGCCGCTGATGCCGGCAAAGAACAAGACAAAGGGCACCACGCAGCAGGTTGCCGCGCCCAGTGCCGCCACGATGCCGCCAACCGAGAGCAGCGCTGCCTGATCAAAACCCTTTTCGACGGGCTCCAGGGCCGTATCTGCCAGTGGCCGCGCTTCGTTCTGCATCATCGTTCACATGCTCCCGCAATTGATCTATGGTGACCCTAATGCCTGTAGTAACTACAGGGTCAAGCGGGAAAGTTTCACGGTGTTGTGCGAGCTATGTGATGAAACAGGCTGATGAATTTTCGATCGGCGTCCTGTCCGAACGCAGCGGCGTCAACATCGAGACGATTCGCTATTACGAGAAGATCGGCGTCATGCCGAAACCAGCGCGCAGCGCGGGCGGGTATCGCGTCTACGGCAACGATCACGCAAGGCGGTTGCATTTCGTGCGGCGCGGCCGTGAGCTCGGCTTCAGCCTCGACGAACTGCGTGGACTGCTTCGCCTGGTCGACGGGCATAGCTACACCTGCCGTGAGGTTCATGACCTCACCATCGAACACCTGAAAGATATCCGTCAGAAAATCGCCGATCTACGACGTCTGGAGCGGGCAATGTCGGATATGGCCGCGCAATGCACCGGCAACCAGGTTCCGGAATGCCCGATCATTGATGCTCTATTCGAGATGCGCCCAGTGGGCCGTTCCCGCTCCGTTCGACCTTAGCGCAGGATTTTGAACTGCTCTTGTTCCGACCCCACTATTGGGCTCGCGAGCTGATCGCACTCGGCCATGATGTGCGGCTGCTGCCGGCACAGTACGTAAAGCCCTATTCCTGGCGGCTCAATTCCTCCTATCATCCTCGCAACGACTATGCGGCCGACGTGAAGGCGATGCCCTCGAACAGTCTGGTGCTCGTCGGCGACAAGGATGAGGCCGTCGACAGTACCGCGCTACTCGATCTGTTGAAGGCCAGCGGCTACCGCGGACGCGCAGAAGTTCTGGCGGAGACGACACATTTCGGTATCTTCCACGATGCCGAGGCACTGAAGCGAATGACCGATTTCATCGCGACTGTGCCGGTGCCCTGATACGAGTGGTTCTCAACCGATCGGCTGCGCGCGCGGGAACTGGTTCAAGATGCCCCGGCAATGGTTCCAAACGGGTTCGGTACCCAATGTGACTTCAGCTCACGACTTAGCGGCGATCCAGAGTTGCCGGCCGGCTTCGTGCCCCCACTATGCCGACAAGCAAATGCTGATACGGCAGGTTTCGGGTGCTCCGCAACCCAGACTCAACGTCTGACTAGGGGTCGGATGTTGATTTCCGCTGAGAAGTGACCCGGTTCAGGGAGA
>TARA_R100000365_G_scaffold3681_1_pt1 | contig 10452 bp, 10 predicted proteins | sample TARA_R100000365 | Tara Oceans TARA_R100000365 (sample SAMEA2620668) | marine metagenome | biome: marine biome (ENVO:00000447); feature: mesopelagic zone (ENVO:00000213); material: "saline water (ENVO:00002010), including plankton (ENVO:xxxxxxxx)" | depth 1000 m | reverse complement strand
CCCGCCGGTGATGCGCGCGCTCAGTGAGCGAGAGCCGCGCTTGCCGTCTGCCGGCCGGGCGCTGACTCGCGAACGATGAGCTGGGGGCGGAAGACGACACCTGCATGCTCGTGAGTGTCGCCCTCGCGGATCTCGCTGAGCACGCTCTCGACGGCAGCGCGACCCATGTCCTCTTTCGGCTGCATGATGCTCGTGAGCCGCATGTCGCCCTCTGTGCCGAGCGCGAGATCTCCGTATCCGACGACCTGCGCATCGGCGGGGACCGATACGCCGGCTTCTCGTAGACCACGGATGACGCCGATCGCCAGCTGGTCGTTCGTGCAGAAAATGCGCCGGGGGGCGTTCTCGCGCGCAATGCGGATGCCGACTTCGATGCCGTCGTCCACCGTCATGGACGGGGTCTCGAACTCGACCGGTGGCGCGAGATGCCCGTAGACGGTGGTGGCGCGTAGCGCCCCCTCCCGACGGTCCCGACACTGAGGAATGGTGATGGGGCCGTTCACGATCGTGAGACCATCCTCCGCCCCGGACTGGAGGAGATGGTCCACGGCCATCTCACCACCCAGGACGTCGTCGAGGGCGACGGAGCAGCCGTCGTGCTCGTCGACGTGTCGATCGATGAGCACGAGATGTGTGCCGACCATGCGCAGGCGCCCAAGTTGATCGCGCGTGGCACCGAGCGGAACCACGATCGCGCCGGCAGCTCGCTGCTGCGCGAGCATCTCGAAGTGGGAGAGCTCGACCTTTGGGTCGTCGTGGCTCACGCAGAGCGAGAGGGAATAGCCGTGACGGCCGCACTCAACGGCGATCGACTCGGTGATGGCAGCGTAGAACGGGTTGACGAGTTCGGGGACGACGAGTCCGATGAGACGGTTTGACCCACTGCGTAGCGTGGCTGCAGCGCGGTTGGGGACGAAGTCCAGTGCGGCCATCGCCGCCTCGACGCGCGCACGTGTCGACTCCGACACGAGATGTGGCCGATTCACGGTGTTGGACACGGTCGCGATCGACACCCCCGCCGCCTCGGCGACGCGCGACAAGCCGATGCCACGCTTCGGGCCCACGTGGACCTCCTCGGGATCGAGGTCGCCGCGCACAGAAGCGACGTTGCAAACCTGAATCGATTGAATCTGTGTCTTGACTCTACGCCGAACGTGTCTATAGTGGTGGATTGAATCGATTAAATGGATGGCTGAAAGGCCACGGTCCACACGCTCACAGGAGAGACACGTAGCAATGACGCTCGACGAGGTTGACCACCGCGTGCCCGGCCCGCCGCTGCTCGCGCTGGCCGGCGCCGTGAAGACCTTCGGCCCCGTGGTCGCGCTCGCGGACGGCACGATCGACCTGGCGGCAGGCGAGATCCATGCCCTTGTCGGTGAGAACGGCGCCGGCAAGTCGACGCTCGTGAAGATCCTCGCGGGCGTGCACCACCCCGACGCTGGCGAGTTCACGATCGACGGCGATCGCGTCGCGTTCCGCTCGGTTGCCGACAGCAAGGCGGCGGGGATATCGGTGATCTACCAGGAGCCGACGTTGTTTCCCGACCTGACCGTCGCGGAGAACATCTTCGTCGGCCGCCAACCTCGCGCCCGCACCGGTCTCATCAGCCGCCGCGAGATGCGTGCCTCAGCCGCGGAGCTCTTCGACCGGCTAGGGGTCCCCATCGATCCCGACCGTTCGGCGGAGGGTCTTTCGATCGCCGATCAGCAGATCATCGAGATCGCCAAGGCGATATCGATGAAGGCGCGCGTGCTCGTGATGGACGAGCCGACAGCCGCGCTCAGTGGCGCGGAGGTCGATCGGCTCTTCGCCGTCGCGCGGGTGCTTCGTGACGAGGGCGCGGCGATCATGTTCATCTCGCACCGGTTCGAGGAGGTCTTCGAACTCACCGACCGAATCACGGTCATGCGCGATGGGCGATACGTCTCGACGCATCGGACGGCCGACGTGACCGTCGAGACGATCGTCAAAGAGATGGTCGGCCGCAACATCGACGCGCTCTTCCCGAAGGTGGTTGCAGACATCGGTGACCCTGTCCTGGAGGTGAGCGATCTCACGAGCATCGGCGTCTTCCGTGACATCTCCTTCACGGTTCGCGCGGGCGAGATCGTCGGCTTGTCCGGTCTGGTGGGTGCTGGTCGCACCGAAGTTGCGCGCGCGGTCTTCGGGATCGACCCGTACGACAGCGGTGAGGTCCGTCTCCACGGGCGCCCCCTGCGCCGATCCGACCCGAAGTCCGCGATCACCTCTGGGATCGGCTTCGTTCCCGAGGACCGCCGCAAGCAAGGGCTCGTGCTCGACCTGTCGGTCACGCGCAACATCGCGCTCACGCTCCGGGATGCCCTCGCCCGTTTCGGCATCATCAGCGCACGCCGCGAGCGCGCCGTCACCGACGACTGGGCGCGACGGCTACGGGTGAAAGCCGGTAGCCCCGCCATCGCGGTCTCGACGCTGTCGGGAGGGAACCAGCAGAAGGTCGTGCTCGCGAAGTGGCTCGCCACCGAACCGACACTTCTCATCGTCGACGAGCCGACGCGCGGAATCGACGTGGGCACCAAGGCCGAAGTGCATCGACTGCTCTCCGATCTGGCAGGACGCGGGATCGCGATCCTCATGATCTCTTCGGAGCTACCCGAGATCCTCGGGATGTCCGACCGAATCCTCGTCATGTCCGAGGGTCGCATCACGGGGGAGTTCGCCCGCGAAGAGGCGACCGCCGAAGTCGTCATGCACGCGGCCACCGCGACGCGAAAGGCGCGCCGATGACCTGGTTCAGATCCCTCGTCCGTCTTCGGGAGACGCCCGTCGCCGTGGCGCTCATCGCCCTCGTGGCCTTCACGGCGATCGCAAACCCCCGCTTCCTGACGCCGCAGAGCGTGAAGGATCTGCTGCTGAACGCGACGATCCTCATGATCCTCGCGGCAGGACAGGCGATCGTTCTGATCACCCGTAACGTGGACCTCTCGGTGGGGTCGATTCTCGGGATCTGCGGCTTCCTCACGGGGACGCTGTTCGCGACCGTACCCGACATCCCGATCCCGGTCGTCTTCCTCGCGGGAATGGCGATGGGTGCGCTGCTCGGTGCGATCAACGGGTTCCTGGTCACGATCGCCGGTGTTCCCGCGCTCGTCATCACCCTCGGAACCCTGTACATCTATCGCGGCATCAACAACGCGTGGGCCGGTGGCAAGGAGTACTTCTCCGGTGATCGGCCGCAGGCGTTCGGCGACCTGTCGGTCAACACATTCCTCGGGTTCCCGATCATCACCCTCATCGCGATCGTCGTCATCGCGATCCTTGCCGTCGCCCTCGGTTTCACGCGGCGAGGCAGAGACCTGTACGCGATCGGCTCCGACCCGGATGCCGCGAAGCTCTTCGGCATCCCCGTGGGGCGCCGGGTTTTCACCGCTTTCGCCGTCAATGGGGTGCTCGCCGGTCTCGCGGGCGTGCTCTACGCGTCGCGATTCAGTTCGGTAGGGGCGACCACTGGCACCGGGATGGAGCTCGACGTCGTGGCAGCGGCGGTCGTCGGCGGCGTCGCGATCTTCGGCGGCAGCGGAACGGTCGTCGGGGCAGCGATCGGGGCGGTCCTGCTCACGACGATCACGAGCTCGCTGACCGCGATACGGGTCGACAAGTTCTGGCAGCAGGCGGTCGTCGGCGTCCTGATCCTCGCCGCCATCATCATCGACCGCGTCGCGAGCGTGCGAACAGCGAAGAGGCTTCGAGTGAATGAGGCACGCAATGACTAGCGCCCCCACCAGCACCTTCACGATCACAGACGAGACCCGGGTGCGCACCGGTCTGTCGCGCCTGCTGCTCAGCCGCGACGGCATCTTCGTCGGCGTGCTGCTGGCCGTCGTGATCGTCGCGTGCCTCTTCGTCCCCCGATTCGCCTCCCCGGTCACGACCGGGTACCTGTTGCTGAACGCCGTGCCGGCGCTGCTGATCGCGCTCCCCATGACGCTGATCATCATCACTGGCGAGATCGACCTGTCGGTCGCGAGCATCGCGGGGCTGTCCGCGGCGACGATCGGCTCGTTGACCCTGGCAGGGTGGCCATTCGAAGCAGCCGTGGCCGCGGCCGTCGTCGCGGGAGCTCTCGCCGGCGCGCTCAACGGTGTCCTCGTCGCCTTCCTGGGATTGCCTTCCCTGGCTGTGACGATCGGAACCCTCGCCCTGTTCCGCGGTTTGGCGCTCGTGCTGATCGGCGACAACTCCGTCTCCGCGAGCACGCATCCGGAGTGGGCGACGAGCTTCGTCAACGCGAAGATCGGCGACACGGGGATCCCCCTCATCATCGTCTTCGTCGCGCTGATCATCGCCGCGTTCGCGCTCGTGCTGCACGCGACGCCGTTCGGACGCGGTCTCTACGCGATCGGATACAGCAAGGAGGCGGCGCGTTTCGTCGGCATCCGCGTGCCCCGAGCGAAGTTCTGGCTGTATGTCTCGAGCGGTGTCGTCAGCGCGGTGGTGGGGCTGTTCTGGTCGCTGTACTACAGCGCACGCAGTGACAGCGCGATGGGTCTGGAGCTCACGGTGATCGCCGCCGTCCTGCTCGGCGGCGTGTCGATCTTCGGCGGGAGGGGGACGATCGTCGGCGCCACCACGGGTGTGCTGCTCATCGCCGTGATCACGTACGCGATGCGGCTCCAGCGGATCCCCGACGTGACGCTCGTCATCGTCACCGGTGCGCTCCTCATCGCATCGGTCGTCGGGCCCAGCGTGTTCTCGTCCATCAGACAGTGGCTGCACGTCCGACGCGTGCAGCGCACACTTCCCCGTTCCGTCCGGGCGGGGGAAAGCGCCTAGCACCAGGCGCCCGTCCTCGAAAGGAAAGACAATGAAGTTCACCCGTCACCACGGCGCGCACCGTCGCGTGCTCGCGGCTGCGGCTGCCGCCGCAGCGTTGACCCTCGCCGTCTCCGGCTGTGCCTCCGATGGGGGCTCCACCGGCGGAGGCGACGCCCCCGCCGACGCATCGATCACCTTCATCCCCAAGAACCTCAACAACCCCTACATCACGCTGGAGTTGTCGGGAGCCAAGGATGCTGCCGAGGAGCTCGGCTACACCTACGCTGAGGCGGCTCCACTGGATGCCGGCGCCGACAGTCAGATCCCGTTCATCCAGACCGAGGTACAGAACGGCACGAACATCATCGCCGTCTCCCCCAACGACCCGGATGCCGTGTGCCCGGCTCTCGAGGACGCGCGTGCCGGCGGTGCGAAGATCATCACGTTCGACTCCGACTCCGCGCCCGAGTGCCGAGACCTGTTCGTCAATCAGGTCTCGGTCGAGGCGGTCGCGAAGGGACAGCTCGAGCAGCTCTACGACCAGATCGGGGGAACCGGTCAGATCGCGATCCTCTCGGCCACGGCTGCAGCCCCGAACCAGAACTCCTGGATCGCGGCGATGGAAGAGGAGATCGCCTCGAACCCGGACTACGAGTGGGACCTCGTGGCGATCGTCTACGGTGACGACGACGACACCAAGTCGTTCCAGGAGGCGCAGGGGCTGTTGCAGTCCTACCCCGATCTCGCGGGAATCATCTCGCCGACCACGGTCGGGATCGCCGCGACGGCGCGCTACCTCTCCACGTCGGAGTACAAAGGTCAGGTCGCGCTCGTGGGCCTGGGTCTTCCCGGTCAGATGAAGGAGTACCTCGAGGACGGCACCGTGCAGGCTTTCGCTCTCTGGGACCCGTCCGAGGTCGGCTACCTGACGGCGTACGCCGGCAAGGCGCTGCTCGACGGCACGATCACCGGCGCCGAGGGTGACACGTTCGAGGCGGGCAAGCTCGGCTCCTACACCGTCGGTCCCGATGGGCTCGTCCTGGTCGGCGAACTGCTGAAGTTCGACGCCGACAACATCGACGAGTACGACTACATCTCGTTCTGATCCGCCCGTGCGACGGGGCGGTCACCGCCGTCCCGCCGCACTCGGATCGAGCGTCCTCGCGCCCGCGAGCGCCGCAAGAAAGAAGGAACAGCTATGTCGACGGCGACGTCGAATCTCAGCACTCTGCTGCCACCCAAGGTCCGCCGCAAGCCGCGGGTCGGCCTGGTGGCCGGCGGCCTCGGCACCTACTGGCCGCAATTCCCTGGCCTGCTGCCTCAGCTCCAGGAATCGGCACGCTATGTCTCGCAGCGATTCGCCGAGATGGATGCCGAGGTCACCGACGTCGGGTTCATCTCCGACGCGCAGGAAGGCGCGGTCGCGGCCGAGAGCCTGCGGGAGGCGGACTGCGACCTGATCGTGCTGTTCCTCACGACCTACCTCACCAGTTCCATGGTCTTGCCGATCGCGCAGCGTTCGGGGGCTCCGGTGCTCGTGATCGATCTGCAACCGACCGAGAAGATGGATCATGCGTCCTTCGACACCGGGGCCTGGCTCGCGTACTGCGGCCAGTGCCCGGTCCCCGAGGTCGGCAACGTCTTCCGCCGCGCGGGCATCCCGTTCCGTTCGGTGTCGGGCTGGCTGCGTCAGGAATCGGCGTGGCGCCGCATCGAGGAGTGGATCGCCGCCGCCCACGTGCGAGCCGCCCTCCGTCACGCCCGTCACGGGCTCATGGGCCACGTATACCCGGGGATGCTCGACGTGTCCACCGACCTCACGCTGCTGCCGGTGACCTTCGGCTCGCACGTCGAGGTGCTCGAGTTCGATGACCTGCGGGTGCGGGTCGAGCAGGTCACGGATGCCGAGACCGCCGAGCGCATGGCCGTCGCCCGCGAGGTGTTCACCCTCGATGACACCGTAATCGACGAGGACTTCGCGTGGGGAGCCCGCGTCTCGGTCGCACTCGACCGCCTCATCGACGACTTCGACCTCGACTCTCTCGCGTACTACCACCGCGGGCTCGACGGGGAGCAGCACGAGCGTCTCGGCGCGGGCATGATTCTCGGGGCATCGCTGCTCACGGCGCGCGGAGTGCCGGCGACAGGGGAGTACGAGCTGCGGACGACCGTCGCCCAGCTCGCGACGCAGGTCGTCGGAGCGGGGGGCTCGTTCTGCGAGATCCAAGCGCTCAACTTCGAAGACGGGGTCGTCGAGATGGGCCACGACGGTCCCGCGCACCTTGCCGTCTCCTCGCGCGATCCGCTCCTGCGTGGGCTGGGGGTCTACCACGGCAAGCGTGGATGGGGTGTGTCGGTCGAGTTCGACGTGCAGCACGGCCCGGTCACCCTGCTCGGCCTCGGGCAGGATGCCGACGGCTCGCTCGCCTTCGTCGCGTCGGAGGGCACCGTCGTCCCGGGGCCCCTGCTGGAGATCGGCAACACCACGAGCAGGGTCGATTTCGGGCAGGATCCGGGTGAATGGGTCGACGCGTGGTCGGCGACCGGCATCGGCCATCACTGGAGCCTCTCCCTCGGTCATCGGGCGAAGACGTACCGCGCCGCAGCCTCGCTGCTGGGCATCGACTTCCGGGAGGTCTGAGAGTGTCGGTCACCGTCGTCGCGGTATTGACCGCCAAGCCCGGGCTCGGCGCTCGGGTGATCGAGTCCTTCCGCGAGGTCTCGCCGCTCGTGCACGACGAGCCCGGATGCGAACTCTATGCCGCCCACCTCGAACAGGGAGGGAGCACTGTCGTGATGGTCGAGCGGTGGACGACACGTGCGGACCTCGACGCTCACGCAGCCGGGGAGCCGCTGCGCCGCCTCAACGCCCTCAACGCAGACCTGCTCGTCAGACCCTACGACGTGTGGTTCCTCGACGCAGTTCCATTGGGCGATCCCGTGAAGGGCATGATCGCGGAGGCGCGCTCATGAACCGCTACTGCTTCCAGCTCCGCGTCGACCCGGCCCACCTCGATGAGTACCGCCGCCGCCACGCCGCCGTCTGGCCCGAGATGCTCCGCGCGCTCGAAGCGGCAGGATGGGACAACTACTCGCTGTTTCTGCGTCCGGACGGCCTGCTCATCGGCTACGTCGAATCCGAGCATCCGTTCGAGCGCCTCCAGGAGGCGATGGCGCGCACCGAAGTCAATCAGCGCTGGCAGGCCGAGATGGCGCCCCTGTTCGTCGACCTCGAGGGCACGCCCGATTCCGGGCTCCTCCTCCTCGAGGAGGTCTTCCACCTCGATGATCAGCTGGCGGATATCCGCGAGGCGTGACGCTCACCCGCCGGTGATGCGCGGGTTCAGTGGGCGAGAGCCGGGGTCTCGCCCGCCTCAGCGTGGAAGGCGCTTGCCACCGAGAAACGCTTGCGGCGGAACAGGAGCGCCGCGATGACCGCTCCGGCGGCGAAGAACCCGGCGCTCCACCAGTAGGCGACCGTGTAGCTGTGTACCGCTGCGTCGGCGAGCACGGCATCGGATGCCGGCTGGTTGGCAGCGACGTAATCGGCCAGGGCGGTAGCGGCCAGGGTGTTCAGCAGAGCCGTCCCGATCGATCCGCCGACCTGCTGGCTCGTGTTGACCATGGCCGAGGAGACTCCGGCGTAGCGGCGGTCCACGCCGAGCGTCGCGGTCTGGATCGCGGCCGGCATGATCGTCCCCATGCCGAAGCCGAGGGTGAGGAGGGCCGGCAGCGCGTCGAGGTATCCGCTGTCCACGTCGAGCCGCGTGAACAGGACCATCGCGGTTGCAGCCAGCAGCATTCCGGCGGGCACGAGGATCTTCGGCCCCAGTCGCGGCAACAGGAGGTTCGTGCTGAGCTGCGCGGCGATGACGAGCATGACGATCATCGGAAGGAAGGCGACGCCGGTCTGCATCGGCGTGTACGCGAGCGACAGCTGGAAGTAGTACGTCACGAACAGGAAGACCCCGAACATTCCGGCGCCGGTGATCATGACCGACAGGAACGACGCGCCGCGATTGCGGTCGACGACCACCGGGAGTGGCAGCAGCGGATGCCGTGTCGCACGCTGCCAGAACACGAAGGCGACAAGGAGCACTCCCGACGCGACGAGTGAACCCCACGTCAGCGGAGCATCCCACCCGTCGGATTCGGCGCGCGAAAATCCGAACACCAGGGCGAACAGGCCGGCTGAGGCCAGGAGGGTGCCCGGAATATCAAGTTGCGGGCGGGGCCCCTGGCGGGTCGCCGAAGGCACGAATACCAGGGCGAGGACGAAGGCGATCGCCGCGAAGAACACGTTGATGGTGAGATTCCAGCGCCAGTCGAACTGCTCGGTGAGAAAGCCTCCGAGCAGTAGCCCCACGGCGCCGCCGGCACCGGCGATGGCGCCGAAGACGCCGAACGCCCGGGACCGCTCACGCGGGATCGTGAAGGTCGTCGTCAAGACGGCGAGAGCCGTCGGCGCGAGTAGTGCCGCAAAGATGCCCTGCAGCGCGCGGGCAGCGACGAGCATCTCGAAGGATGCTGCCAGTCCGCCCAGCAGCGAGGCAGCGGCGAAGCCGACGAGACCGACGAGGAAGGCGAGCTTGCGGCCGATCAGGTCGGAAAGGCGGCCGCCCAGCAGCAGCAGGCTGCCGAAGGCGAGGGAGTAGGCGGTCACGACCCACTGACGGTCACCATCGGAGAACCCGAGGTCGGCTTGCGCTGCGGGGAGGGCGATGTTCACCACCGTCGCATCGAGGACCACCATGAGCTGGGCGATGGCGACGGTGCCGAGCGTCCACCACCGGCGGGTCGCGGGCGTCGTCGTGGGGCTTTCGGGAGTCGTCACGGCGCCAGCGTATACGAAACCAAGCAGTATCGGAAATGAACAGTTCCTGAAGTAGACTGAGGTCGTCCGACGATCAGGGAGTGTGATGGATCCGCAGGCGACGCCGCCCACCGTCACCGGAGCGCGGCTGGGGCGTCCACGCGACGCATCGCGTGATGCCGACATCCTCGACGCGACGATCTCGATCCTCGCGGAGCAGGGCTTCGACGGGATGACGGTCGACATGGTCGCGGCGCGCGCGGGGGCGGGCAAGGCGACGGTGTACCGGCGCTGGCCCTCCAAGGCCGACCTCGTGATCGACGCCGTGGCATGCATGAAGAAACGGGATCTCGATCCCGCACAACTGCCTGACACCGGGACACTACGAGGCGACCTCGTCGCCCTCGTGAGAGCCCCTTCGGCTGCCGATGCCGATCAGAAGATGCATGTGATGGGGGGGATCCTCTCGCTCATGTCCCGGGAGCCCGAGCTGGCGCGCACCGCGTATGCGGCGATCCTGCAGCCGCGCATCACGGCGAACCGCATCCTGTTGGAGCGCGCGCGGGACCGCGGGGAGACCCGTCCCGACATCGACGTGGACCGCCTCGCCGCCCTCATGCCCGCGATGTCCTCGTTTCGCACCCTGGCTCAGCGAGAGCCGATCACGAGGGAGTACCTCATCTCACTCATCGATGAGGTACTGCTCCCCGCCGCCGGCGTCCCCAGCGCCGCAGCGTGACGACATCCATCGCCGTGGGCTGATCCACCACATCAGGACTCGGCGCGGTCGACCTGCTCACGCAGGTCTTCAGGGTCCAGGTTCGCCCGGGCGAACTCGGGGG
>TARA_R100000365_G_C2748262_1_pt1 | contig 10473 bp, 8 predicted proteins | sample TARA_R100000365 | Tara Oceans TARA_R100000365 (sample SAMEA2620668) | marine metagenome | biome: marine biome (ENVO:00000447); feature: mesopelagic zone (ENVO:00000213); material: "saline water (ENVO:00002010), including plankton (ENVO:xxxxxxxx)" | depth 1000 m | reverse complement strand
GCCTTTTTCTTGGCGGGCATTCCGGGCCTCATCCTGTCCGCCATTGTCTGGCTGACCATTCGCGAGCCGAAACGCGGTGCCATCGAACAACGCAGCGATGAAGGCGAAGCCTCCACCCTCGGCGAGACGATCCGCTTCATCGGAGGGCAGACATCTTTTCTCTGGATGCTGGCGGGCTGCTGCCTGATCTGTATCTCTGCAAACGCTTTCCTTGCCTGGACGCCCAGCCATTTGCAGCGCACCTATCAGGTGGGCCCGAGTGACATTGCCATTCCGCTGGGTCTGTTGATTGGCGGTGTGGGCAGTGTAGGCGCGATTGTGCTGGGCCGTGTCTGCGACCGGCTGTCTGCAAATAATCTGGCCTGGCGCCCCTGGATGATCGCCGTCTGCGCGGCGCTGGCCCTGCCCTTTGCCTGGATGTTCCTTCAGGCCGATACGCTGAACATGGCCTATGCCTGGAATGTCGTGCCGGCCTTTATCGGGCTGATCTATGCCAGTATCGCCTACACGGCCTCACAGGAACTCGTCGGCCTGCGCATGAGAGCCTTTGCCTCTGCCTTCATGCTGTTCTGCCTGACCTTTATCGGCATTGGCGGGGGACCGAGCATTGTTGGCTATCTGAGCGAATATTTCGCCGCACAGGGCAATGAGACGCCCCTGAAGTCTGCGTTGGAGCTGATGCTGGGCTTCAATGCGCTGAGCGTCGTCTTCCTGTTCATGGCGGGCTTCACCTATGCGCGCGATGCCAAACGTGCGGCGGAGATGGTCTGATGCAAATGACGCAGCCCATGCAAGAGGCCCTACCGTCAAAGCGGGATGTCTACTGGACGTCCGCTGACGGATTGAACCTCTACGCCGCTGACTACGGGCCGGAAGACGCGGCGTTCACCGTGCTTTGCATGCATGGCCTGACCCGGAACCACAAGGATTTCGAGCCGATGATTGCCGGCCTGAACCTGCCCGTGCGGTATGTGGCGGTGGATGTGCGCGGGCGCGGTAAGTCAGACCGTGCTGCCTCAGCCGAGAGCTATCTGCCGCCTATCTATGTGCAGGACATGGCCATGATGATCGAGAAGCTGAACCTCGACAATCTGGTGCTGGCCGGCACCAGCATGGGCGGCCTGATGGCAATGATCATGGCCAAGGTGATGCCGGAAAAGATCCGCGGCATCATCCTGAATGATGTTGGCCCGGTCGTGGAACCGGCAGGCCTGCAACGCATCGCTGGCTATGCTGGCGGCAATGAAACTTATCGCAGCTGGGTGGACGCTGCAGGCGCCATAGGCCGGACACAGGCGACTGTGTATCCGGACTATGGCGCAGACGACTGGATCGCCTTTGCCAAACGCACCTGTATCGAAACTTATGATGGCAGCATCGTTTTCGACTATGACCCGGCCATTGTGCAGGGCATGGGTGCAACCAAGCCTGACTGGAAAACCAATTTCGCCATGTGGCGCCTGTTTGGCGTGATGAAGGGCATCCCGCTGTTGATCATTCGCGGTGAGACATCCGACATCCTGTCCGACAAGACCACCCGCCGCATGCACCGCCGCCACAAGAACAGCACCCTGCTGACCATTCCCGGACGCGGCCACACCCCCGCCCTGGACGAACCCGCCAGCCTGGCGGGAATACGGGCATTCATAACTGACCTGATGGGCTGACCTCTTTCGGCGCATTTTCACGCTTCTAGAGGTAACAGAGTCTGTGGGCCGTAATGCCATGGACGCAATCTCGCCTGTCTGGAGGCCACCCATGCGCAAAACCATCATTTACGCCCCGTTACTGTTTCTGCCCCTGATGCTGTATTTGGGCGTCATCCTGTTCTCCGGCAGCGCCGACGAGCCTCTGGCGCAGGTGATATTCCGCGCGCCCATGATCACGTCTACGCCCTGGGTATTCACCTTTGGGGATCTTGTCTTGTTTATGGGGCTGATCTGCCTGTTTGTGGAAATCATCAAATCTGCCAGCACGCGTTCAGATGCAATCGTGAACCATGCCCTCTCGATGTTACTGCTGGTTTTTTGCGTTGTGGCTTTCCTGCTGTTCCCGGGGTTTTCGACATCCGTGTTCTTTCTGTTACTGATAATGTGCCTGCTGGATGTTCTGGCAGGACCAATCATCAGCATTGTCGCAGCACGGAGAGATTTTGGTGTCGGCGAAAGACTCATCAGTTGATACGGCAGATACGTCCCGCCCGCTGGTCCACTACGCGATCGGGGATGTGCATGGGGAAAGCGACCGGCTGAAACGCCTGCATGCCGCGATCCATTTACGGCACGACAAGCTGTATGCCCAGCACGACTACAAGATCGTGCATCTTGGCGACTATGTCGACAGAGGGCCGGACAGTGCAGGCACACTGGCCTTCCTGATAGAATGCCAGGCAACGGATCCGGGCCGTATCATCTGCCTGCGCGGAAACCACGAGCAGATGATGATCGAGGGGCATGATCCGGATGACATCATCGCGCGTGACATGTGGCTGCGCAATGGCGGCAAGGAAACGTTAGAGAGTTATCAGAAGATGGGGCTGGAAGGCGTTCCGCAATCTCACCTAGCCTGGCTGAAAAGCCTGCCAGATATTTATGTTGAAGACGAGCAGAAGCTGATCTTTGTGCACGCAGGCGTCGACACAAGAGAGTATCCGAATTGCCGCCCCGGCAGACGGTTGTGGACACGGGCCTCAACCTTTTTTCGGACAGAGAACTGGGACAATCCGGAACTCTGTGCGCACACTGTCGTGCACGGACATACTCCGACGGATGACTTCTTTCCGGATGTAGAGGGCGACATCTCACGCCGCATCAATGTCGATACCGGTGCAGTCTATGGTGGCCGCCTGACCGCCGTCTGCCTGACACGCCATGGAGAGCCCAGCTTCATTTACGCCTGATCAGGGCAGACACGCCTGATCCGTCAGGGTCGAAAGCTCTTCCAGATCATGCCCAGAGTCGGGATCAGACAGCTTCTCCCGAATTGGTACGGTTTGCGCAGCCTTCTTCAGAAGCTCACAAGACCAAAGCGTTTCCCGGCCATTCATGGCCAGATCCGTCTCGACAGAATGGTCAAGCGCCATGAAGAGAAGCGATTCATAAAACAGATCATCCGGGAACTGTTGAACAAGACCGATCGAGAGCTCGGTCGCTTCTTCTAGGGCGACCTTTGCCGCCTGATAATCCTGCAGGGTGACAAGGGTGTCGGCTTTCTTCATCAACATGGAGGAGAGGCCTTCCGGCCCGCCTGCATCCTGCGGGTCTGCCTCCTGTATCTGACGTGCGAGCGCGACAGATTTATCCGCATATTCAAGGCTCTCTGCCTTATCAGGCGTCTGCCGCAGGGCAGTCGACATTTCCCCGAGGGCCACCATTAACTGCGTCATCTGATAGTAGTTTTCAGGGCTATCTCTCAGCGCCTGCTCCCGGAATGAGATGGCATATTGCAAGGGCTCAACAGCTTCCTCGCCGCGTTGCAGTTGCGTCAAGAACTCCGCCTCCTGCATGGCCAGATAGGCTGCCATTTCCTCCCCACCGCCCAACCGGGCAAACATCTCCGGCGTCAATTCCTTGCGCCATTGCCGCACGCTTTCCAGTGCTGCTTCACTCTCTCCTTTGCCCAGCATGATCTGCAGCGCGTCCGTTCGGCAGCTCCAGACATGGCGCAGCAAAGTGCGCTCATTCGCATCGCCAATTGCTACGCCGCGCTGCGCGAGGGCAAGAGCTTTTCGGTTGGCCGCCTCAGCCGCTTCAATATCATGCCGGTAATTCAGATTCTGCATGGTAACACTCCTCAGTACCATGACGAGTTCCGCCATGGCGGCGGTATCCTGCGGGTCACGCTGCAGCAATGTCTCAAGCGTGAACTCCGCGTCTTTCAGCAGGACGTAGGAAGTATCCGTATCGCCCAGATTGGCCATGCCGACGCCGCCATAAAGATCTGAAAGCCGCGACTTGATGATGCCGACTTCGAACATCACATCATCCGGGGCGTCTTCATCCACAGAAAGGTCGTTCACATAATCACGCACAACGTTCGCCAGCGCCTGACGCGGCTCCATGGTGCCGGAGACGCGGGAGATCGAGTCATAGACATCATAGACGAGCGACTGGCTCAGCTCGCGTGCTTCGGCAAAACGCGTATTGGCGACACCAAGCGCCTTTTCTGCGCGGGTATACTGAACATAGGTCGCTGCGAGAGCTGCGCTCAGGCCCAGAAATACAAACACTCCGGCTGCCACGCTGATACTATGCCGACCGACGAATTTTCCGAAGCGGTAAAGCCCGCCTGCCCCGCGTGCATTCACGGCCCACCCGGACAGATAGTTCTGGATATCCTCAATCAAGGCATCCGCTGAAGGATATCGGTCTTCCGGCGCCGTTGCCGTCGCCATGACAGTGATGGCCTCAAGGTCTGCCCTCTCACTTTCCTTGCCGATAAGATCCTGCAGCAACTTTCCCAGAGAGTAGATATCCGACAAGGTGTTGGCGCTGGCGCCCTGGCTGCGCTCAGGTGCGGCGTAACCTGGCGTGTAGCTAAGGCTGGGTTTCGCTGAGCCCCCTGCCGCCAATACGTCCTCCGCCCTGTCTTCCTGGGGGCGGGAGATGCCGAAATCAATCAGCTTGATCTGGCCATCCTGAGTCACCAGCACATTTGACGGCGTAATGTCCCGATGGATGACCAAATTCTGGTGCGCATAATGAACGGCATGGCATAGGTCCAGAAACATACGCAGGCGTTCCGATAGCGGGGTATTTTCCTCAGCCACCCAATCCAGTATCGGCTGCCCGTCCACATATTCCATCACGATATAAGGCGCACCATCCTCCATCTCCCCGCCATCATAGAGACGGGCAATGTTGGGATGGTTGAGGGCCGCCAGCGTCTGCCGTTCCCGCAGGAACCGGTCAATCAGGGCATCTGACAAGACACCGGGCCGGATGATCTTGATCGCGACTGTGTGGTCGAAATTCCCGGAAACACGCACGCCCTTATAGACCGCGCCCATACCACCCTGACCGATGACACTGGTGATTTGGTAAGCGCCAACGCGTTCAGGCGCAGCGGGCTCTACAATGTCCCCGCTGGCACCCCCCGTTCTGAACCGTCCGGAGCCTGACCCTTCTGCCGCCAGCATGGCCAGAACACGGTCTGCAAGGGCATGATTGTCTCCCGCCTGTTCGCGCACCCATGCGGCACGCTCAGTCGAGACGACATCCAGAGCGCGCGAGAGCAGCTCCAGCGCCGCGCGCTCAAGAGATTCTGTGCTCATCCCGCCAATCCTCTTTCAGGGAATCCAGCAACCAGGCCCGGGCGACACGCCAGTTCCGCTTCACAGTGGATTCGGAGATGGCCTTCACTTCTGCGATCTCTTCCAGAGTCATCCCTCCGAAATAGCGAAGCTCAACGATTTCTGCCCTGTCCGGATCAATCACACTGAGACGGATCAGGGCCTTTTCCAACTGATCGACCTCCAGACGCTCCGCGCCCTTGCCCGCCACTTTGGAGACAAGGGTCACTTTCCTGTGCTGACGCTTGTCTGAATTTTTCTTTCGAGCATGATCAATCAGCACACGTCTCATGGCGCGAGCTGCGAGCGCGAGGAAATGCGCCTTGTCGGCCCACTCGATCTGGTCAAGCCGCATCAGGCGAATAACGGCCTCATTCACCAGGTCTCCACTCGACAGGGAGAGATTGCTCTCCGAGCGGATCAAGGCTGCCGAAATAAGGCGTAATTCAGAGTAGAGTTGTGTAAAGAGCTCGTCGCGGGCACCCATGTCCCCGCCCCTCCAGGCATCCAGCAGCTGTTTGGCTGACAGGTTTTCTTCAGTGCTCATTGCGCGTCTCCCGGGCTGAACTTGTCCCAAAAACCCCGATCTCACAAGGCACAGGCACGTTTTCAAAAAAATTTTGTCCCCCGTGACCCGTTCGGCGACAGTCTGACGCCTTCCATTACGAGACCGAATTTCATGAGGCCCGTGATGCAAGACACGCTGAACCAAATTCCGCCAGAAGCCTGGCCGTTCATTGACCTGATGTTCAATCTGACCATGGCGGCAGCGGGCATCTGGCTGGGCCTCACAGTGTTTGTCCTATGGCGGCGCCATGCCTCAAACCTGACGCCTGTGAACTCTGCCGAGAAAAGCCGGAAAGCCCAGCCCGATTTCCTGAAAGTGGATCACAAGGCCCGTGCCGAGGCGATCAAACGTGGGGAGGCCTTTGAGAAAGAACTCGACCAGCGTGATATTGCCGAAAGAAAGGCTGAGGCTAAGCGTCAGCGCGAGAAGGTTGGTCTGCTGCAGCGTTTGTCAGGCATTGTCGCCCTTGTCATGTCGCTCTTCACCATCGTTTCCATCATCTACGGCTCAATTTTCACCGTCACCCGTATGGGTGACATGATGGAAGAATACTCCACCGCAGAGCGCATGATCGCGATCATCCAGACCCATCCGATCGCCTTCTCTGTCTGCGTCATTGTCATTCTCGCACGCATCTACACCTATTTCGCCAAGCCGGCACAGAAGGAGGGCTGATCCATGGCCTCGTCTCCACTTGTCCTCACCGACCCAAACCTGCTTGCGGAATTTGTCCGCGAGAGTGAATTCAAGGCCTTTTTCGAAAAGCGCTTTGCCACACCACCGGACCTTGCTGCACTTCTCTTCCGCAATGGCGAACTGATCGACACGTTCAAGGGGGCGCATTTCTCCGTTGGCGGACTGGCCACGACCCTTAAAGGTGTCGTCGGAGGATCGACCCATATCGCCATCATGCTGGCAGACCTGAAGCCGTTTCAGGTTCAGCTGCCGGTCAAGGCTTTGTCGCGGGACAATGTTGAGATTGCAGGCCTGGCCACGCTGGAACTGCAGCTGAACCCCGAAAAGCCGTCCAATATTCTGGGCCTGATGGGCGGAGTGACACGCAAGCAGATCGACAAGAGCACGGGCGATATGCCCGTCACAGGTCGCAAGGCGTTGTCACGCATTGATGTTCTGGACCGTATCGCACCGCACTTCTCTGATCGCGTGATGGAGGCCATCGTCGGACGCATGGACGCCGCCGACATTCGCGGCGAGACCGGCCTGCAAGACAAGATTCAGTCCGACATGATGCGGGAAGCCGAACGTGTTTGCGGAGACATCGGCGTACTGGTGAAGGCCGTCTCCGTACAATGGGCTATGAACGCCGTCGAGCGAGAAGCCTTTGAAAAGGCGCAAATTGAACGCCAGCAAGAGGCCATGGACTATCAGCTGCAATTGCTGAAGCGCGAGGTTGAGCGCCAGTCCGATGCCACGGAAGTCAAGCTGAACGCCTCGGTCGACATGGCCAAGATCCAGAGCGCCAGCGAGGACGAACTCGCCCACATGGTGCTACAAAGCGAGATCAGCTTTATTGATGCCCGGGAAGCCGCGACGCGTCGTCAAGAGATGGAGGCGCTGGCGCATGAGATCGAAGTGCTGCGAACCGAGCGCGCGGCAAAGATGGAAAATGACATCGCCGAAGCGAGCCATGTCACCGACCTGACCAATGAGGCTGGTCGCCTGCGCGTTTCCGAGCGGTCCATCGAAATGCTGGATGCCCAGCATGTCGCAGAGATGCGAAAACTCGGTGTCATGACCGATATTGAGCTGCGTGACCGGTCCGAGCGGATGGAAATGGAACTGGCACGGATTGCCCAGGAGCAGTCGGCCAACAACCTCCGCTCCCTTATGGAGATTGAAGGCACTGCGGCTGACCGCGACACAGACCGGGATATAAGGCGCGAAAAAAGTGCCACCGAAAACGAACTCGCCAAGATGCGGGCGGACATGGAAAGCCGCACGGCGCAGTTGACCGCTGGCTCCAAAATGACACCCGAGCAAATCCTGGCGATCAATGCAGGTCTTTCCGCAGATGTAGCAGAGGTGTTGAAGGAACAGGCGCGCGCCAAGACCAGCAATTCCGAAGACTCAATGCAGATGATGAAGGAATTGATCAAGGGCGCGACCGAAGAACGCGAAGCCAGCCGCAGGCATGAACTGGACATCCTGAAGGCCGGCATGACAGGCGCCACAGGAGTCGCGCATGGCGCAGGTGGAAGAACCGGCAATGGCAGCGCCATGGATGGGGCTGAAACCCCGCCGGATAAAGTGGAATGCCCGGAATGCGGACGGGTTCTGCCTGCCAAGGCGAAGTTCTGCACGGGCTGTGGCCACAAGATGCGGACCTGATCGAGATGCCGAAATCGTCCTCCTCCATCTTGCCTGCGCATTCCCAAAGAGAATGCTGCTACACATCCGCACTGGATGAGGCGGCCACCTTCTGCGCCGAGTGCGGCAAGCCTCTGCTGCGTTGCATAGCGGCAGAAGAATGCGGAGGCCTACTGAATGATTCTGGTCTGTGCACGGTCTGTGTTGCACCGCATCTTGAAGTGGATGCCGGGGCGCTGACGGCCGTAAAAGTCGGCGGCGCTGTCAGCCTGCCGGTTTCCATTGCCAATCTTTCCCCCGTTGGGCGCCCCCTATTCATAACAGGCCTTTGGAGCCGTGAAGGCACAGGCGACTGGCGGGAAGAAGATCTCGGCTGGGAAAGGTTGAGCACGGGCGAGAGTCGCCCGGCGAGCATCAGTGTAAACAAGATTACCAAACCTGGGGCCCATGGTGTGAAAATTCTCGTCGCCGTAGCCAGCCGCTGGCGTTGGCGGCAGGAATGCTATGCCTTTACAGCAGATCTGAAACTGACCGTCTCGGAAGATCGCACTGAGGCCGCGCCTATCGTAAACATCGGTGGGCAGAGTGCTGGCCATGGCAACACGGTGTATATTTCGGGAAAGACTGAGAACCGCGAAGCGCAGATTCTGACCGAAGAGGCCTTGCAATTGCGTATGGTCCGCGCGGAAAAGGATGAAAGGCGGCTGGGCTTGCGCGGTATGGATGCCGACACATGGGTTCCCCGCAACACCGAATTCACATGGGCAGGCTTCGCCCTGGAACATGCGCCCAGGCGCGGCCCCATCCTGACACCTGATGGTGTATTGGGCGCCGGTCGCAGCCGGGCGCGGGCTGAGGACGGGCTGGGAGATGTCCGTCTGCTGGTGACAGATAGCACAGGCACCGTTGATAGTGAGGCCAGCAGACTACTCTCCCGCCGTCATTTCGAACTCTATGTCGAATGCGACCGTCTGACTCTGCGCGTGACCGGACAGGCCGGCCTGCGTATCAATGGCGAGGCCTATGGCGAAGGCAAGACGATAATTCTGGATGATGGAGACATCATCTCTCCGGTCGTCTCTGCACCTGAAAGCCTATCCCTGAAAGTTTCATTCAAATCTGACTACGGACGTGTTGGAAGTGTATGCCTGACGCGCTCCTCACACAGCCGGTGACCCTCATGCCCCTATGCCCGAACTGTAAAACCGAGATCACCGCGCAGGATCGTTTTTGTCCGGAATGCGGCACCGAAATGAAACCGCCTGTGGCTGACTTCAGCGAGGCCGGACTGATGACTTTGGGCGGGCTGGAAACGATTGATGATGCCACGACCCTGCCGAGGACACGCAACCAGCAACAGGCACTGGAGCCGGGCGAAGTGTTCGCTGACCGCTACACCATCGAGGAGGTGATCGGGCGCGGCGGGATGGGCCTGGTCTACAAGGCCAAGGACAAGGTGTCTGATCAGACGGTTGCGCTAAAGCTGATCCGCAGTGATCGGCTGGGCGGTGAAACGGCCGTGAAACGCCTGATCAGTGAAGGGGTGACAGCGCGCAATGTGCGTCACCCGAATGTCGTGGCTGTCTATGATGTTGGGGACGCGCATGGACAGCCCTATGTGTCGATGGAATATCTGCAGGGACAATCCCTGCGCGGTTGGCACAGAAAAAAGATACAGGCGCGCGAAGATATTCCCTTGCGCCATGCCGCCCGTATCGTTGCCGAAATACTGGATGGTCTGTCTGCTGCACATGCCGCCGGTGTCATCCACCGCGACCTCAAACCGGAAAACATCATCCTGATGGATGAGCCGACAGACACATCCGCCCCACTCAAGATACTTGACTTCGGCATTGCCCAGGCCACGACAGGGACGCTGGATAGCGGTACTGGCACAGGGATCGGTACGCCGCGCTACATGGCGCCGGAACAGATAACCCATGCAAGCAGTGTTGGCCCGGAAGCTGATCTATATTCCCTGTCAGTCCTCTTCTATGAGCTACTTGTGGATGTTCTGCCGCAAGGGCATTGGCAGCCTCCCTCTTGCGGACGGTCTGACGTGCCGCCCGGCATCGACAAATTGATCGAACGCGGCCTTTCAAACCGTCCAGCCAGCCGCCCGCAAAGCGCACAGGAGTATCGCAAGGAACTCGTAGAAGCGGTCAATCTAGGATATATGCCGCGCAAGAAAATTCCTGACAGACCCGTTCCTGAGCCTGGCGACAAAAACGGCCTGATCAAGATCATTTCACTGGCCACACTCGGCCTGGTGGGACTGGTCGTAATG
>TARA_R100000365_G_scaffold3395_1_pt1 | contig 10495 bp, 13 predicted proteins | sample TARA_R100000365 | Tara Oceans TARA_R100000365 (sample SAMEA2620668) | marine metagenome | biome: marine biome (ENVO:00000447); feature: mesopelagic zone (ENVO:00000213); material: "saline water (ENVO:00002010), including plankton (ENVO:xxxxxxxx)" | depth 1000 m | reverse complement strand
GGGACTGTCAGTCCAGGCCAACCGGGGCGTGCAATGAAAGGACGTCGCATGGACAGTTTTTATAATCTCGCAAGGCAGGTGTTTGACGCGCAGCCCTTCTCCTGTTGGCTCGGAGCTGAACTCACCAGAGCAAAAGCCGATGGCGTTACCTTGGTCTTGCCGATCGCGGACCACCACAAGCAACAACATGGGTTTGTCCACGGTGGTGTCATCAGTTACCTCGCTGACAATTCTCTTACCTTCGCCGGGGGCATTGCTCTGGGCGGTGATGCGCTCACGTCCGAGTTTAAGCTCAACTATCTTCGACCAGCCAAGGGCGCCCGTCTCGAAGCAAGGGCGAAAGCAAGGAGCACAGGGCGACGCCAGGCCGTCTGTCACAGTGAGATCTATGTCATCGAAGACGGACAAGAGACGCTGTGCGCCCTGGCGCAGGGAACCATTACGTCTTTGGGCAAGTGACCTGTGCGACTGCGATCGATTGCAGGCGGTGACCTTTAAGTCTGCGCTTTACCGCCTTTGTTGCCCTCAAGTTCCCGTCCCCACTCCTTTGCCAGCGCCCCCAGTGGCACGAGCTTGTCGTAAACGGCACGTCCGAGGGGCGTTACCCCATAGCCCTCCGGCGTACGATGCACCAGCAGCGCTTGCTGCAATTCCTTGAGTCGCTGGTTCAAAGCAGCAGGAGAGATCGTTTCGCATCGGTCCTGCAAACCGCGAAAGGTGGTGGGTCCCCCTTCGGCTAGCGTCCACAGCACACCCATGGCCCAGCTTCGGCCGAGAAGGTCGAAAAGGGCCATTACCGGCGCCCCCGAGCGCGAGCCGCGGACTGGCTGTCCGGGTCTGGGAATTGAGGTTGTAAGGTTTTTGGTCATGCTATAATTTCCATAGCAAAAGTGAATTTCTGATGCTATAGAATCCGTAGCAATCTTTAGCGCGCAATGGAACAAGAGAATGACTGCAAGCTGCTATGAAATCTGCGACGAGCGATTTAGGCGCTCGGTTAAGCTGGCCGAGCCCGTCGAGAAGATCTGGACGGGGGGGCGTTGGACCGAAGGGCCCGTCTATTCGGGACTTTGGCGATCGGTAATCTTCAGCGATATCCCCAATGATCGGCGGCTGCGGTACGATGAGCTGACGGGTGCCGTTGGCGATTATTGTTCGGGACGCGGGTACTATACCAATGGGAGCACTTTGGATCGCCAGAGCCGGTTGGTCATGTGCAACCACGGTACGCGTTCAGTTACACGTCTTGAGCATGACGGCCGAGAAAGTGTGTTGGCCGAGCGCTATCAGGGCAGGCGCTTTAACTCGCCCAATGATGTGGTGGTAAAATCCGACGGTTCGATCTGGTTCACGGACCCCTCCTACGGCATCGAGACCGATTACGAGGGCTTTGCCGCCCAATCCGAACAAAACGGCCAGCATGTCTACCGCATTTCGCCCACCGGCGAGATCACCCGCGTCGCGACGGACTTCGTGTCTCCCAATGGCCTCGCCTTCTCACTGGACGAGAGCATGCTCTATATCGTCGATTCTGGAGGCACGAGCTCTCCCGATGGACCCCGCCACATCCGCTCTTTCCATGTCGAGGGTGCAACGCTTAGCGGAGGTGAGGTCTTTGCCACCTGCGAGGCTGGAGTCTTTGATGGATTTCGGCTGGACAGCAAGGGGCGCATCTGGGTTTCAACCGCAGAAGGTGTCCATATCTATCACCCAGATGGAACACTGCTGGGCAAGGTTTTTGTGCCAGAACCGGTCTCGAACTTAGTATTTGGTGGGCCCAAGGGGAATCGCCTCTACATCACCGCCAGCACCTCCGTTTATACGGTCCTTCTCGCAACGTCCGGACCAGTCCAATGACGCGTCTGAAGGCGCAAACAGCGCAGGCTTTTGCTCTTGACCGCGGCAAGACACTCTCGGTGATCAACCTCCATGGCAGTCAGGTCGTCGACGTGTGGGCTTTTGTGCTTGAGGACCCGAGCGAATTTATGTCGATGGAGCACAGCAGGGTGCATTGCTCCGATCCTTGGCCACGCCTTGGCACTAGATTTGTGTCAAACCGGCGTCGGCCCATTCTGGAGATCAGTGGTGATAGCTCGCCGGGCGTCCACGACTGGTATCTTGCTGCCTGTGATAGATGGCGCTATGAACTGCTCGGCTGCACCGATTATCATGCCAATTGCACCGACAACCTCCATAATACGCTCAAGACTCACGGCGTTAAAAGCCACGTCACTCCGGCGCCCCTTAATCTGTTCGAGAACGCGCGTTCAGCCGGAGAGTTCGCCATTTCCGCGCCAATAAGCCATGCAGGCGACACTGTTGAGCTGTTGGTACACCTTGACGTTCTTGTGGTGCTCTCTGTGTGCCCTCAGGACATGGTGCCCACCAACGGTATCGACATGGTTCCGCGCGATGTCGAAGTGCAGATTGGCAATGGGTAGTCGATTGTGGATTTCCACGGGAAGCCACCACATCGATTTATCGCGGCGCAGCGCGCGCTTTGCGTCGCATTTTTAACGCCAATGGGTCACTGCACACTATGATGACAAGGCGAGGCAAAGGTTCTGCAGCGTTGGTGTTCAAGATAATTTAGCCTCTGGGCGCGCCTTAATTTGCACAAGGAGCAGCGCATGAGCGGTGCCATCACTCCAGAAGAATTGCCACAATGGATGGTGGGAGACATTGTCCTCGACAGCATCCCATTGAATTGGAAAGACATCAAACTGCGGCGATACAGTACTCCGCCTCAAGAAGTCAGCTTGCCTGAGCTTTGTGACTTTTCAATCGTAGCCTACGTCAACCGTGGAGCCATAAACTGGCAGCGTGACGTCGGTCCCTGGCAAACAGATCGTGTTGGCCCTGGAACCCTTTCGGTTTTGACGCGATCGGAGATCTCTCATTGGCGGTGGGATAGCGCAATCGAGGCATTCCATGTCTATTTGCCCTATAATGCGCTCGCGATCACAGCAGCAGAAGCCTTTGAACGCGACATCAAAGATATTGAGTTAAAAAACGTTCTCGCGGTGCAAGACACCTTCCTGACCGATGCCGCCTTACGTCTCGCCAACGAGGCCAGCGCAACAGGTCTTGGTGGCCGCCTCTACGTGGAGGCGCTACGGTGCCAGATATCAGTTCACATCTTGCGAGGATATGCGACCGTGGCTATGCGCGAGCATGATCGCCAGGATGGGATGTCGCAGGCACAACGAAAAAGGATCATCGAGTACATCGATGAAAACATTGCCCGTACCATTGCGCTTGCTGAACTTGCTGCTCTTGTGAATTTGAGCGTCTTTCGCTTCAGTCGTCGATTTCAGGCTGAATTCAACTGCCCGCCCTATTCTTACGTTCTTCAACGCCGACTTGAGTACGCCAAGCAACAATTGTGCAGCAAGAATCTTCCCATAAAGGCCATTGCCGCCAACAGCGGATTTGCCGATCAGAGTCACATGACGCGACTTTTTAAGCGTACCATGAACGTGACGCCGGCCCAGTACCGCCGCCAGGCCAGCTGAGCTCAGCCATATTGCCCTGAACACCGAGCTTTCACATACAGAGCCATCGGAACAAAACATTTGGGCAAGAATATTCAAAGTTTAATCTCTAGATCTTCAAGACGCCGCATCATTCGATGCGCCAGAATTATCCCGAAAGGCTTGGTTTGCCACGCCGCATCTGCATAGCAGGAGAGGGATATGGACGAGACTCGAATACGCACGGCGGTAATCGTGGGCAGTACTCGAGAGGGACGTTTCGGCGGCACCGTCGCACGATGGTTTCTCGCTCGGGCAGCGTTAAATCAACTGGTGGCTCTAGATGTCATCGATCTCGCACATGCCGGTCTTCCTTCGACGTTGAGAAGCGTTCCTGCACCCGAAGTTGAGGCAATGAAAGCGCGTTTGGCTGATGCCGATGCGTTTGTCATGATCACGCCTGAGTACAATCACGGTTATCCTGCGTCGCTGAAGATGGCACTTGATTCAGCAAGAATTGAGTGGATGGGCAAGCCAGTGGCCTTTGTTTCTTACGGCGGGATGGCGGGCGGTCTCAGATCGGTCGAACAACTCCGACAGGTCTGTGCAGAGTTACACATGGTCACAACCCGAGATGGTGTGAGTTTGCACAATTGCGCGGCCCTATTTGACGACGCCGAACGATTGAAGGAGCCGTCGGCACCGGAGGCGGCGGTTAAGCTCATGCTCGACCAACTTGTTTGGTGGGCAGTAGCTCTGCGCAATGCGCGCGCGCGCCGGCCCTATTGCGCTTAGCCATACCACGCGCACGGCCCCCTGTAACAAGCGGTGTGTAAACCTGGTGCGCTCGCGCTGATGGCTGTGCCGATCTACGCATCAAGAACCCACCTCGTCTCCACAAGGGCAAACCGATGCAATCACAACTTACTGTGTCCACCAAATCGCTGCGCAGTGCGCATACCGGTATGCTCACATGGACGTTTATCGTCGGCACGTCGTTTCCGGCGGTGGGGCTATTGAGCGAAGGACTGCCGCCGTTGTTTCTGACGGCCATTCGGTTTGCGATCGCTGCTTGCGCACTTGGTGCCTGGATCTGGCGTACACCGGACCGTTGGCCAAGTCTGCCGGGGTCTATTCTTTATTCAGTGATGGGGCTGTGTCTGGCAGGATTTTTTGGCGCAATGTTCTGGGCCGCACATCAGGTCAGTGCGCTATCGATGGCTACGCTTTACGTCACTGTCCCGCTACTCGCCTATGCATCAGGGAGATTGATCGGTGTGGAACGCCCCGACCTGGCTCTTCTTGGGTCGCTTCTTCTTGGCGCGGCGGGCGCTTTGTCATTGGCATGGGCAGGTAGCGTAGAAAGTTCAGGCGGCCCGGAATTCGGGCAGGCCGAAGCGCTATTCTTTCTCGGGTGCTGTGCCAGTGCGCTTTACCCGGTGCTGAGCAAATGGGGTCTGCAGCGTGGCTGGCTTGCCAGCAGCGCTGCGCTTCGAACGTTCTGGAGCCTGGTAGCCGGAGGGCTGCTTATCGCCTTGCTAGGCCTGGTATTTGAACCGGCGCACACGCTTTCCCGAATGACAATCGGTGACCTCGTGCTTGTAGTTTATCTCGGCGTCTTTTCGAGTGGCGTCACTTTCTGGCTACTCCAGCGGGCGACTGGGGTGCTGACTCCAAGCACGGTGACGGCCTACACCTATCTCATTCCCTTCGTCTCCATGGTCATTTTTTTAGCCGTAGAGCCCCAGCGGTTCGGATGGCAATGGCTGCCCGGCAGTGTCGCTGTGGTTTCAGCAATTGGTATCTTGCATCGCCGTTCCAAGACTGCACGGCTGCACTCATTTCCAAAACAACTGGAACGTTAGGCCGGCGGGACGAGCCAAGGGCAAAAAGTCCAGCCTTTTCAACATAGGAATTCAACCAACATGCGCATTGTCATCTTCGGAGCCGCAGGAAGTGTCGGACGCCGTGTGGTGGCCGAAGCTTTGCACCGCGGGCATCAGGTCACAGCAGTTCTACGCCATCCCGAGCGCTTTCCCGGATGCCTTGCAGGCGCAGAATTGCGTGCCGGCGATGCCATGAATGCCGAAGTGGTTGCCGAGTTGAGCAGGGGCCAGGATTTGGTGATTAGCGCCACGCGCCCTTCAAAAGGCAACGAACGCGATCACGCGAAGACAGCATTTGCCCTTCTGGAGGGCCTGAGATCGACGAGAGTTCGACTTCTGCTGGTCGGCGGTGCCGGCAGCTTATTGGCGCCAGATACCGGTCAGCCGATTATCGATGATCCTAGATATGTGTCGCCGGCTTGGCGTGAAATCGCTCTCGCTTGCTGCGAACAATATGTCGTCTGCAAAAACGAAACTGAGGCGGATTGGTCCTATCTCAGTCCTCCCGCCCGACTTCTGCCCGGCATACGAACTGGCCGCTACAGGATTGGAGGTGACATCCTCTTGGTCGACGCGGACCAAAAGTCGGAAATTTCAATGGAAGATCTCGCTGTGGCTCTGCTCGATGAGGCGGAACGGCCCCAGCATCGAAGGTCCCGTTTTACCGTGGCCCACTGATATCAGCAGCACTACCGACCACCTTGATGGAGAACGCAATGACCAATACTCCCGACATGCCCCCCCACAACTCTTCTATGGCTCCTGATCGAACCCAAGACGTGGACTTGATCCGGCGTACGATTGCGAACGTGGAATTAACACAGCGAAACCGCGATCCCGAGGGCTTCATGCGTCTACTTGCGCGCAATGCTGTGTGGGTGACCGCGCTGGGCAGACGGTTGACTGGGTGGGATGAGATCAGTGCTTTTACGCACAGGGTGCTTACACCCTCTTTGGGCGACCACTACGCTTCCTATGAAGTCGCCCACATAACGTTCCTCTGTGACACCATTGCTGCGGTCAATGTTGTTCAAAGGCCGGTCGATAAGTCGGGAGCCCTTGATGAAGACGAACCGGAGGGACGACCGCTCTACGTCATGACGAAACTGCACGGAGATTGGTTGATCACGATCGGGCAGAACACACGGTTTCAGGCCGATGCGATTGATGCGCAATCGAACGCTGTGGAAACACAATGATGAACCTATCGCCGCAAAAAGTAGATGTCGTCATCGTCGGCGCAGGTCCGACGGGTCTTGCCCTGGCGATCGGCCTTGCGCAACGGGGAGTGGATTTCATCATTCTTGATGCCCTTCCAGAAGCGCAAAATACCTCGCGGGCGGCGGTGATACACGCTGGAACTCTCGAAGCACTCCGCAATCTGAAAATCGCAGATCGATTGATCGAAGCTGGCATTAAGGTCCAGAACTTCCGCGTTCGAGAGCGCTCGAGGGTGTTGCTGCGCGCTGACTTTGGTGTTTTGAGAACGCCAACTCCCTTTGCTCTAATGATACCACAAGATGAATCCGAGGCGCTAATGACAGCCCAGCTATCGGCCCTGGGTCATCAGGTAAAACGACCCTACAGAGTCGTTGGGATCGAGCGTCAAGCACACGGTGCCCTCATCAGGACCGAGGATGGATCGCAAATTCGCTCTAAATTCGTCGTTGGGGCTGATGGTGAGAAAAGCACCGTACGTCGCCTAGCGAAAATCTCATTTCCCGGACAAACCTATGGCTCGTTCATGCTCGCTGATGTTCGGATGGAATGGCCAATCTCAAAAGACGAGGTGACACTGTTTTTCTCACGCGATGGCACGCTCGTTGTCGCCCCGATGTCCAAGGAGCGGTACCGTGTGGTCGCGCAAAGCCAAAACGCCCCTTTAAACCCGACAGTAGCGGACGTGCAGTCCATTATCGATGCGCGTGGGCCATACGCTGGAGCGCGTGTGATAAAAGTAATATGGGGCTCGCGGTTTCAGGTTCATCATAAGCTGGCCGATCGGTTTCGCGACGGGCCCATCGTACTAATGGGGGATGCGGCCCATGTTCATTCACCGGCCGGCGGGCAAGGAATGAATCTGGGCCTTAAAGATGCTGTCGCCCTCGCCGAGGCACTAGAGCGCAGCTTGAGGACCGGAAGACAAGACACCCTCGATGACTATGGCGAAACACGTCGCGCTGCCGCTCAAGACGTCTTACGGATGACCGATCGCCTGACCGCCGTCGCAACACTCAGAAATCGCTCGTTACGTGTAGTGCGCAACACCCTGATCGGTTCCGCAGCGCGATTGCCGTTTATCCGCCGCAAGGTCGCTGAGACATTGTCGGGGACACGGTAGACGCTTCGCATGACCCTGATGGCGTTGTGCGCTTGGAATGTTACACCCCGCCAACATGCCTTGGGGTCTTTAGAGTTGCGTTGTGAAAGGCGGCTAGGATCGTAGCTTTTGCAGCTTTATCGGGGCAAGACACGGCATCGAGTGTCTGTCTCCCAGTCTATTCTCGCAAGGTGGAATCCACTGCCATGCCTAACGTTTTTACGTCTTTTGAGCCATCAGTGCTCGTAGCTTGCGGGCTCTACAACATCGGCTTTGCGGTCTTCCACGTGTGCTTTTGGATCCTGTTCCAATGGCCCAAAAAGTTGCGCCCATCCGGCACAATCAATGTCGCGATAACTCAGACGCTCAATGTCGTGCTTACCTATTGTTTCATTGTCTATGGCGGAGCACTGATTTGGGCGGGCGTCACTTCGGCTCATGTGCCTGCCTTCATTTTGCTCGCCGGCGCAGGCTTTTGGTTGCTTCGGGCCAGCCTGCAGCCGCTTTTGTTCCCAATGCGAAACCTTCCCTCGATAGCGATTACGGTTGTCTTTGTTGCTGGAGGGCTCATTCACAGTGCCAGCGCAGCTTTTGCGATCGGGTGGTAACCTATCGCATTAGCTGTTCGGGAACGGCCGCTCTACACCAATTTCTGTGTAGCTGAACATGGGGAAGGGGCGTGGCGCGCGAGATCAAACGCGCCGGATCTGGGGCGGGATTACCGTTCAATGGTTCCGGTCCTTCGGATTTTTTTCTGCAGCAGCAAAATGCCATAAAGCAGCGCCTCTGCCGTTGGCGGGCAGCCGGGTACGTATACATCCACAGGTATTAGCCGATCGGCGCCTCGCACGACTGAATAGCTATAGTGATAGTAGCCTCCACCGTTCGCGCATGATCCCATTGAGATCACATATCGCGGTTCGGGCATCTGGTCGTAGATCCTTCGCAGGGCAGGGGCCATTTTGTTGGTCACAGTGCCGGCAATGATCATGACGTCGGCCTGCCGTGGCGAAGCTCGCGGTGCGAAACCGAAGCGTTCAGCATCATACCTAGGCATGGCAAATTGCATCATTTCCACGCCGCAGCAGGCGAGCCCAAATTGGTTCCACATAAGCGAGCCAGTTCTTGCCCACTGCACGAGTGTATCGAGCTTTGTGACCAGCCAGTTGCGGTCGGCGAGTTCGTTAAAAATATCTCTCGCCTGGTCATCCTGATGCGCTACAGTCTTTTCCATTGCGAACTCTCGTGTTGATCGATGCGGCCGCCGCTCAGGCTTGAGCGTTATCGCCGGCATGGCCATACTGGACGACACCAATATATGAACTATGCACAAAATTGTACGACGTTCAATGAAAACTGAGCCTGATATGGAGATTGCCGAAGGCCGCCGGGAACGCAAGCAGAGGCTGCTGCGGCAGAAACTAACCTCCACCGCTATGGAGATGTTCTCAACCCAAGGTTACGACGCAGTGACGATGGAACAAATCGCCACCAAAGCGGACGTTGCTAAGGGCACGCTCTATAACCATTTTCCGATAAAGGAAGCCTTGATTGCCTCATGGCTGCACGAGGAGATCGAGAGCAATCGCGATCGACTCTTGAGTGAGATCGAAACCCAGAAAAGCTTTAACAGTCAAATGGGCGTGCTGTTCGCGGCGTCCATAAATTGGTGCGAAACAAACAAGGCGTATTTGCCAGCATATCTTCGCTATCGCCTGCTTGATTTGGCGAGCCCCGAGCCCGGTAGAAAGATGCACACGCTCGATGGCCTGGGCTGGATTTTCGCCGACCTTATCAAGTACGCCCAGGATCGGAGCGAGCTTCGTAACGATCTTACAGCGCAATATCTCGCAGAGATTTTGGCGCACATGTATCTCGGCGTCCTAATGCGTTGGCTTTCAGGCGGAACAACAGATTTGGAGGCCGAGTTGGAGACAATGCTGACCCTGTTTCGACATGGGAGCAATCGGCGGGACTAATAGAGGCTTGCTCGTCCGTCTCTCGCGCGTTTCTCTAATCGTCTGTAGTCCAGACTGGGCGACAAAATTCGAAGTGGCCAACGGTTCAAGTTTCCAAGAGCTCAATTTGCTGGGCAAAATGGCCAGGCAAGGTGTTAGTTATAATCACGGCTTCTTAAGCAGCACGCTCATAAGGGCTTCCGGCCAAACTCTTTTAAAGAATGGAGGAACTCTGGTTTTTCCACGCAAAAGGCAGCTAGAGCTGGCCAATTGTTCATCTTTGGAACCCGCAAACCTCTTTGACACTCCATGCAACGTTCGATTATTGTTTTGTCTCAGTAAGGAGGGAAACCGATGAAGCACTGGAAAAAGCTACTTCACGATGAGCAAATGCGTCTTGAGGAAAATTCACCTCGCTCAGAGTTAGATCAAGCCGCAAGTCAGGTAGCCGGCAATTGTGGGGCCTGCGATGTAAGCGAGGTAGCCGATGAGCGGGGCAAAGACGACACTGTCGCTTTGGATTGAAGTTACCGAGCATTGCCAAATTAAGTGCCGTTTCTGTTACAACGCTTGGCGCTCGGAGAATGCCAAACATCATCGGCATATGTCGCTGGAATGTGTCGAAAAACTGATGGCGTTTGCTTCCGCATATGCTGACGATTATGAACTGAAGTCCATTATGGCTGGCGGTGATGCAACCGCACACCCAAATTGGCGAGAAATCGCCAAAAGGCTAAGAGCTTTCGGGGCAGTCGAGATCGTTACTCATGGCACTACGCTTTCGGAGGACGATATTCGCTTTCTGCGTGACGAAAAGATCGAGATACAGTTCTCGATTCCGAGCCTGAAAGCAGAAAA
>TARA_R100000365_G_scaffold3552_1_pt1 | contig 10554 bp, 10 predicted proteins | sample TARA_R100000365 | Tara Oceans TARA_R100000365 (sample SAMEA2620668) | marine metagenome | biome: marine biome (ENVO:00000447); feature: mesopelagic zone (ENVO:00000213); material: "saline water (ENVO:00002010), including plankton (ENVO:xxxxxxxx)" | depth 1000 m | reverse complement strand
CATGATGCTGTTCGGAGACGCCAAGAAGATGACAGAATCCATCGTGAAGAACATTAATCACTGAGGTTCTGCGGAATTACGAGACAAAAAGGGGAGCCGAAAGGCTCCCCTTTTTCCGTATAATCGCCGACCCTGGATATCTGTTAGGCAAGTACGTGCTTGCGCAGTGATGTTTCGATCGCAGCCGCCGTCAGATCGCGGGCGATGAAGACGATTTGGGAGGCGCGAACGTCTGCGGGCCATCGTGGCAGAAACTGCGGCGGATAAACCATAGTCTGCACGGCCTGGAGCACTAGGGGGCGATGCTCCCCGTGCACTGCCAGCAAACCCTTCACCCGTAGAATTGACTTGCCGCGTGCCGATAACAGCAATTCGAGCCATGTCACAAACCGGGGCCAATCAACATCATCTTCAATCTGAACCACAAACGAGCCAATGTCACCGCTGTGGTCGTGATGTGGATGCTCATCATGTCCATGAGGGACAGGCGTATCGGGCAGCGCGCGTGGCCCGTCGAAGTACCTGAAGGGGTCTCGCGTGGTCTCGGAGTCGACCAGCACTGCATGGGCATTAATCGCCTTGATCTGCTGCTCCAACATGGTAACCAGGTCGGGCGGCACGAGGTCGGTCTTGGAGATCACGACGGTATCGGCTAGGCCCAACTGGTGTTCTGCCTCCGGGAAGCGGGTAATGTTCTCTGCCCCATTGATCGCATCGATCACTGTCAGCACGGGCCCGGCTTCAAAGATCGTGTTCAGGCGCCGGTCGGTCATGACCAGTGTCAGTACCGGGCCTGGATCGGCCAGTCCGCTGGTTTCGATGACCACCCGGTTAAAGGCCGGTGCGTCTGCCTGATGGCGCAGGTGATAAAGTTCGAGCAGAGTCGAGGCAAGATCGTCCCCCGCGCTGCAGCAAAGGCACCCGGAATCGAGCAGTACCACATCCTCGCTGACCTCGCGCGCGATCAGGTGATCGAGCCCCACCTCGCCGAATTCGTTGATTAGAACGGCCGTGTCGGCGAATTCGGGCCGCGCCAGCAACTTTGCGAGCAGCGTAGTTTTTCCGCTGCCCAGAAAGCCTGTGAGAACATAGACGGGTATTGGGGTGTCCGGGCCGTCAGTCACGTCAAGCAATCTCGAAGATCGCATCGACCTCCACGGGCACATTGCGCGGAAGCGAATAAACGCCGACGGCGGCCCGAGCATGGCGGCCCGCATCGCCGAACACCTCTACCATAAGGTCCGATGCGCCATTGAGGACCTTGGGGTGATCGGTGAATTCGGGCACGGCGTTGATGAACCCACCGAGCCGGATCACATTGGCAACGCGGTCTAGGTCGCCGCCCACCGCGTCGCGCAGATGGGCGAGAATGTTGATGGCGCAGATCCGCGCGGCATCCTGGCCCTGTTCGATCGTATAATCCGCGCCCAGCTTGCCTGTATAGACATCCTTGCCATCCCGCGCGGGCACCTGGCCCGATACATAAAGGCTCGTACCAAGCACTCGGGTAGGGACATAATTGGCGAGCGGGGCGGATGTGGTCGGCAAGGTGATGCCAAGGTCCGCAAGCCGGCTTTCGATCTTTCCTGTCATAAGGATCTCCTAAAAGTCGCCAAACAGTTCAGAACGTGCGGCGAACGGCAAATCGGCCATCCCGTTTTCGCCCAGAACGGTAAGAAGCGCGCGTTTGGTGGTGCGGATGTCGTGGACAATGCCGCGTTTGACTGCTGCGTGTTCGCCCTTTTTTAGTGCATCGAGGATCGCGCCATGATCGGCGGCATTCCACGGCATAGAGGGCACAAGTAGCGACATGTACATGGTTGGACCGAACTGAAGCCAAAGTGCTTCGATCAAGGGCAGAATGACCTCTGATCCGCAGCCGCGATACAGCGTAAAATGGAATTCCTGGTTGAACGAGAGGCAGCCTGAGATGTCGCGCTTTTCGATAGCCAACAAGAGCTTTGTGTTGATCGCTGTTAGTTCCTTTATCAGCGCTGGCGTCGCTTTTCGCGCTGCCATTTCCGCCGCCATGCCCTCGAGGGCTTCACGGATCGAAAACAAGTCCTCAAGCTTGTCGGGGCCCAGCCTTGGGGGCGCAACTGAACCGTTAGCTGTTTCCTCGAGCGCACCGGCAGCAACCAGGCGACTCAACACCTCGCGCACAGGCATAGGGCTCGTGCCCAGCCCGGCAGCGAGCTTGCGCAGGCTCAGAACTTGTCCGGGAAGGAAGGCGCCGACCATCAACCCCCTGCGCATGCGCGACAGCACGTGTTCGTGAACCTGCCTGCGCTCGCCCTTTTTTTGGGGGGGCTGGTCGAGGTCAGATGTCGAAATGGCCTTGGCGTTCTGCATCCGCAATGTCCCGTGTCGTTCAGGAGAGTTTGAGGTGTTAAACCTTGACTTGCGTCAATTTGTGATCGCAGTATGTGATCATAAATTGATGGCAGCGACAAGTCTTTTGTCGCAGTTTTGCGGCTCCCCATTTGGATGGCGAGTATATACCAAGTTGTTACAGGGCAAAGGCGCTATGATTTCAACTGAGAGGCCCAGCGGCACCCGTTTGCCATTTCCCGTCTCTAATGCCGTCCTAAGCCGCGAACTCTCCAGTCTGGCGCCTGGGGACAACCTCGTTCTGGCAAATGCAACTCTAGTCATTGACGGCGAGCTGTCACAGAGCGACATAGGCATTTCGGGCGGTAAGTTCACCTTCATTGGATCCACGCCAGCGACCCTGACTGATTGGCCACGGATCGACCTTGCCAACCGTCTATGTTTGCCAAGCTTTGTCGATCCACATACCCATCTCGACAAAGGTCACGTTATCGGGCGGGCCGGCGCGGGCGATGGAACTCTGGAAACGGCTATCGATCTGATCTCAAAAGACCGCGCGGGCAATTGGTCGAGCGAGGACGTCAACGCGCGCATGGCCTTCGGTCTCGCCTGCGCCTACCACTATGGCACGGCCGCGCTGCGGACCCATATCGACTCTCAGCCCGATCAGCTCGAGATATCTTGGGGGGTTTTTGAGCGTCTGCGCAATCACTGGACTGACAAGCTCGCACTGTACGGATCGAGCCTGTTCTCGATTGCTTTTGCGCGTGATGCCGCGTTCATTGATACGGTCGCCCGACGAGTGGCGCGGGCAGGGGGATCGTTAGGCGCAGTAACTTTTCCGCTGCCTGATCTTGACGCACTCCTCGATACCATGTTTCGGGCCGCGGATCGACATGGCCTGTCGCTCGATTTTCATGCCGATGAAACCAGCGATACAGCCTCTGACACATTGTCTCGGATCGCAGCCGCCTGTCTTCGTCATGGCATGAAAAACAACGTGGTGGCCGGCCATTGCTGTTCGTTGGCATTGCAGGATGCTTCCGAACGCGACCGGACGCTCGACTTGGTTGCAGAGGCCGAGATCGGCTTGATTTGCCTTCCAGCGTGCAATCTGTATTTGCAGGATAGGCGGTTCGACGGTACAACGCCGCGCTGGAGGGGCGTCACCGCATTCAAGGAGGCCAGAGCGCGCGGTATCAACGTGGCGCTCGGTTCGGACAACACCCGTGATCCGTTCCATCCTTTTGGAGATCTCGATATGCTCGAAACATTGGGACTGGGCGTTCGAGCGCTCCATCTGGACAGCCCGGTTAGCGCATGGGTTGACGCTGTCACCGTGAAACCGGCGTCTATGCTGGGCATCGATGCGGGCAAGATCGCTGTCGGCCAAAGGGCAGATTTTACGATCTTTGAAGGGCGCGATTTTACCGAAGTGCTTGCCCGGCGCGAGCCTGATCGGATTGTTATGCGCGATGGGAGATCCATGAACGCCGCATTGCCGTCCTATCGAGAACTCGATGGCCCATTCGCCAGCAAATGAAAGCGGCCGGGGACGTGCTCCGGCCGCATAGACATATTTAGGTGGGTATCAGTCCGCGGTCGCTCCAACCTGGTAGAGTTCCACCTTGGTACCGTCAGGGTCCGCGACGTAGATCGTCAATCCATATGGACCGTTGTGCAGCTCGTTGAAGAATTTCACACCTGCAGTTTTGAGTTTGGTTGACATAGCGCGCACGTCATTGACCTCGAAGGCGATATGATCGAGTTGCCGATGACCGCCTTCTCGCCCTTGTGTTAGGGCAATGCCCTGATGAAACGCCGTAAACGGCCGACCGTCCGCCAGGGGCTTAGCCGGACGGATCGTGAAGCCAAGCTGTTCGGTATAAAATTTCACAGACCTATCGATGTCGTCGACCAAAATGAGCTGATGTCCATATTCAAGCACACGTGGCTCGGCCTGGCTGTCAATCCACTCGATCATGGCGTTTGAATCAGACAATTCACAAAGATACTGCGCCCAGACCTTCTTGGCGGTTTCTTCCCATTCGCCATTCACACCCGATATGCAGTCGTCGACCGCAATAACGTCGTAATCGCGCAGATAGGCCTCGCGGATCGATGTCTCAACACACGCATTTGTGGTAGCGCCAGTGACAAACAGGTGCTGGACGCCCAGCATCTTGAGCATCATTTCCAGCCGAGTTTCATAGAACGCGCCGAAGCGGTGCTTGCGAATGACGAACTCGGGATTGACCTCCGAGAGGGGCTTGAGTTCGTCCACAAACTCTTCGTCCCATGATCCTGCCAGTGCGGAAACCTGCTTGCGCTTGGAGGTGTGTCCGGCAAGTTTCTTGCGTGCCCGGCTGTGATCGGTGGCAAAATGCTCCTGCTTGGTCCAAATTACCGGCACTCCGGCATTCTGGCAGCGCGTAATCAGCTTCTGGAGCGGTGTGACAATGGTTGCCAGACGTTTGGTATCGATCCCGGATACGCCGAGCGTGCCTTCTTCGTGGATGAATGCGTTCTGTAGATCGATCACGAGCAGCGCCGACTTTCGAACGTCGAGTTGGTCCAGGCTCATTTCTTGTTTTCCTCCATATCGATCCCCAGTACACCTGCGCGGCCCCAACTGTCTTTGGGCGTATCGTGGATGACCACGTGCAAGTGCTCGGGTTTGCAGGCAGCCTCATCGACCATGGCCTTGGTTATGGCTTTGACGAGGTTGCGCTTCTGATCGACAGTGCGTCCCTCCCAGAATTCAACAATCACGAATGGCATCTCAATTCTCCTCTTTTTGGGCTTGGCTGCTGGCATTTCTTGCCCAGGTGGGGACAGGTGGAGCGAATCCGGTGACCAGATCGCTGTCGCCCCGGTTTTCTCCCGAGATCAGCCAGAGTGGACGGTTGGTGTAATTTATGAGGACCTGTTCCTGCATGCAGATACGATTTGCTGGGAAGGCAGCGTCTCGATTGAAGTGGCATTTCGCCGACATAAGTCGCACGACGAGTATCGGGGTGTGGTCCAGCGTAAGTGCTTCTAGGACAGAAACGATTTCGGCGTGGTCTACGCAGGCCAATATCTCAATGGTCTCGGATATGGCGAGAACCACTATCGCTCCCTGCAATTGGGTCACTGGCCAATAGCGACCCTCGGCATCGAGTGGAGAGACCGAAACATAGTCGGCTCCACGCAAATAGAGTTCGCTATCCCACAAGATGATGTCGTTGCCGAGGACGCTACGGGCACGTTCGATCAACTCCGACGATTCGCAAGCTTCCAGGAAGCGCCATGGATCGGTAAAGGTAGCCGCAGATCCCCAGGGGTTGTGGATGCCCGAAAGCTGCTCTTGCATTAGGTCTGAACGCGACTGCAGTGATTGCACAAGCGCAGACAGCGGCGGACGCTCACCCAGAATGGGCGTTCGTCCGGCGAGCGGCAGATTGGTGCTGTTCGCTTGCGTGATGCTCATGCGGGTACCGTCACACAACGGCCGCGACCGTAATGGTCATCGGACACTTGGCCGTTCTCGTAGACCACGTCGCCGCGCGCCACTGTCAGCACAGGCCAGCCTTTGAGTTTCCAGCCCTCATAGATGCAGGTGCCTTTGCCCGTGTGCACGACCTCACGCTCTTCGTCGAGGTCGACAAGCACCAGATCGGCGTCGAAGCCGACTTCGATGTCGCCCTTGCGAGGCCAGAGGCCGAAGCGGCGCGCAGGATTGTACGAATTGACCTCGACCAGTCTTGAAAGCGGCAGGCCGCGTTGATGAACGCCGAAATGCAGCATGAGTGAAAGCTCCCAAGGGAAGCTGACCACACCGGGAAATTCGGTCCACAGATCCTCACCCTTTTTGGGCAGAAACGGAACGTGATCGGTTCCCAGTGAATAGACCGAGCCGTTGAGCATGCCGTCCCAAAGTCCCTCGAGTTCCGCGCGGTCGCGCAGGGGCGGGGATATCTTGGCCTTCATGTCGAGATCTTCGTCGTAACATGTGCGGGTCAAATAGTGTGGACAGGTCTCGACCGTCACCTGAACGCCGCGTGCCCGGGCCTCTGCGGCGAGAATGGGACCCATTCCCACCGAGGTATGGACAAGATGCAGCGAACATCCGGTTTTTTCCGCCAGAAATATCATTCGGCGAATGGTCTCCACCTCGCAAAAGGCAGGTCGGGACTCGGTGTAGGCACCCAGATCCTGGCGGCCCGTTGCGGCAATTTCCTTCTTAATCCAGGATGCGATCTGGGTGTTTTCGCAGTGAACATTGATCACGCCGCCCGGCACTTGGGCGAGGATTCGCATTGCCGCATAAACCCACCCATCGGTTGCTGGCACGATGCCGATCGGATTGTCGGGCTCGTAGCCAAAATAGCATTTGAAGGATTTTACTCCTGTATGCTCGATGATTTTGGAGATTTCAGCGATGTGTTCTTCGCGTTGAATACCGAAATGAAAACCAAAATCGATGACCGCGTTTTCTTCGCCAATGGCTTTGCGTTCATCGTAAAAGGGCAGGTAGGATTCCTTGAGATTGCGGATGTAGAGCAGGGCGGTTGTTACGCCCCCAGACGCCGCGGCTGCCGTTTCGGTGCGCATGTCTTCATCGAACGGAAATTTCACGCCCAGATGGCAATGTGGATCGATCAGACCCGGCATCAACACGCGTCCCGCCGCATCAATCGTCCGTGCCGCCTCGGGCAGAACGTCGTTTGCACCGGTGGCGATGATCTTTTGGTCCTTTATGGCAACTCCGCCAAAGAATTCCCCATCATGGCGTATGACCCGGGCGTTCTTAATAACGAGATCGGCCTTCATTTCTGTTTCTCCATGATGTCCTTGATGCGCCGTTCAATGCCGGTCCACTGGCTTTTTCCGACGGTGATTGGCGCGCGTGAGCCCATGCCGCGCGCCCAAACAGTCTTGATCCCCATTTCGCCGGCCATGTCGCGGTCGATTGTGCCCGGAGGCGCTGCGACGTCGACGAGAAGGACGTCGGGTTTCATGGTCTTAAGGAGCTCTTCGCCAATGAGCTGACGAGGTACGCTTCCGATCACGATGTCCATTCGCGGCAATATCTTGGGCAGATCTTCGAGCGTATGGGGTTCTGCGCCGGCCGCATAGGCGGCGGCGCGCTGAACCGGATTGCGGGCAGCCACATTCACGCGGGCGCCAAGGCCGACAAGCGTATGGGTCAGGAGAGAGCCTATAGTGCCCTGGCCAACAAGACAGACGTTCGCCCTGTGAACGGTGATCTGGGTGTTCTCAATCAGGACCTTAAGGACGCCTTCTACAATGGCCGGTCCACGAAGGAGCATCAGGTCGACGTCCCACTCATATTCATGAAGCGAAATACCGAGGGCCTCGCAGTGGGACTTGAGGTTGTCGTCAGCCCAGCCCAGAATGATGTTTGCGCCCTTGTTCATGCCCGCCAGCATTTCATGCGAGGGAATGATCCGGCCTGGATTGGATGGCGCGAACAATCCGCCGTCCGGCGCAATACCGGGAATAGGAAACAGCGCGATATCAGCACCTTTGAGCGCATCAGCGGCATCGGACGCATGATAAACGCCTTCGATACCCTTTTCCGGCCATGGAAAGCCGAAAGCACGAACCTTGGCTCCGGCGCGAACCGCGCAGCGGGCAATTTCCTGCTCGCGTGCGTCCCCTGCCACGACTGCGATAGTAAGATTGTTCCAGCTCATCGTGCGCTCACTTTCCTTATCAGTTCGTCTTTTGACAGGCCAGCAATGCCCATCGCCTCGGCGGTGCGTCCGCCGGTGTTGTAGTCGATGCCGACGGCGGCCTCTGCTAGCGTGTAGAGCGCGTCTGCCACCGGCACAGCGACTCCAGCGATTTGCGCGAGCTCGCGGAAGGGCAGAAGGCCGTGCCCGAAATCTTCGCGATAGTAGCGATGCTGGAGTGAATCGGGTGCCTTGATTTTGGCGTTTGCGACACCGCTCGCTATTGCGGCGCGATAGTCGGCAGTGTCAGTGACATGGGCTTCTACAGTCCCGATCAGCTTCATTTCTTCAATCAGATTTGGCAGTTTATGACCGAAAGCTGCCGCAACGTTCAGTCTCTCGTGATCGAGCTGTTCCATGACGCGTGCGACACCATCGGTCATTGCGTCCACGTAGAATGTGAAGTCGCCCCCGGTTGCCTCTACCCAAGCCACGCCGAGGACAGCGCCGGGCGTATGGAGGACCATGTTAACATTACAAAGGTCGGATGCCAGGACGTCGCCAACCGGGCTGGCGCCGGGAAAGAGAAGGGTTGCGGTTGAAAGGTGACGATCATTGCCCCCCAAGACAGCAGCCCGAACTTGGCCGGCACGACCGGTAACTGTCACTTCATCGGGTTTAAGCTTGCGGGCAACGTAGGTGAGTGTCGAGAATTCGACGACCGGTGGTGCGGTGCGGCCTGCCGTTTCGAATGCGTGAGCAAATTCCAAAGCCCCGCCGGTGTGCCCAGGGTTGAGAACAACTAGCCTGTCTGATGGCCAGCCTGCCTCAGCAAGCGCTTTGGCCATAGGCGCATGCGAAAACGTGGGAAGAGTTACGAGCGCCACCTCGCAGTCCTTTACCACGGCACCGAGATTGGAGGACATCGTTCGTGGGCGAGCGACACCCGAACCCAGCACCCCATTATATGCGATGCCGCCCAGCTCCAGAAAAGGCGCTAGCGTCGATTCCGATCTGGCCCAGTACGAGACTGTGTGTCCGGCCCGTGTCAGTTCGGCAACCGCTGCGGCGCCTCCCGCGCCTCCTCCCAGCACTGCTACCTTCATTGCTTCCTCCTCAAGGCCCCTGTAGGTGCGACGCCAATTCGCGACGACCACCATACGAAGCGTCAAAATATGAGATCACACCTTATGATCACAATTTAAATTGTCAAGCAGCGCTGACCTCGATTACCCGGCAAGCTTCATGCTGCCGACGCCGTCACTGTCCACGCATTCAGCAATCATATCAGCGGTTGCGGCTGACAACGTCCAGCCGAGGTGGCCGTGACCGGTATTGTAATAGATGCCCGGTAGACGGCCTTTGCCTACGCGCGGCAGCATGGATGGCATCATGGGGCGAAGACCCGCCCATGGGACCACGCGGCGCGTACTGGTTCCCGGAAACAGCGTGCGGGTCCAGGATACAAGTGGTTCGATCCGCTCGCTGCGGATATCGCGGTTGACGCCGTTGAACTCGGCCGTTCCTGCCACGCGAAACCGGTCCTTGCCCAGTCGCGAGGTGACAATTTTGGCCTTGTCGTCGAGAAGGCTTACCCAGGGCGCTGCATTCTGGCTTTGCTCGTCATCGAGATGCACTGTGATCGAATAGCCCTTTACCGGATAGACGTTCACCCGGTCTCCCACCATGGCTGCGAGGGCGCGACTACCGCAGCCGGCACAAATGACAACGCCGTCAAACCCTTCCTTTTGGGCTGATGGTGCGTCATCTCCCGATCCCTGCCACTCAATGGTATGGCGTCCATTTGCCATGCGCAGTCGCGTTACCTGGGCGTCGAATGCGAACCGCACCCCCTTTTTTTCGCAGGCATTTGCAAGCCCGGAGGTGAACTTGTGGATGTCGCCGGTGGAATCTGAGGGCGTAAAAAAGCCGGCATAGATGTCACCACGAACCGTGGGTTCGATCTTCCGCACGTCTTCGGGCGAAATAGCGCGCCTATCTAGCCCACCCTGGGCCAGCAGCGCGTTCACTTTTTTAGCGTGATCAAAGCTCGACTTGTCCCAATAGAGGTGAAGTATGCCGCGGCGTTCGAGGTCGAAGGCGATGTTTTCGTTTTCGGCAATCTCGAAAAGGTGGCTGCGCGCGGCAATGGCAAGTTTGGTGGTCTCGACAGTGTTTTCTCGGTAGCGACCGATATTGCTCATGAACTCGGCCAGCCATGAATATTTATGCCATGAGGGCGAAGGGTTGAGCAGAAGGGGTGCGTCGCGCTGCAGCATCCACTTCATGCCCTTGAAGAGCGTGGACCAATGGTTCCAGACTTCAGCATTGCTGGCAGAGAGCTGGCCGCCATTTGCGAAAGAGGTTTCCATGGCCGCGTAGCGGTTTCGATCGAAAACCGTGACGGAATGGCCGCGTTCCATGAGCGCATAAGCAGTCGTTATGCCGGTGATGCCGGCGCCGATAACAGCAAGTTTGGGCATGGTGATTCCCATAATTGGATCGTTGATAGCGCCACGAATTTCGCCGCGCCGATGGTCCC
>TARA_R100000365_G_C2748274_1_pt1 | contig 10568 bp, 8 predicted proteins | sample TARA_R100000365 | Tara Oceans TARA_R100000365 (sample SAMEA2620668) | marine metagenome | biome: marine biome (ENVO:00000447); feature: mesopelagic zone (ENVO:00000213); material: "saline water (ENVO:00002010), including plankton (ENVO:xxxxxxxx)" | depth 1000 m | reverse complement strand
ACCTCTTTGATGATTTTAAGCAAATGCTCTTTCACTTCCGGAAGTCCTGGATCATAGTACCACTTGGTACCGTATTTCAGCATCCAGTTTCTATTTTGGTTAAAGTCATGTTCCGGGCTGAGTTCCTCAGTCTTCAGGTCCATGGTCGCTCGGTATGGGTTTAACCATGCATGAAATTCCAAACCTCTATCATGAGCTTCTTTGATCATCCATGTCAAAGGATTTTCGCTGGTAGCGGGAGCCTTACCTTGCTTTCCAGTCAGGTATTTTGACCAAGGTGCATAGTTGCTTGGATAAAAAGAGTCGCCTGCAGTCCTAACCTGAACGATTACAGCATTGAAGTTCAGATCTTTATAATAGTCCAAGAGGCCAATAAAATCCCGCTTTTGTTTTTCCCAGGAATCAACGGAAGAAATGGGCCAGTCAATATTTGCGACAGTGGCAATCCAGACACCCCGAAATTCCCTGGGCATTTCCGGTAAGCGATAACTCAAAGGTTGCAGGGTTACAGGTGCTTTGGGAAGCTCCTTTACTGGAAGGGTTTGTTTTGGAGACTCAGATTGAGGTATTTCAGCCCGTTTTGAACCATTATTCGGGGTGGCCACTTTTTTCTGAGTTTTACAGGCAGAAAAGCAAATCAGCAAAAAACAAATAAAAAACAGGGATGAAGAGGTGCTTCTAAGCATAGAATTAATAGGAAGTAGGGATGGGTTTGAGGTTTAGATCACTAAGGTTTTTTCGAAGTTTTTTAATAAAACTATCCCCGGGGTCTGTTTTGACAGTTCTGTAGTCAGGGTCTGCTTCTTTCCATAATTCTGTTTCCTGGAAAAGTTGATATTCATTATGACCGATGACATATTCCAAAGGATATTTTTTTCTAAGGTACCTGATTAGATTCTCGTTGGCTTTCAATTGAGCTTTAGTAAGGGGTGCTTCAGGCCCTCCCACATTTTCAATGCCTATTGCGCAATAATTAAGCCCTATCGTATGCCTTGCAAAGGTGGTGTCAGGAAGAAGTCTAAAGATGGTGCCATCCCTATCAATCAAAAACTGGCTACTGACATTGAGATTACTGGCACTCGTCAAATCTTCTCTACCTCCCAAAGTTGGTGAATCGAAAACGTCAAAAGTGACCTCTATATTATCAATTGCCGTCCAGTGAACAACCACCATTTGAGGGCTGGTGGTGGCTTGTTCTTTATCCAGGCCATGTCTTTCTCTTAAGTATTGAAGTGAGAGTTGCTCTCTTGTCTCATTCCAGGTGATTGGCTTTTCTATTATTCTAAAAGTAGCCTGAGGGCTGCAAGCTGAAAAAAGCAGAGCAATGAAAGAAAGAAAAATTGTGTTGAAGCTGTATTTTTTCAAGTTCAGGTTCATAGCAGGCTGGGGTCTTTTCAACAGCTAAACTACCTAGAATATTGCAGGTTTGGGAATGATTAGGCGCAATTTTTTGCAAGCACTAACGAGCACCTTTATCCTTTTGCAAGTTTTTGCTGTTTTTAGTAGCTTACGTTTTTATCACCGATTCCATGCTAAAAGAAGAAAGACAAAAGTATATCCTAGACCAGGTTCATTTACATCATAGAGTTTTGCTGACAGACCTTTCTGATTCGCTTAATGTGTCAATTGATACGGTTAGACGAGATGTAAAAGAGCTGGCAAAAGAAAAGAAACTTAAAAAAGTCCATGGAGGAGCGACTTCTTTTGGTTTTATGAACTTCAGCAAGGATGATGGTAATATTTACCTTCTTTCCAAAAAAATCCGGATTGCTGAAAAAACTGTTTCTCTGCTCTCCGAAGGTCAGGTGATTCTGATGAGTGGAGGGACGACCAATATGGAAGTTGCCAAAATGATTCCCCGGAGATTACCCCTCACTGTATTTACTCCAAGCCTACATGTGGCTATGCAATTGTTGGAATTACCGGAAGTTGAGGTGATTTTTCTGGGAGGAAAGCTCTTGCATGAGGCTAAATTCGCTGTGGGAGGAACTGTTGTAAATTCACTAAATCAACTAAAAGTAGATCTTTGTATTTTGGGAACAGGCTATCTGGATGCAGAGCATGGGTTGACAGAGTTTGACTGGGAGGTGATTCAAGTGAAACAGGCCATGATTCGTGCTGCCAAGAAGACAATCATACTTTCTGTCTCCGATAAATTACACACTGTGCAAAAATACAAGACCTGTGATCTGACAGCTGTTCACACCTTAGTCACGGAACTTCATCCCACCGACCCGGTTTTGGATGCATTCAGAAATTATGATTTGAAGCTGGTTTAAGGGTTTTGTCTTTTTCCGGGATTGTAAATCTCCCGAGCATTTTTCAAGACTTCTTCCTTGTCTAGTGTCATAGGCTTTAATTCCCTTGCTAAAAATCGCTCCATTTGATCTGCATAGTGCGGACTTTCAGGACGATTACTGGCTCCAAATACATTGATGGTTTCTATTTTTGGTAAGCCTTCTCCAAACTTGACCATCATGATATAGGATTCTCCTTGCACACCTTTCCGCATTCCATTTTCCCAGTTCTGAGATCGCATGGCGGCAATTACATCATCCAGACCCCAAAGTGGAAGCACTTTATCTCCTCTTACTAGCTTTTGGTATTCGCCCAAACCGACCAATTCTTTTCCAAAATGCTCCTTGAAATGCGCTTTGGCAGCCCGAATACCTTCTGCTGCTTCTTCTTTTGTAAGCGTAGTTTCAAAAGGCCTTTTCATTTTGTCAAATTGATCCCACCAGTAATAATATACAAAAGCAAAAAGTGCAGCTCCCTCACTTTTCACTCCGGCAGATTTATCCCAGTTTTTTAACACTTGGATTTGAGGAGTAATGTCAGAAAACTCAGCGCTATCCAATGAAAACAGAGCCTGCATATTAGTTCTAAATGCAAGTTGACTAGGTAGTTTTTGATCGAATTTTATTTGTTCAAATTGTTCCCAAGAGATTTTTCCGGAATCCGGCATGATTTCCCTAAATCTCAGTGAGCGGTTATTATCTCTTTTGGAAAAATTCATCTCAGAGGGAAAATCATTTTGGTTTAGGTTATCCGAAAAAGAAGACGCCTTGAAAGGAGAATGATTCGTATTATAGAGGTATCCTGATTTGGGATTTACTTGCTGGGGTAAGTCCTTAAAGTCGTGGTATGCGGTCCAGAGAGTTTCTCTTGTATTACCAGGTACTGTTCCGGTATAATCATACCCAGGCTTTCTAATAGGCAACAGTCCATTACTGACATAAAAAATGGTATCAAACTTATCCGCATAGACTGTATTGAAGCTGGTTAAATCCATTCTTTCCATAGCGGATTTCCATTCTGTAAAGTTTTTAGCTTTATTCATTCTCCACCATTGCTCCGGTGCGCCGATTCTATCTAAGGCGCCCAATCGAATGGAAAAAGCTCCTTGATCAGTGACTAAGGTTGGGCCATATATACTATTCCAGATGGTTTTAGGGACAGGAATCGTGAGCCAATCCCATAATTTTACTTTAAGCCAAATGGTCTTTTCTTCCAGTTCCAGCCATTCTCCATCGACATAATATTGATCAGGATCTTCGGGATTGCTTTGCAATTGGTACAAGTCCAGAAGATCCGGAAAGTTGACAGTATGCGCCCATCCCAAATTCTCATTGACTCCATGGAAAATCATAGCTCCCCCTGGAAATAAACCTCCTAGCATATTCCAGCCTTCCTCAGAATGCAAATGTGCCTCATACCACGCGACTGGTCCTTCTAGCGGTTGATGTGAGTTGATAGCCAAAAAGCTTTCTCCTGATTCCGTTCTATCGGAATGAATCGCAATTGCATTCGAACCTTTGGGATTTGGATCAGGAGGAAGTACCGTCACCTCACCGCTAAATGTAGCTTGAACAGCTCTGTCAGCCCCCGACATTTGGGCCAATGACAAAATATATGCTGAAGCGATATCTTCTGTGCTCACCGGAAAGGCACGACTGTAAAGCATTTCTTTTGGATGCTGCAATGCATAATCGTTGATGCCAGCAGCATAGCCTTCCAAGACTTTTTTAAACTCGGCTGAAAAGGAACTTTCGTATTTCTCTTTAGCTATTTTTTGGGTTTCTAAAAGCTGAACAAAAAAATCTACAGCTGCCCCCTCTTCTCCATAAACTCTTCCTACCAAGGCTTTGCCTGCAAGCATGGTTTTTTGAATTGTTTCAAAATCATCTTCCGCATGAGCCCAGGCCAAGCCATAAGCAACATCTGCATCGGTTTTCCCAAAAATATGGGGAACTCCAAAATCGTCTCTTGCTATTTGAATCTGTGAACTGTCCCAGCCGGACTCTTGGTGAACCGAGTTGCATGAACTCAGAAATACTATAAAAAGTAAAAAACTACCAAATGAATGATCAATGCGCATAGAGAAGATTTTAATCGGGAAATTAGATGGTTAAGGTCAGTTGTACAAGCTTGTTCGTAAAACAAAAAAAGCTAACCTCTCGGTTAGCTATTGGGTGAAAAAGCAACTTATTTATTTAAACTGATAGTCTACGCCGTAAACCTGGGTAAGTAGAGTAGGAGGTGCATCGAGTGCCACAGCAGATTTGGGAGGGGTAGGACTTACCGGCGAATTGGCTGCCAGATAATTTTTCATCGCCTGATGCAAAGTATAGGCAGTGTTTTCTGTTTCCATGACACCTTTGAATCGGCAAAGCATATCATCAGGGTCTCCATCTCTTTCACAGGCACAAATGCTATACACTCTATCAGGATCAATTGGTTTTCCATGAATCAATGCCTTCTGAACCCGCTGACCTTCATCCCCAAAAGCCAAAAATTCGATTTCCATTCCTCTGAATTTGATGACCCATCCTCCAAATCGTTTGGAGGCGTCTTTTGCAAACACATTATTCAACTCCTTTTCCAACCATTCCTGAATTTGTTGTCCAGTTACTTTACCGGTACGAATCATGGAATCCACGGGCAGCATATCGAAAATGTATCCGTTTGTGATGGGGATATTCCCAGTTTGGTCAGGAGTCGTTTTGGGAGGGCAAAACCTGAAACCATTCGAAAGGACAATATCTACCTCTGGAACCTGCCAGCTCACGGCATCCAAAATCATAGTATCTATTGGGTTTTCTATGACAAAGTATCGGTAGAGCGGAAGAGTACTATATCCGGCAATTTCAAAAATATCCTCCTGAAAAGGGCCTTCATTATTTTGGATGAGTTGGGAGATTTTTGGGTCAGCTTTATTTTCCGTTGCTGAGACCTCAAGTAGTTCATAGTGATCAGAAACTACCTTCCCATCCTCTATTTTTAATTCCAGCTTGCCAACAAAAGAACCGAAAGCGCCGGGCTCTACCACTTTGGCATATTTTGATTGAATAGGTTTTCTTACTCTTTCATGGGTATCTCCACCTAATATATAATCTACACCCTCACAAGCCGGAATATTAGCTAAGTGAATTTGTTGTGAAAGACCTAAATGGGCAATGATTGCAACAAAAGCACATTTTTCCTGATTCCGGAGCACATCCACATAGTGGGCAAGATTTTCTTCGGGCTTGGTGTAGATAATCCCTTTGCTGTAATTTGGTGATTGTCGAATAGGAACCAAATGATCCGTGTATCCCAAGAAACCTATTTTGACACCATTTACTGTCCAGATATGGTAAGGAGGAAAGATCAGCTCGCCTTTTGTTCCCTCACCCAAGTCATGATACATATTGGCGCAGATTTTTGGAGCATGAAGCGAACCCAATAAGTGCTGCATGGCTTTTTTGTAATAAATCACCTCCCAATTTCCGGGAAGGTATAGGTCATAACCCATTTCGTTGAGGAGAGGGACCATCGCTTCACCCGTTGTTCTTACAGATAGCTCGGAGCCTTGAAACATATCTCCCGTATCGATGACAAAGCTGTGTTCAGCTTTTGCTTTCTCCTTTTCCAGAAATGTTTTGAGATGGGCATATCCTCCCGTTTTTCGATAGACAGCTTGATCATTTTCCCAGAATAACTCATCATGTGGATGGATTTGGCAATGCACATCTGTAGTTTGAAAAATACTGATGGTGAAGGATTTTTTGTCTTTTTCTTTAGCTTCGGCTTCAGCAGGAAGACCACCAAGACTAAGAAGGCCTGTTCCCGTACCGATTGCTCCCAGTTGGGAAAGGAATTTTCTTCTACTTGCTTTCATGGCTAATTCTGGGTTAATGGTATAGAAAATCTCTGAACAAGAGATTTTTGGAAAGGGTCAGTTTTCCCATTTAGATTCCAAAATACATCGAAAAAGTCTTTGGGTTTTGTGATTAGGGTCACATTGCAAAAGAAAACCCTGAATTTCTTCAGGGCTTGAGCTTAGTTGGCGGAGGCTGTAAAGCGAATTACCTGATTCCGTTTGGGTTCGAGTGTTCTCAGATAAGCATAAATCGCTTTCAGGTCTTGTTCTGTCATTCCGGCATACATAGTCCAAGGCATAATGGTGTTAAATTCTCCCTGGGGAACTTGAGGAATCACATAAGCTGAATCAGTGTATTGTTTAAATCTTTGAACAAATGTTGCTTCATCCCAATTTCCGATCCCTGTTTCAGGGTCAGGAGTAATATTGGATGAGGTTACCTTTGACCCATCAGGAAAAGGGAAATCTCTACCCCCTTCAAAGGCCACTTCTTGAATAATCATCCCTTGAGGGTCTGCTTGAGTATGACATTCTATACAGCCTGAAGCATTCACAAGGTATTTTCCATAAGCCACCTGATCAGCCGGGTTTGGTTTTTTCATTGGCTCGGGATCTTTTGGTAAGGTGTTGAGGATTAGACTTACTGGAAAATCTGCTTTGGAATCAGGAACTTCACTTTCTACACTTGGTAAGGAACGTATATAGGCAATGATGTCATAAATATCTTCAGGATCCATTTTTCCATAATACTTATATGGCATGAGCGGGAACATAGCTCTGCCATCATTGGTAACTCCAGTAGTTATGAGTCTATAAAGTTCTCCGTCCGAGTAGTCTGAAATTCCAAATGGAGTGATGTTTTTAGCGTAAAATACACCTGGGAAACCCATCCCGTGATCAAATCTGTCTCCTCCTTTGCCAAGCGTTCCGGGGGCAGGAGGGCCCGAAAACAATGAGAAATCCCGTTGAGAGTGGCAGTCCATACAGACGGCTACATGATTTGCGAGATAAGCTCCTCTTTCGATTCGGTCAGCGGTGTACTCAATTTTCAAATCTTCTGCAGGAGATACCTTGGGAAAAACAATGTTGAGGTAGGCGAAAACACAAATAAGAAGTAAAACAATTGCCCCTAACATCCAGCCTAGGACTTTAAATAATTTATTCATAGTGCGTAAAGGTTTGGTTATCAGAAAAGTACAAATAATAAAAATTAGATGGAAATTTTCGGGTATAAAATCAATGTTTCTGTAAATGAATAACTATAGGAATAATTAAATAGAATTTTTCAAAGAATTGATCAAGCTGCTTAAATGCAGATTCTATTTTTTCCTGTAAAAATCTTTGCCTGAGCTGTATTTCAGCCGTATTTTCGACTAACCTTACCAATTAATCAAAACTAAATTTATGATATCTAAAAGAAAGACATACATTCTATTGTTTGCCTTGCTCTGGGCTAATTTTTCCTTGGCACAGGAAAAAACAATTTTGAATAGCCTGGATCAAAAGGCTGAATTTTATGGTGCGATTTCCAAGCTAATTTGGTCCAATCCTGAATTGGGATATTTGGAAACTGAGAGCTCTGAGCTTTTGCAAAAGACTTTAAAAGATGCTGGATTTAGTGTTAAAACCGGTGTGGCTGACATTCCCACTGCATTTGTGGCGGAATTTGGCTCAGGAGCTCCAGTGGTAGGGATTATGGCTGAGTTTGATGCTTTGCCTGGAGTCTCCCAAAAGGCAGTTCCTTTTAGAGAACCTGTTGTGGAAGGCGGAGCCGGTCATGCCTGCGGCCACCATCTTTTTGGCACTGCCTCAGTTGCTGCAGGAATTGCCGTAAAAGACTGGATGCAACAGAATAAAATCACTGGAACTATTCGTGTATATGGAACACCGGCTGAAGAAGGTGGTGGAGGAAAAGTGTACATGGCAAGAGCAGGGCTAATGGAGGATGTAGACGCGATGTTGCACTGGCATCCAGGTTCCAAAAATGATGCTTCTGCCAGTTCATCTTTGGCCAATATTTCTACCAAATTTAGATTCTACGGTGAAGCGTCCCATGCTGCTGCAGCTCCTGATAGAGGAAAGTCTGCCTTAGACGGAGTGGAAGCGATGAATTTCATGGTTAATCTTTTACGTGAACATGTACCTCAAGAAACAAGGATGCACTATGTAATCACCCGTGGAGGTGAAGCTCCAAATGTGGTTCCAGCCTTTGCTGAATCCTATCACTATGTAAGACACCCGGATGCAAGAGTGGTTAAGGAGATCTTTGCTAAAATGGTAGCAGCCGCAGAAGGTGCAGCACAAGGCACACAGACTAAAATGGAGTATGAGGTGATCAATGGAGTTTACAATCTTCTCCCTAATGAAACCTTGTCCAGAATTATGTATAAAAACCTTCAAATGGTAGGTGGTTTGAAGTACAGCCCGGAAGAGACAAAATTTGCTCAGGACATTATTAAGACCTTTCCTTCCGGAGTAATTACCTCTCCAGAGGATGCCCAAAAAATTGCTCCATTTGAGGTAAATGAGAAAGGTTCTGGAGGTTCTACTGATGTGGGTGATGTGAGTTGGTTGGTACCTACGGCCGGATTGAATGTTGCTACTTGGGTGCCAGGTACCTCTGCCCATACTTGGCAGGCTGTAGCTGCTGGTGGGACAAGCATTGGTCAAAAAGGTATGATGATCGCCGCAAAGACCTTGGCTTTAACAGCTTCAGATATATTCAAAAATCCAAAAGTAACTGCAGAAGCACAGGCTGAGCTGAAAAGAAGACAAGGAGAAGGGTTTAAATACGATGCTTTGGTTGGAGATAGAACAGCTCCGTTGGATTACAGAAAATAAAAAATCAGATAATAATCAACTCCGGCCCAAGGTCGGAGTTTTTTCTTGCCATTGGTGGAATTATCAAGCCTCATTTTTGAATGGATTTGTAAAAAACCTAACTTGAAAATCTATCCTTAATGCTATGAACAGAAGAAAATCTCTAAAAATCCTGGGGGCCTCAGGACTTGGAATCGCAGGATTGGCAATTGCTGATTGGAAATGGGAGTTGGTAGACCAATTAACCCATAAAGGATTCTTTACCTGGAAAGAGGAAAAATTGATTTCAGCCATAGCGGATACCATTATTCCGGAAGGACTTCCAGCTAAAACCCCTTCTCCTGAAGCAAAGCCCATCGGCGCTTTGAGCACAGGTACGGATAAATTCTTACTTCGTCTATTTGAATATTGCTATGAAGAAGACACCCATCAGCTCTTGAGAAATCAGCTAGAGGCTTTGGATAAAACCAACTTTCTGAAAAAGGAGCAGGGAGAACGGGAGGAGATTTTGATGGCCATGGCTAATTTTGAAATCGAGCAGGAGAAAGAATTTTTTAACCTCATGAAATCCCAGACTATTTATGGGTTTACCACGGTTAAAGAAGTAATGGTGGATTATAGAGGCTATAAAGTCGCGGCAGGAGGATTTTCTGGTTGTGTGGATGTAGCCTAGTTTATCTTTCCCAAATTCTATGAATATCACGAAAATATTTTACGCGACTTGGGCAGTATTATTTGCTCTTTTTGCTTATTGGCAATTCAATGACCCTGATCCCGAAGTCTGGGTAAGCACTTATGTAGTAGCTATCATCTTTTGCCTCTTTGGTTTTCGGGGTATTTTCCCAAAAATTCCCCTGACTGTATTAGTGGTTGCCTGCTTGGTAGGAGCCGTATATTTTTGGCCGGAATCGGTGAGTGATTGGATTGTTCAGGAACTAGAGCAAAAGAATCTCAGCATGAAAACTCCCCAAATGGAGGAAGCAAGAGAAACTTTTGGTTTGATGATTATCGCTTTGGTGATGCTTCCCGGTTTGATCAAAGCCTGGAAGAAATAGATTTATAGGTTTTTTACCTCAGCTATCAATTTCTCGAGAGAATCTTTTGCATCTCCGAATAGCATCCTGTTTTTCGGATGGAAAAACAGTTCGTTCTCGATGCCAGCATATCCCTTGCCCATTGACCTTTTTAATACGATCACATTTTTGGCATTCCAAACCTTGATAATTGGCATACCGAAAATAGGGCTATTCGGATCATTTTCTGCAGCTGGATTGACAACATCATTGGCGCCAATGACCAAAACCACATCGACACTATTCATAGAATCATTGGCATCTTCCATTTCCAAAAGTTTGGGATAGGGAACATCAGCTTCTGCCAACAATACATTCATATGTCCAGGCATTCTTCCTGCTACAGGATGAATCGCATAGGTCAGTTCAACTCCCTTTTCTTCTAGAATTTTCTCCAGATTATGAACAGTGTGCTGAGCTTGTGCCACAGCCAAACCGTACCCGGGTACTACGCTTACTTTATTGGCATAAGCAAGCAAAATTGCGGCATCAGTGACGGATATTTCTTTGACAGTTTCCTGACTTCCTTCTTT
>TARA_R100000365_G_C2748278_1_pt1 | contig 10614 bp, 7 predicted proteins | sample TARA_R100000365 | Tara Oceans TARA_R100000365 (sample SAMEA2620668) | marine metagenome | biome: marine biome (ENVO:00000447); feature: mesopelagic zone (ENVO:00000213); material: "saline water (ENVO:00002010), including plankton (ENVO:xxxxxxxx)" | depth 1000 m | reverse complement strand
GCGGATATCGTATATAGTATGCCTTCATGTCCAGAGGTTTTGTATATTTTGTTTCAGCATACAAAATATTTGTCGAATTATCTTTCTCGTGCCCGTGGGGCGTGAGCGAGTTTAATCCCCGGAAGCCTCATCCAGGGAAGCATCCCAGACCGCCAGCGCGCGGTAAAGGGCAAGACTATTCAGGCCGCGATCCAGATTGGCGAGAATGAGTTGTTGCTGAGCATTGTAGTTTTCACGCTGGGCATCCAGCACCGTCAGATAATCATCAAGGCCTGATTTGAAGCGCTCTTGCGACAGATAGAAGGTGACGCCTGTGTCGTCAGCAAGCTGTTCCAGAGCATCCAGTCTGCTGGAGATTGTCTCGGATACGGCGAGGGCGTTTGCAACTTCGCGGAAGGCCTGCTGAATGGTGCCTTCATAGGCTGCGAGAGCCGCGTCGGCATTCGCGCGGGCTGCGTCCAGATTTCCGCGTCTCGTGCCGAAGTCGAAGATCGGCACCGAAACACTCGGCGTAAAAGTCCAGCCCGTCGCATAGTCGCCTTCGAACAGATCCGCCAGGTCGCCGCCGACTACGCCCGCACCGCCGGTCAGGGAGACCGATGGGAAATAGGCAGCGCGGGCAGCGCCTATATTGGCATTGGCCGCCAATAGATTGCGTTCTGCCTGAATGACATCCGGGCGGCGCAACAGAACTGAGGAAGTCTGGCCAACCGGCAGGTCAAGCACAACGGGAGATGGGGTCAGCTCGACGTGCGCTTCAATGGACGGTGGCAAGTCTGTTCCCACCAGATAACGCAGGGTATTCAGGTCTCGGCGGACAGTTGCCCGGAACTCTGCCGCTTGTGCCTGGGCTGACGCAACAGACGCCGAGGCCCGACGCAAGTCGATCTCGCTGGCAGTGCCCGCATCGAACAGAGCCTGTGTGAGGTCTAGGCTTTCATTCTGACTGCTCGCCGTCTGTTCGGCCAGTCTCAGCAATTCCTGGTCTGCCGCAAGTTGGAGCCACGCTTCCGCGACAGATGCCACTAGGGAAATCTTGGTGGCGCGTTCGCCTTCGACACTCGCCAGATAGGTCTGCAGGGCGGCATCGTTCGTGTTCCGGATACGCCCGAAGAAATCTAGTTCCCAAGCAGAGACTCCTATTTGCGCGGAAGTGCTGTCACCGAAGGAAGACGAATATGTTGCGTCATCCCGAAAGGTGCCGCCCATCTGCGCGCTACCGGACCCGGTGAAGGTCGGCCAGAAACCTGACCGAGACGTGACGAGGTTCGCACGTGCCACTTCGACAGTGGCGGCGACAGTTCGCAGGTCGCGGTTCTGGTCCAGCGACAGATCGATCAGTGCACGCAACTCATCCGACTGAACGATGTCTTGCCATGCAAGTGTGGAGACCCCAGTCACCGAAGGCTCCGAAACGGGAAGCTCTGTCGGCACGGGCGCTATCGGGCGCTCATAGTCTGGTGCCAGATTGACACAGCCGGTCAGGACAAGCGCACTGAGCGGGGCGGCGAGGTATTTTTGACGGCTCATGCTTGATCTCCGGACGTGGCAGGGCGTTGACCGCGCAGGCGCGTCGTAACCTGGCGAACTAGAACAAAGAAGAGAGGGGCGAACAGCAGGCTGAAGGTCATGGCGGCTATAACGCCACCCACCATGATCCAGCCCATTGCATTTCGGCTTTCTGAGCCTGCGCCGGTACTGAGGGCGAGTGGCAAGACACCAAAGCCAAAAGCAAACGACGTCATCAAGACGGGGCGAATGCGCTGCCGTACGGCTTCGATGGTCGCCGTGACAACGTCCTTGCCTTGATCTTCGAGGGTCCGCGCGAACTCGACGACCAGGATCGCGTTCTTGGAGGCGAGACCAACAGTCATCAAGAGGCCGACCTGGAAGAAGACGTCATTAGCGAGACCAAAGAGGTTTGCCGCAGATACAGCGCCCGTAACGCCAAGCGGGGCGACCAGCAGGACCGAGACTGGAATTGTCCAGCTTTCATAAAGAGCAGCTAGGCAGAGGAATACAAAGAGAAGGGACAGAATGTATAGCATTGTTGCCTGGTTGCCAGCTTGGCGCTCCTGACGGCTGAGCCCGCTCCATTCAAGAGAGATGTTGCCAGCCAACTGGCTGACCATGTCTTCCATGATCTGCATGGCTACACCGGAACTTTCACCCTCTGCCGGAGATCCCTGAATATTGATTGCGGGTACGCCGCCAAATCTCTGGAGCTGGGGAGAACCATATGACCATTCGCCGGACACGATCTCGTCAAGCGGAGTCATCTCGCCGGACGAGGTGCGCACGTGCCACTTGGAAATGTCTTCCGGTTGCATACGGTCTTCCGCATCCCCCTGAACATAGACACGCTTGATACGGCCCCGGTCGATGAAGTCATTCACATAGCTTCCCCCGAAGGCAACGGACAGGACACTTGTGGCATCGGCAACAGACACGCCGAGAGCTTGAGCTTTCTGGTAGTCGAGATTCATCTTGAACTGTGGACCATCTTCGCTGCCATTCGGGCGGACGCCCATCAGGCGCGGATCCTGAGAGGCCATGCCGAGAAGTTGGTTCCGGGCATCCACAAATTCAGCGTGGGTAAGTCCGCCTGTGTTCTGAATGTAGAGATCAAAGCCGTTCGAATTGCCCATCTCCCGAATAGGCGGGGGAACGATCGGGAAAATCCGGGCTTCGTCGATTTGGGACAGACCGCCAAAAGCACGGCCTGCGATAGACTGGACAGAGTTTTCAGGACCCGGCCGTTCAGACCAATCATTCATAGCCGCGAAGGCCATGCCATTGTTCTGGCCCTGACCGACAACGCTGAAGCCAGCGACGGTGAACAGGCCCATGATATTGTCTTCTTCATTCGCAGCATAATACTTCCGCACATCATCCATCACGGCAGCAGTCCGCTCCAGGGTTGCGCTTTCAGGCAACTGGACAATGGTCATCAATGTGCCCTGGTCTTCGTCGGGCAGGAATGCCGTGGGCAGGCGTACAAACAATAGGCCGGTGACCGCCATGATTACCGCGAAGGTGGCAAGCATGATCCATCTGCGGCGAATGATCCTTGTGACCGCGCCTTCATATGCATTGGTGAGTTTGTCAAAGCCGGAATTGAATGCGCGCGCCGGGGTCATGTACCATGACTTTCCGTTCCCGGAGGATGGCTTTAATAGTGTGGCGCACAAGGCCGGTGACAAGACCACCGCAATTAGCACGGACAGCGCCATGGCAGATACGATCGTAACCGAAAACTGGCGATAGATAATGCCGGCAGATCCCGGGAAAAAGGCCATAGGCACGAAGACAGCGGATAGGACCACGGCAATACCTACCAGGGCTCCGGTGATCTGCTGCATGGATTTAACGGTGGCATCATAGGGGGAGAGGCCGTCTTCATGCATGACCCGTTCAACATTCTCCACCACTACGATGGCATCGTCCACGAGGAGACCGATGGCCAGCACCATGGCGAACATGGTAAGTGTGTTGATGGACATGCCGAACAGGAGGAGCACGGCGAACGTGCCGAGCAAGACAACTGGAACCGCAATGATCGGGATCAACGACGCACGGAAGCTTTGCAGGAAGATCAGGATAACGACAAATACGAGGACAATTGCTTCATACAGCGTTTTCTGAACTTCATGGATCGAGGTTTCGATGAAGGGTGTCGAGTCAACGGGGAACTGGTACTCCAGATCGGCTGGAAAGGATGGCGACATGTTCCTGACGGCTTCCTTGACTCGCTCGGCTGTTTCGAGCGCGTTTGCGCCCGTCGCCAAAGAGATCGCCACACCCGTTGCCGGCTTGCCATTGAAGCGGGCGATGGCTGAATAATCCTGGGCGCCGAGTTCGACCCGTGCGACATCTTCCAGTCGGACGGATCCACCCGCAGGCGTTGTGCGGATCAGCAGCTTCTCGAATTGCTCTGGAGTCGACAACAGGGATTGAAGCGTCACGGTGACGTTGATCTCCTGGCCTGGCACTGAAGGAGTTCCGCCTAGTGCGCCAGTGGCGACCTGTGCGTTCTGGGCCTGGATAGCTTGCGTGACGTCAGACGGAGTAAGTTGGTATTGCGCCAGCTTTTCAGGCTCTAGCCAGATACGCATTGCGTACTGCGATCCGAACACCTGAACGCTACCGACACCGTCGATGCGGCTGATTGTGTCATAGACGGTGGAGCGAACAAAGTCGCCGATGTCGATCTGGTTGAGTGTGCTGTTTGGAGAATAAAATGCTGTTACCAGCAGGAAGCTGCCGCTTGCCTTGCTCACGGTCACGCCCTGACGCTGCACTTCTTCCGGCAGAAGCGGTGTCGCGAGCGAGATTTTGTTTTGGGTTTGAACCTGGGCAATATCGGCATCTGTGCCGGGCTCAAAGGATAACGTAATCGACATTGAACCGTTGGAATTCGAGGACGACGATATATAGTCGAGTCCATCAAGGCCGGTGAGTTGCTGTTCGATGACTTGCGTCACCGCATTCTCGACTGCTTCGGCGGATGCCCCCGGATAGTTCGCTGAAATGCTGACCGTTGTGGGCGCGATATCCGGATACTGAGCGATTGGAAGCGCGCGCAGCGCCATGCCGCCTGCAAGCATGATGATGATTGCAATCACCCAGGCAAACACCGGGCGGTCGATAAAGAATTTAGCCATGTCGAGTGTCCAGAGTTCGCTAGTTCAGTTCGCTGCGCGAGTCGCGGGCGGCGGATATTTGTGCTGCGCTGGAAATCGGATCAACTGTCACACCTGCACGCAGATTTTGAAGATTTGAAACGGCGACTCTTTCGCCTTCCTCCAAGCCGTCCAGCACAATCCATGAATTGTCGTTGTATTGCTCGACCTGGATGGCGCGCTGCTCAATTGTGTTGTCATCTTTGACGACCATGACGGAGGCTTCGCCCGTTGGGGTCCGCGAGACGACCGATTGCGGCAGCGTAATGACATTTTCGTACATGCCGGCAACGAAGTTTGCGCGGACGAACATGCCCGGCAGGATAATACCATCAGGGTTTGGCACGAGCGCACGTACCGCTACTGTACCGGCACTTTCGTCGACATTGATTTCGCTGAATTCGAGCTCACCTTGCAGGGGATAGGTCGTATCGTCGCTGAGGATGATGTTCACTGGCACCGTGTCGATTCCCTTGGAGGCAACCCGCCCGGACGCAATCTGGCGGCGCATGTTGAGGACGCGATTGCTGGAAACGGTAAGGTCCACATAGATCGGATCGATTTGAAGCACGTTGGCGAGTGTTTCAGTCTGGTTTTGAGTGACGAGCGCGCCTTGTGTGACCGATGATCGACCAATGCGTCCGGCGATGGGGGAAGAAATCCTGGTGCGGGCAAGATCGATGCGTGCGCGGTCCAGAGCAGCCTTTTGAAGCGCAATATCCGCTTCTGCTTCCTGGGCCGTAGCCGCGGCCTGATCATATTCCTGCTGGCTGACAGCGTTGATCTTTGCGAGGTCGGCGAACCGCTTGGCGGTTTCCTTTGCGACATTTGCAGAAGCCTGGGCACGCGCCAATGCGGCCTCGGCACTTCGCACATCTGCGGCATACTCGTCTGCATCAATCTGATAGAGCGCTTGTCCACGCGAGACGAGGTCGCCTTCCTTGAACAGCCGCTCCTTGATGATGCCGGTGACCTGCGGGCGGATCTCCGCTTCGGCGTGGGCCCGCGCGCGTCCAGTCAACTCAACGGCGTTGGGGACCGATACGAGTTCGGTCGTGAGAGTCTTTACAACTGGAGCTGGCTGTTGCGGAACCTCTACTGTACTGCCTTCGTTACCACAGGCCGTCAGCAGGAAGGCGACGGACAAGGTCGCGGCCGAAATACTTTTTCTTAGAACTTCCATGAGGATTCCTTGACGAGCCGAATGGCTTCAATATAACAATTCTAGAGTGAACGCTCTATCTAGTGTTGCGGTGCAGCATGTCAAGGAGAGGGCATAGTGGAATTTAGGTGTTTTTCTGCATGACAGTTATGAGCAAATCGAAGACGGCCGCGAAACGAGAGAGTCGCGTTGCTGAAATTCTGGACTGCGCTGAGATTCACTTCGTTGAGAAGGGATTCCATGGCGCGGGCATTTCCGGGATCGCCAAAGAATGTGGCATCAGTGTTGGCCATCTGTATCATTACTTTGCGTCCAAGGATTTGTTGATAGAGGCTGTGGTGGAGCGCGAATTGTTGCGCCAAAAAGACAGAATGGAAGACTTCCGTAATCTGAGCGGCACTGAAATCCGAGATCAAATCGCTCCACTCGTCATCGACATTATTATCAAGCATCAGGACCCGTTCCGAACGGTTTTGAATTTCGAGATTCTTGCCGAGGCGCAGAGAAATCCGTCGGTTGCCGAGATCTTGCAGAACTATGATCGTGAAATACGGGAAGAGTTTTGTGGCGTCCTGGAGAATGCCGGAATTACAACGCCTGTTTTGCGGACGGAGATGTTGTTTACCTTGTTTGGCGGCATTCCGGCCCGCACGCTGAGGCATCCCGAGCATGAACGTCCGCAATTCATCGAAATGATGAAGCCGATCATCACGAAGATTCTTGCAAGTGATGACCTTCCTGTCGAGTAGAGCGAAACCACAACGATATCGCGGTTCATTCTTCCGCATTGATGAATATGTCCAAGCTGGCTCTGAGAGTGGAGTTGCTGGAGGCACTCGTACTCGCCAGCTGAACGGCGCGCTTGTCACCGGTTGGGTTCAGCACCGGGAGCTGGAATCTTAGCGCCGCATACTTGTCCAAGCTATCGGCATAGGCCGGGTTCCGAGTATAGACGGATCGGGAAACCATGTCGGGAAACAGGATGCTGGACCGTATCAGTGGCGCCACTCCCAACCCCAGAGTATCCAGGCTGCGATAGACCTCGAAATGGATATGTGGCGGACGTCCCCGATAAGTGCCTGGGTACACGGTCCGAAAGTTTACGCGTCCTCGTTGGTCTGTGATCCCTATACCACGTAGATAGTTTGTATGCGGGCGATTGAAGACAGAGTACTCGCCAGCTGCGTCGGCGTGCCAGACATACACCGCATAACGGGAAAGCGGCTGTTGATCTGTTGATAGAGATTGCAGGCGCAAGTGCAAGTCGAGAGGCGCGCCATCGGCCGCTCCTGACAAGCCATTGAAACCCCGTGTTATGTCGGTTCGGATGAGACCTGCGCTGGCCCACAGACTTGCCAGGCTGGGGCCAGGCTGGAGCACTGGCTCTTTCGGATACGCTTCGGGCTTGTTGGCCGCTGGCGGGAGGGCTGGTATCCGAGCAAGCGCGGAGGGTTTCGGGATAGACACTGGAATCTATTGCCGCCGTCCGGGAGGAGGTCCGCGGCGCTGGCTATCTTGCGGCATGGTGGGTTCGTTGGAATCGACTGCGCGCGGCGCTGTCAGAAATTCTGCGCGTGATAGAAGCCCATCTCGGTTTTTATCGATCCGACCGAATATATCGATAAGCCGTATTCGGAATTCCGAGGCCGTGATGGTTCCATCCAGATTGCTGTCGAAGGCGATAGGGCTGGGGAGTGCATTCAGGTCGCCAAGGGTCTCAGCTGCCCAATTTGACATCTGCACCGCAGATTGATGTACCCGATCAGGCCCCGCCAAGGCGCGCCATTCGAGATCAATACCATTATCAACTTCTTCGCGTGATACGAAGTGATCGTGATTACTGTCCATGCTGACGAAAAGCAGTGCCACTGGTGGGGCAGACAGGCCTTGCGACCGAGTCGGGCGTGCGCGGTCTCCGCCATCGCGACCGCTGGCTCCTGGCCCCTTGCGCGGGGAGGATGTGCATGCGACCACCAAGGACAGTCCAGCAATCATCAGGACTGTGACTTTCATTGCTCCTGACAGCCGTTTGCAACGGGAAGAGAAGGGGGTGAGGGAGGTGTCACAGGGTGAGACGTAGGGGGGGTGTGACACCTCCCTCTCATCGCATCGGTCTTGGCACCCACAGGGAGGCTCGGTGTTCAAGGAGCGGACGGGGACTGTCCTGGTGGATGCGATGATTTCGGTGATTGAGATCGAGACTTTCTCTTCAGAGCGACCGGAATAGGGGGTGGAACTAGGCATATTGAGTGCTCTTGATGCAGTCTCTGGGGACGAAGTGCCGGGAAGTTTCCCTGCGTCGATGAGAACAAGATGCCTCAGCCATGTTGAGAGGATATGCCGGTTAGGACGAAAGTGATGGCAATATATGGCAGTCTGCAACATGACATTACCGACTTGAAAGGTATGGGTTTTCGGTGGCGACACCAGCAATTCGGGATGATCCGGAGCGGTGGGGTTCGAAGCGCAGTTTAACTGCAGTCACGACACACCTTGGCAACAAGTTTATCTTATTTGTAATCATCAGACCGACGATACATATTCAGGAGACTGCGGAGATGCCTGATCCAGAGACCACGACGCCCGAACACATTCTAGTCATCGATGATGACCGCGATATTCGGGAAGATTTGAAATCCTATCTCACGGAAAACGGCTATCGCGTGTCGACGGCTGAAAATGCCCCCGCTGCGCGCCGGGCGATTCATTCTGAAGAACCAGACCTCATCCTGTTGGACGTCATGATGCCGGGCGAGGACGGGATCAGTCTTTGTCGCTCGATCGTTCGGCTCACCGCAATTCCGATCGTTTTCATCAGCGCGAGAACTGATGAGATCGACCGGATTGTCGGCTTGGAAGTCGGCGCAGATGATTATGTGTGCAAGCCATTCAACCCGCGGGAACTGCTTGCGCGTGTGCGGTCGGTCCTGCGACGCGCGAATGGTCGCGAAAGAGAAATGACGCCTGAGAAAACGCGCTATTTTGAGTTTGACCGTTGGACGCTGGATACGGCGAAACGCACAATGACCCGCGATGATGGCGTGATCGTCTCCTTAAGCACCGGCGAATTCCAATTATTGATGATCTTTATAGCCCGACCACAGATCGTGCTGTCGCGTGAACGGATCGTGGAACTGTCTCATGCCGAAGGCGCAGATGTGTTCGACCGCAGTGTCGACAGTCAGGTGAGTCGATTTCGGAAAAAGGTCGAACGTGACCCCAAGAATCCGGATATCGTCCAGACCGTCTGGGGCGGGGGGTATGTCTTTGCAGCTGATGTGAAGAAACTGTGATGCTGGCAAGGCTTGATACGCTTCTTACACGGATTGTAATCCTGGTGACAGCGGCTCTGCTGTCTACATTTCTACTGGCGTATTTCATTGTGGAATTCAGCATTTCATCGCAACGCCTCCAGCCACGTACGGCGCTGCATGTTGCGACGGTCGCCTTGGAGGAATTGCAGGCGAAGGATTGGCCCGATTCACTCTCCGACAAAGAGCTGGAGCGTCTTCAAATAACCGATTACTCGCTGTCAGAATATCCCTATATTGAACCTTTCTCCTGGGGGCTAGCCGAACGTGTTCTTGAAAATCTTGGGCTAGCGCAGGATACGCCGATTGGTATTTCCCTGAGTGGGTGGGGTGATCGGGACAGGCTCGCAGGTCCTCCCGGTCGACCGGACAGGTTCATGGATGAAGAACCGGGCCGTCCCGGGCCAATGAGTTTGAGGCCTCCGCCGTCAGAGCGTGGGAGATCTGCCAGCCAGCAGCGCGCAAGAGTGTCTCTCGAGATCGCGAATGGCAATTGGATAAACATAAGAACCGAGAACATCAGTGTGAAAGAGCCGCGTCCACCTCTCCTGGCGGCCGTCATGCTCATCGTGCTGATGGTTGGCATCGGCATATGGGCCGCCCTGAATGCGATCAATCCATTGAGGCAAATGGCGAAGGCCGCGAATACGCTGGCGTCCGACTACAAGCATGAGCCGCTGGTCGAGCAAGGTCCGTATGACGTGCGCGAATCGCTGCGTGCTTTCAATCGCATGGGCCGCCGCCTCGAGACCACAGTGGCTGGCCAACGCCAGCTGCTCGCAGCAATTGGTCATGATTTGCGGACACCCATTACCTCATTGAAACTGAAGGTTGAGATGCTATCAGATGCGAGTGAGCGCGAGCGGATGAGTCGTGCTCTGGCAGAGTTGGAGCGTATCACAGAAGCCGCACTTGCTGCGGCGACGGCTGGCCAGTCAGATGAGCCTTTCCAGCCGCTGGACATGTATTCGTTGGTCGACAGCCTTATCGAAGACTTGCGGGATCTGGGCCTCTCTGTCTCGTTCAATGAAATCGATGTACGCCCGATTGTCATGGGTCGATCAGATGAACTGACACGCGCCTTGCGCAACTTGATTGAAAATGCGGTGCGTTATGGAGACATGGCGCACGTTTGTCTCAGTGAACGAGCCGGCAAGGCTATTGTGACGATCCAGGACACAGGTCCGGGAATCCCGGAAGATGCTCTGGAGCGTGTGTTCGAACCCCTTGTTCGATTGGAACAGTCACGCAATCGCGAGACCGGCGGGCATGGGCTCGGACTTCATATCGCGAAGAATCTGATTGAAGCCCATAGTGGGCACATCGATTTGTCGAACCCACCAAACGGGGGGCTGCTCGTAACGGTGACCTTGCCTCTGAAGGCCGCTGGCTGACACGCTATCAGAACCGGGTAGAAGTGCTGAAACGGAAGGACTCCGTGCGGTCGTACTCTTCGCTC